>Ga0334883_1002129_pt1 | contig 25775 bp, 16 predicted proteins | sample GraSluR1_MG_6_FD_207230 | JGI IMG/M metagenome (GOLD analysis project Ga0334883, IMG submission 207230) | Sludge microbial communities from methane-producing bioreactor in Wageningen University, Netherlands - Granular Sludge_09_05-R1 | ecosystem: Engineered > Bioreactor > Anaerobic >...
GGATCTTTCGTGGTGGTGGCTGGTACTGTTTCAGAAACAGAATCAGAATTGCCTACCGCGGCTTCTTACCTCCGAGCAGTTCAATCTTCGATCTCGGTTTCCGGATTTGTAGGACATCATTCTGATAAAACTGCTCTTTTTCTGAGCTTTCCATACCCAAAACGTACGCCCAACACTTCACTCAGGAAATCTGATAAGAGTATCCTCCTACAAATGCCGAGCGTAGCCAAAAACGGACTCCGAGTCTTCAGATGTGAGTATTGAACCGTATGTTAGTTCTTCTATTCTTTCCAGGAGATTCTTTAGCTCGCTGCTGATAACTACTAATAGGATTTCCTGATCGCGGAGATTTGAATGTAAAACCTTCAGCTTTGAGTAATTGTGCTTAAAGAACTCCACGTCATAAACAGTATGGATGATCTTTAATTGGGCAGTTGTCAATGAACCATCAATCTTGCCGATATCTCTACTTAGACTCGCCCTTGTAGTTTTCAATTCTATTATCGTTTTTCTCAGGTCCTCGATCTTCTTTTCGATACTATCCATTTCGCTGTAATTGCCATAGATCTCAATTGGCTTATTCATTAGCGTACCAGCTTTTTTGAGGTTCACCCGATCCGTTTCTGCCGAACCAAGGTTCTTCTCCAAATGAAGTAGAATTGCTATTGCTTCGGTATTGAGTTTTTCTTTGGTATTGGCGATTTCGGCATTCAGGAAACTGTTCCTTTCCTTCAATTCCCAGCAATGAGCAAGAAGCTTCTGGTATAGCTGATCAGTATTATAAAAATAGAGCGTGAGAATACCGAGAATAAGGAGAATTCCGATGCTCCCAAGAAGTAGGAGCGGCTTTTTCTTCTTTCTGGATTTGAGAGCAGGCTCTCTCTGTGCAGCCTCACTACAAATCTCCATGGTATTCTCGACAAATTCCAGTAACTTATCAATTGCGCCCGGACTCTTTGGCACAAACGTTTCTTTTCTTAAGCTTAACGGCAGGGACGATACAGGTAGGTTGTCTGCAAAAACGAGAATACTTCCCCCGTTCTTTCTGCCGCTTTTGATCTCATTCTGGAAAGTTTCCCACTCGTGTTTCACCCAGCCTGACTCAAGATGATCTGGGCGTGTTGTAACAATGATCAGAATCCTGGCTTCTTCAAGAGCCCTGTCAATCTCCTCCTGGTAGTTAGAGTTGCCTGTCTCTATTAAGGAATGCTTACTCATAAAAACTTTGACTGACTTAGCTTTCAGTTTTTTGTACACGGTCTCTGCGAGTTTACAGTCGCGGGTATCTTTTCCACTGTCGTCAGTTACTTTACAGGAGATGAAGACTTGCCACTCTTTCTTAGCTTCCACAGGTATCAAGTCCTTTCCAAAAAAGCTGCGTCAGAAAGCATAGTCCATTTCTTTCCATCCGCCTTCAGGGACTGTGATCTTTATATCGGAAGGCTTTGGCAGGTTTACCCATTCGTATGTGTTCTTCGCTGTGTTGAGTTCCTTTATTACATTATCCACTTCTTGCTGCTTCAAGAAAGCTGTTTCAATCGATTTTGCAGTCGCCATGAGAGTCTCAAGCCTAGATTGGTTTCCCTTATACAGATCGGCCTGATCCTGTAAAAAGGCTCTCTGCAATTCGTTGTTCTGGAGGATTATCCTGAACTGAGTGACTTTGTTTTCCCATTCCATGATACTGAACCTGAGCGTGTCTATTGCGTTTCTCGACTGTTCTACGGCATCTTTTGTGCTTTCATAGAACTGCCTCTTCAACTCCGCAGTCTGCTGCTTAAGGCCTGTCTCCGTGTTGATATTAGCCAGATTCATCTGATGTTCTCTCAACGTAGCCCTTACTCCTCCGATCTCTACCACCTTACTCAGATCAGTTTCTCCTTCATAGGTTCTTATCTCGTCATTGAGCCTGTTTGCCACCCGAACTGCGTGGTTGAATTCTTCCAAAGACTTCTCGAAATCCTCTTTGACTTCCCTTTCCTTTATACGCGCATTTGCGAGTTTTTCAACAAAGCCAAATTGCTCGTTCTTCAGTTCCACGACGAGTTGCTCGGCGGCTTTAATGGACTTTTCGTTTGCCTTAACGGTGTTCAGCATGTCATCGATGGTCTTTTTGAGAGCCAAGTACTCTGTGTTTCCGCGTGGCCTAGTGAACCAGATAGCGCCACCAATACCCACTCCCGCGACAAGAATGATTATGATTACTACAAGAAGAACAGAGACTCCCTTCTTTCTCATAAACATACACCTCCCCTTTAGTGTGATTTCCTGTACTTATAAGATATGAATACCGACAGCATAAGAAACGGTCTCTGGTGCGATCACAAATCATTGATCTAGAGAAACAAGGCACTAGTCAACGTCAGGAATGTGTCGTCACTCTGTATACTTCCAGAAGTAAGGTTTTCGGAAATGAATTGGGTCAAATGGTCAAATGTATGATATCGATAATTATACAATATCGTCATTCTTTCTTCGATTGTTTGACAGTGTCATTCTTCAAGTTTTCAAGAATTAGCCTAGTAAATAAGACAGCCGTAGAAAGTCTAGCTGTGCTAATTCGTCTTGTGAAACTTGATTACGTAATAGCAGTCTCTGCACCATCACAGTGGGAGATATTAATTATTACCACATTTTACGACTTCCACGGATCATGACTCTTTTCTTACTATCTTTCTGTCCCCTTCTTTGAGAATATTTTCTATGTTTTTCAGGACAATCAGGTCCTTTTCCCTGTCTTTTTCGCTCAGTTCTTCCCAGGGGCGTATATCGACGTGTATCTTCAACCGGTCTCTCAGTTTTCTTTCCAGTTTCTTTCCGTGAATATAGCCGTTGACGAGCTTTCTGGCAAGCCATCTGTCGTGTTCCAGCCGGGCGAGAAGCTGCTCGCCCTTTTTAAGGATTTCTTCTAAATCAACCGCTTCGCGTGGGTCGTCCATCGGGACCGCTTCCAGATCGAGTGACCTGAGCTTTATCGGTAGATGCCTTGCGGCGTATCTGTTCTCGTCCTTGAAGTAGTCGTTCATATTGCTCCATTCCAGTTCCAGCTCTTTCTGAGAGAGATTGGAGTAAACGTTGTGAATCTGCATCGCCAGGCAGTCACACTCTTCTTCGTTCTTTATGGAGATCCCCGCAGGTCTTGAGACCGTTACCCCTATCGCTTCCAGTGTCTCGAGTGATTCTTTCATGATCTCAGAACATAGACAAGACGAGATATCCACAAGGACAATTGCGGGACTTTCAAGGCTTTCTCTAGAGTTAAAAAAGAGTTGTCTCGTCTTTCTGGAGATATACTCAATCTCTTCGATCTTCTCCCATGCAATAAAGAAGGTCGATACATTGGAAAAAGACTCCGGGCTATCCATCTGGAGAAAGTCGAGCAACTCGACGGGGTTTATCTCTATCACTCTCTTCAACAGGGGGCAAATCCTCAACAGGCTTTTCACTTTGCTTTCTATCTCTGAGTCTATAACTGTTACTCTGAGTTTCTTCATATTCGCAAAATGGTACATCTGGGCAGCTTCGAGAACCAGCCACTGGCCGAGAGTGTCCAGTCCAAGCACAGCTATTTCCGTTTGAGAGTCTCCAGTCGTATCGGCATACCGGTCGGGGCTGAATCTATCAACCGTATCGGCCGCAATGCGCTGGAAGACGCTGAATATGTGGACGTCGATTCCCAGTGATGAATCTTCGCCCTTGTATCCTTTGAAGGTTTCGAAAGATTTGAAGTCCTCAATCTGAAGCCAGATTTCGATATTCTTCTTCTTTCTCTTCCTGGAGAGTGTATGTTCGATGCTTCTGAGCAGGCGGATGTTTGTCGCGTCATTGCTTGCGGATATCACTATGTGGGCTGCCCTCTTAATCGCTGTTATCTTTATGACGGAGGGATCTTCGGCATTGCCGGATATGACGGGAATATCCTCCAGTCTCCTGCACGAGAAATCCTGAAGGCCCGCGTCTTTGAGCAGCACGATCTTGCTGTCAGGAAAATCCAGTCTCACGCAGTTAAGAAGATAATTCGAGTTAATGTCATCGCTTATTACCACGATATGGTTTCTGTAAAAAAGCCGAACGGTCAGCGACGTCATGAGGTTTCTTACGAGCGAGAGTAGCAGTGCGATGAAGACAGAAAGTGTTATCCAGGGAGCGGCTATTCTTGCAATCTCAAGAAGCAAAGGGATCTTGTAGTCGGCCAGATTCAGTATACCCGCAAATCCAGGGAAAAAAGTCTCACGAATAAAGAGACCGAAGGTCAACTGAAAGAGCCCGAATATGGAAATACTCTTTCCCGCGAGATCGAAGAACTGAATCCACCCTATGAAGCCGAGTACAAAGAGAAAGGTCGCAATAACTGCCAGAGCAAACCATCTTCTCAACTAAGCCACCTCCGAAGAATATGAAAAGCTTATGTTGTCGAAGCTCTTGGGGACGGTGATAATAGAATCCTGTAATGTGCAAAGATCCTAGTCCCCACTCTTCAATTATATTAGACTACCCTAACATTGACGAGCATATGGACATTCTTCTTGGTAGGCATCTGTTTTTGAGATATCGATATTATTTAAGGCCCTTCGGAAGATTAGCAGGTGTTCATCTATTACAAGACCTGCGACAACATATATGTCGATAAATTTCGAATGATCAGATTTTCCACCTTACAAGCAATAGAAGGTATTCTTAAGTCTGTTCGCGGATTCCGCAACGCGTGAGACATATTCTGTGTCCAAAACTGTATGTCAGCACGTTTCATACAGAAGTGTTTTGAATCAAGGATATAATCGATACCGATAGCGTTCTCGCCGGAGGCGGCTCTCTTCAGAATAGTCGTTATGGCAGAGCCGGAAGCTGTAAGAGCCAGACCATATCTTCGACATGCAATAATCTCGATAACGGATTAACCAAGGGAAGAACTTCCCGGGTTTCAGATAACGAGCTCAGGGTAGGGGCCTTCAGGCTCGCCTTCGACGAAGTCACCGGCAAATTGTCCGTGCTCTTTCATTCAGCAGGCTTGGAGCAGTTCAGATCCTTGAGTTTGTTGAAGAGTCGTACTACAGTATAGAGCTGCTGATTATCCACTGCCTTAAAGGAGCTTCATGATTTTCTGCCGTTGCTGCCGCAATAGATGAGCTATATCTTGACGCACCGGGAAGATGTCTCGAAAAGGAGAGCATAAACACAAACGTCTATCGGTCTATAGGAGAAGCCTTGATTGAGAGAGATTCACAGTGAACCGCGCCGGTCACTTGTAAAACAGAGTACCGTCTGCAAGATGGCCCTCCGATCCAAAAGATCTTGATGTCACCACAGTTATGGATTCGTAGAAAGCCCGTGACGGATGGGTCAAGTAGGTCATTCGGAATCCTCCTAACAGGACATTCCAGATGCACAATTCTCAGACTTCTTATGTAACAAGTTCCAGTGATATCATCGGTTGTGTTTCATAAACAGTTTCACTATGTACTCTCTGTCGCACTTCGCTTTAGAGCATTATACGCAGCCTATCCTCTTCAACTCTGAGTCACTCACACTGAAAATGAATGTCTTCGGTAAGAACGGTGTGAGGATTCAGTTGATGAGGGCTTTATTTGTTCTTCCGAGCAAAGAAACAGATAGAAGACCGTCAAATTTGATTTTAAGGGGTGAGAGCAATGTCGAAATTGATACTGGTGTTGGCTCTAGTTTTTAGCGTAGCTTTTCTACCGGTTGTTGCTTTCTCGGGATCGTCAGAGGCTAAAACTGCTGCGGAGGCTGAAGATATTCACGACGGAAGTGTTATCAGGAACGGAGACTTCAGTTCCGCTATAGTTAACGATCAGGCAAACAGCCCGTACGAATGGTGGTTCTGGGAAGCCGGCAAATTCGGAATCAGCGGCGCCCTAGTTTCGAGCTTCGGTGTGGAAGACGGCTCGGTGTTCATAGATCTAGAAAACGCCGGTCCCGAGGCCTGGCATATCCAGTTCAACCAGTGGACCGAGCTGGTACGAGAGCAAAGCTACCTTGTGACGTTCAAGGCGCGCGCCGACAAGCCAAGGACTGTCAACGCCAAGATTTTGCAGACTCACGAGCCGTGGACCAATTACTTTGCCAAGACAGTTGCGTTAGGCGAGGAGTGGGAAACATACGAATTCTATTACACTCATGGCAGGACTGCCGACGAGGTGGTCACGTTCGGCTTCGAACTCGGAAAGGATCCGGCAACGACTATCTTCTTCAAGGACATCATTGTCAAACCCGTCGATAAGTCGCAGGTTCCCGTGGAAGAAAAAGAGGTAGTTGACGAATCGGAAGCTATAGACTACTTCTTCGATGAAGAAGAGCCTGAGAATTTAGTCAGTAACGGAGATTTCAGTCTGGGTATCGCCAACGATCAGGCAAGCCTTCCCTTTGAATGGTGGATATGGCAGGCGGGCACTTATAACATAAGCGCCGCTAAAGTTGCAGAGTACGGTGTAAAGGAAGGAATAGCTTACCTTGTGCTTGAAGATACGGGAGCAGATGCCTGGCATATTCAGTTCAACCAGTGGATAAAGCCCAGAAAGGGCGGCTCATACAAAGTCTCCTTGATGGCGAAGGTTGACACGCCCAGACCAATCTTCCTCAAGTTCGTACAGACAGGAGCTCCTTACGGTCTCTTCCTGGATCAGACTCTGGATTTGACACAAGAGTGGCAGACCTTCGAGTTTGATTATGTCCACCCGGAAGACGGAGACCCGATCGTCACACTCAGTATCGAACTCGGAAAGGAAGCTCCAACAACGATCTACTTCGATAACGTTTCTGTAAGGCCGGTCGTTTCTGAATAATCAGAAGACTCTTGTGGGCAATCTCTGTGATTGCCCACTATTTAAATCGTATCTGTAACAAGTTACAGGATTTGATGGTATTGTTTCATGAGACAACCCTGGGAGGTGTACTTTCGTGAAGAAGAATCTCTTATTTATTTCAGTGATTCTGATGCTTCTTTTTGCGGGCTCTCTTCTGGCCAAAGCGACGATAACCGTCTCCGTATGGAGCTGGGACGTAGATAATTACAGAAAGCTCGCCGCAGAGTTCAACAAGTACTATCCAGATATCGATGTTGTTGTGGTGGCAAACGAACCGGACGTAAACGGTTTCCTCACGGCAAAGGTCGCTGCGAGACAACCGCTCCCCGACGTAGTCGCTCAGTCGTGGGAACCTCTCTCTTACCCGGTTTCACAGGGCTGGGTCTATCCGCTCGATGATTTTCTGAAGGATGATCCGTATATCGAGTTTGTCCCGGAAAGCGTTCGCGAAGCCTACAAGTATCGTGACAAGGTCTATGCTCTCGGAGAGAGGCTGCACTTCGAAGCCATAATCCTGAATCTCGATCTGCTCGAGAAATTGAATCTTCCAAAACCAGACTACGAGTGGAAAGTAAACGAATTCAAGAACTATCTGAGAAGGGCGACAACCAGAGAGTACTCCGGCATTAACCAGCTGTGGGAGTTCGATACTTTCATGGCTGCGGTGCTCAGCGACAAAACCGCTTTCTGGAGCTTCGATACGGCAAAAATGCAGTTCGATCTCGTCAATGGCGGCTGGATTCCGGCGATAACTCTGCAGAAAGAGTTGAAGTCTGTACCCGGTCTCGTATCGGACGACCTGATAAACGAGGAGTTGAGAAGCCAGGGTCAGCTCGATGATTATCAGAGGAAGTTTGGAAGAGACGCAGACGCTTTTAGAGAGTCGAAGATTCTGGCAGGATTCGAGGCGACTTATGACTGGAGCTGGATAAGAACGTTGCCATGGAGCTTCGACTATTATCCAGTACCCCAGGATCCCGCGATAGGAATGAGAATCCCGGTGCATATAAACTACACTTTCGTGTCCTCAACAACGAAGTATCCGCAGGAGGCTTTTCTCTTTGCGCGATTCCTGACATTCGATCCGAGGGGAGTGATCGCGAGACTCGAAATGTACAGTCAGGAAGAGAATGACAGGCTTATCGACTGGTTCGTACCGGCTACGATGCATCCGGATGTCTTATCTCACTTCGAAGAGATGAAGATCCCCGATGGCGTAAAGTATATGCTTAACAACCTCGACAGGACCGTGAGAATCGATATGTGGAAGACAGTTCCCGGATGGTATGAAGTTATCTGGGACATCATTTTCCCGGTAAACGAGAGAATAAGAAGCGGCGCGACTCAGCCACAGGCTGTAGCTGCAGAGACTCAGGAAAAGGCCAACAAGCTGCTAAATGAGAAGTTGCAGGTCTTCGAGTCCAAGCTCATTCAGGCTGAGCAGAACTTCCTGAGGATCAGAAAGCAAGTTGAAGGAAGGTAGAGCCAAGAATTTCGAACTGTGGGGTGCGAGTCGGTCTAAGCCTCGCGCCCGCAGTTCGATTCACTTCCTTTTCCATTTGAGGGTTTATCGGGCGGAGGATTGAGAGTGTGCAAAGGCTACTTATCTGGACAATAGCAGTCGTAGCCATCGTTTTTTCCATGATCTCCGTATTCTATGTAGTCGGCAATAATCAGTACGCAGAGTACCAGAGATCGGTAATGGAGAGAACTGTGGCCTCGCTTAACCTTGGCGCCGGTGAGATCGAAGCTTTGCTGACGGGTTTTCAAAGAGCCCTTGAGTATAAGATCGAAGATCCGGTAAGCACGGTTCGAGTAAGCAAAACTATAGAAAGCGACGAAGAGATCACTCTCGAGATTGAAGTCGACAGAGATGGGGACTTCATTCTTTTGAGCCGTATCGGATATCCAGAAAGGACTAACACGAACGGATTTCTCGAGGTCACTGTAAATGGCGAAGAAGATCATCTTATACTTCTAGATACTCTGAGCTACTATGATTTTGAAGCGAAAGCTCTTGATAGATACGGAAACGAGATCGTGCCGGAGCAAAGGATTTACGACAGGCCGATATTCAGTTACTTTAAAGACGCGAAGAGAATCTCCGGAGAACCGGTGGCGTTCTCACTGAAAACAGGAAAAAACACGCTGCTCATAAGAAACCTCAGGAGCGGCTTTCAGATATACGAACTCTATGTTCTGCCTTATGAATCCTTCAGCGAGACTCCAGATTACGAAGATTACCTGAGAAATATGGGCTATAAAGGCAAGCCCGTCGTCATTAACGGCGACATCATCGTCGAAGCCGAGAGTCTAATCGGGAAGTCCGATCTATCAATTTCCATAGTCAATCTCCAGACACCTTCGGTAACGCCCTATGAAGTTATGAAGAAAAGAATAAACGCCGTGAACCAGAACACTTTCAAATACTCCGGTCAGACCATCACATGGGCCATAAAAGTCCAGGAAGCAGGTTTCTACAAGCTTGCCTTCAGATATCAGCAGTTGGCCAATCGTGGTATTCCAGTTTTCAGGAGAATCCATATAAACGGACGGATTCCCTTTTCCGAAGTCAGCCAATATCAATTCGAACCAACCGAAGCCACTTGGAAGGACGGCATCATCTCCAGCGGAAGTGGTGAGCCTTACTATTTCTACCTGAACGAAGGGGTCAACTACATTTCCCTTGAAGTGACGACGGGAATCTATGAAGAGACGATAATCTTCTTGCAGGAAAGTGTCAGGCAGATTCAGAACATAGCTCTTGATATAAGAAAGCTCGTCGGAAACAATCTGGACAGAAACAGGACCTGGAATATCGAGAAGTATATGCCTGAGGTAATAAGAGATCTGAAAATAATATCGGGTGAGCTGGAAGTCCAGTACGAGCGTCTGGTAGAAATAGTCGGAGAAAAGGGAAGATCTTCGATTTCCGAGCTTGCAGTCGTTGCCGACCTCATAAGACGAATAATAAAGAACTCGGAGAGACTCCCCTTCTATCTAGATGAACTCAGCGAGGGAGCCGCTTCGGCCGTTCAGAGGCTGTCTGAGCTCTCGATGAGACTGAAGGAACAGCCACTGGCGCTAGACAAGTTATACGTCTTTCCGGGGGAGTTCAGATACGCTGTGAGTGCTTCGAGGATGGCCTTTATATCGGCCTATGAAGAGATTGAGAAGCTCAGGCTCTCTCTCCTCAACAGAAATGAAGCTTATTCTATATACGAGAGCTCGACACCGGACAACCTCAGGATATGGGTAAACAGACCGGTCCAGTATGTAGAGACGCTTCAGTATCTGATCGATACGGATTTCACTCCAAAGACTGGCATTTCGGTTGCGTTATCGGTTATGCAGAACGAGCAGAGATTGATTCTGGCGAGTTCATCGGGACAGACTCCCGATGCCGCTCTCGGTATTAGCAGCTGGCTGCCTTTCGAATTGTCTATCAGAAACGCTCTGCATCCTCTTTCGTCCTTTGACGACTTCTTTGATTTTGCTTCGGAGAACACAAATATCGAAACGTTGCTGCCGATGGTCATAGAGGATAAGGTCTATGGGATTACCGAAACCCAGAACTTCTATGTCCTCTTTTACAGAAAGGATATTCTTGAAAGCCTCGGGATTCCCGTCCCCGATACTTGGGATGATGTTAAGAAGATACTGCCGGAACTGCAGAGACGTGGAATGAACTTCTATATTCCAATGTGTGAGCAAACGATAAAGTACTTCAATACAACGGCTCCCTTCTTCTTTCAGAATGATGCGAGGTTCTATTCGAAAGACGGAATTAGGACGGCCTTGAACGAGGAGAACTCCGTGAAGAGCTTTGAGTTGATGACGGAGATCTTCTCAATATTCGGTCTCCCCGAACAGGTTGCAAACTTCTATAACGACTTCAGATACGGGAGGATTCCGATAGGCATTGGAGACTTCGGGCTCTACGTGGCACTATCGAATGCTGCCGATGAGATATATGGCCTTTGGGACATAGCACCCTCTCCGGGCGTCGTTTCGTCGGATGGAGATGTGAAGCGTTATCAGGTTGCCGGTGACAGGGCGGCGATAGTTTTCAGGTACTCTGAGAATAAGGAAAAGACCTGGACATTCCTGAAGTGGTGGCTCTCGAAGGAGACACAGCTCAAGTTCGCAAGAACACTCGTTACCCGATACGGGCAAGCCTATCTCTGGAACACTGCCAATCTCGAAGCTTTCAGGGAGCTCGAGTATTTCGAGGAGTTTCACAAGAGAGCTATCCTCGAACAGTGGCGATGGATAAGAGAGGTCCAGAGGCATCCGGGCGGATACATGGTAGAGAGGGAAGTCAGCAACATCTGGAACAGAGTAGTCATTGAAGGTTATCCGCTGCGTTCCTCGATAGATAGATCGGTAATTCTAGTCAACAGGGAACTCGAGAGAAAACTCACCGAATTCGGTTATTTGAGCGAAGGAGAAAAGACGAAAGACTACAGGATGTACGACACTATGGAGGACTTCTTGATTGAAAACCTCGGCGGTGATGCCGATGAGTTTATTGGAAAATCGAGGAGGCTACGAGGTGAAATTGATGATTAGAGGTCAGAGAAAGTACGGTCACTGGATACTACTTTCACCGTATCTGATCCTTTTTACGATATTTATAGTTCTGCCGGTCATAGTATCGGTCTACTTTTCATTCACACACTTTAACGCCATAGAGGCTCCGAGCTGGATCGGCATTCAGAACTACATAACTCTCCTCACAAGAGACGAGATCTTCATGCAAAAGGTCCTTCCAAACACGATACGTTATGCCCTCATAGTCGGAGTCGGAGGATACCTGTTTTCTTTCGCTCTTGCATGGCTGGTCGCCCAGCTGACACTGGTACCCAGAACGATATTCGCATTGATAATCTATTCGCCGTCACTCACGGCAGGGGTGACCATGGCCGTGGTCTGGCGAGTTCTGTTCAACGGAGATCAGCAGGGCTATCTGAACGCTCTGCTTCTAAGATTAGGACTTATAGACAAGGCCGTGCAGTGGCTTCAGTCACCCCAGCACTTGATGAATATAATGATAATGGTTTCGCTCTGGAGCAGCATGGGAATAGGCTTTCTGGCAATGTTGGCCGGGATACTGAACGTCGACGAGAGCCTTTATGAGGCCGCCTACATCGACGGCATCCGAACCAGACTTCAGGAAGTGATATATATAACTATCCCCGCTATGAAGCCTCAGATGCTCTTCGGGGCAGTTATGTCGATAGTCAATACCTTTACTTCCGCCGGGATCGGAGTGGCACTGTCGGGTTCAAACCCGACTCCGCAGTATGCCGGCCAGTTGATAGTAAATCACGTAGAGGATTACGGTTTTTACAGGTATGAGATGGGATATGCGGCGGCCCTTTCAGTCGTTCTACTCCTAATAATCTGGTTCTTCTCGAGAGTAGCCTGGCGACTTTTCGGCGAGCGATAGACAGAGGTGATTCTATGGCGAGGTTCTCAACTAAAACGAATCCGAGGTACTTTCATAAAAGCCAGTTGAAGTTCTACTTCTTGCTGGTTCCGATCTCGGTTTTCATGGTGCTGCCGATTATATTCATATTCTCTCAGGCATTCAAGCCTCTCGATGAACTGTTTCTCTATCCGCCGAGGTTTCTTGCCAGCCGGCCCACTTTTTCAAACTTCTTCGAGCTTTTCTCTTTATCCAGAAGCTCGAATATACCGGTAAGCAGATACTTCATGAACAGTATACTCACTGCTTTTCTCACGGTAGTCCTCACGATTCTGATCTCGGTCTTCGCCGGTTATGTACTCTCAAAGAAGAGGTTCAGGACAAAGAACCTACTGTTCACGATAAACAATCTGGCACTCATGTTTGTTCCAATTGCCGTGATAATCCCGAGGTATTTTATTGTTCAGTCTCTGGGCCTGATCGATACGTTCGCAATCAACGTGCTCTCGCTTCTCGTCATGCCGGTTGGAGTGTTTCTCGTAAAACAGTTTATAGACCAGATACCGGATTCGTTGCTTGAAGCTGCGTTCGTTGACGGCGCAAACGATCTCCAGATAATCTCGAGAATCGTACTGCCGCTTCTGAAGCCGGCCGTTTCGACAGTCGGAATACTGGCATTTCAGATCGCCTGGAACAGCGCGGAGGCCTCCGTCTACTATGTGAACAACGAAAATCTGAGGACTTTTGCCTTCTATGTGTCGAACCTGACCCAGGCAGCAGGTAATACAATCGCCGGTCAGGGTATCGCCGCCGCCGCCGGTCTTATAGTGTTTATACCGAATCTCGTCCTGTTCATCATCATGCAGTCCAGGGTGATGAACACCATGGCCAACAGCGGCCTTAAATAGCGCCACAAGGATTATCTGAAAGCGAGGGAAATCCAGTAGTGAAGGAAACAATCAGGTTAATCCGCATAGCGATAGTGTTAGCGTTTTCGGTCTGTTCCGTCAGGCTCTTAGGCTGGAACAGCACATATCTGACTTTTACACTCTCGGGAAACAACGAGTGGAAGGTTACGCAGGATGCTTACATCGTAAGCGAAGTACTCTTTCTGGACTACGATCTTTACTATCCCGAGGACATATTCCTCAAAGACGGCAAGCTGTATATAGCCGACTCCGGCAACGCCAGAGTCGTAGTATTCGATCTAGAGACAAGAAAAGTAAGTTCGATCGGTGATTTCAATCTCTGGAGGCCAACCGGGGTATTCGTTAGCGACGATTACATATATGTCGCCGATCCCGGGACCTCGGAAGTCGTCCTGTTCGACAAGTCGGGAAAGGAAGTCTCGAGAATCGGAAGACCTAAAAACCTCCTCTTCGGAGAGTTCGCTAACTACAATCCCGGCAAGCTGGTAGTCGACAAGCGGGGAAACCTCTACATCGTCAGCGAGGGAACCTTTGAGGGAGTCATACAGCTCGACAGAAACGGTGACTTTCTTGGATACTTTGGAGCCAATCGCGTATGGATGGGTTTTCTGGACAGGCTGATAGACCTCTTCTATACGAGGGAACAGAAGTCGAGGCTTCTGAACAGGATTCCCAAGCCCTACACGAACATCGCTATCGATGACAAAGGACTGATATACACGCTGACACAGAACGAATGGGGAAACGCAATAAAAAAGCACAACACTATCGGCAACAACATACTCTCAAAATCGAGAGGAGGCCGCATGACCGATGAGCCGAATTTCGCAGACATAACCATAACCGGCGACGGCCGGATACTTGCCCTGACCGAAACGGGTTTGATCTACGAGTACGACCCAGAGGGTAATTTAGTTTTCTCATTTGGAGGACGGGCGATATCGACGGAGAGATACGGCCTGTTTTCGATAGCCTCGGGGATTGCCTGCGATGAAGAAGACAGAATATATGTCCTCGACAAAGAGAGCGGTCTCGTCCATGTCTTCAACCCGACCGAGTACGCGGGGATACTCCACGAGGCCCTAAACCTCTATGTTCAGGGAAAGTATCTGGAAAGCAAAGAAACCTGGAGAAGAGTCATGACGTACGACGGTTACCTTCAGATTGCACACTATGGGCTCGGCAAGGCCTATTTCCAGTCCGGAGAATTCGAGAAGGCCGCCATTCACTTCAGAGAAGCGTACGCCAAAAGAGAGTACTCGGATACTTACTGGGAGCTGAGAAATGGTTTCGTCCAGAGGAATATGCAGATAATCCTGATAGCTCTCCTTTTGCTGATAGTTCTATCTACTCTGATCGAACGGCTGAGAAGACGCGGGAAGCTTTTGAAATTGCGGATTGGCTCGAAATTCCTCAACGATCTGCTCTACTTGAAGAACATGCTGCGGCACCCTCTAGACAGTTTTTACTACTTGCAGAGCGGAAACCACGGTTCGATACTCTCGGCAACGACTATCTACCTCCTCTTTTTCACAGTTGTCCTCTTCGATTACTTTGGAAGAAGCTTTATATTTAACCTTAACGTGGCCGACAGAAGCGTTGGCTTTTTGCTCCTGACTTCTTCGGCCTTCACCGGACTCTGGATTGTCTCGAATTACCTTGTAAGTTCAATAAACGACGGCAGGGGCACTTTCAAAGACGTATTTATCTTCACTGCCTACTCTTTTGCCCCATATATAATCTTCCAGCCTTTCGTGATACTCCTGACATACGTTCTCACATACAACGAAAGATTCTTGATAGACTTCCTCACATATATAAATGTCGGCTGGAGCTTCATCTTGCTTTTCACCGGGGTGAAGGAGATCCACGACTACGATATCAAGAATACTCTGAAGAGTTTTCTGCTTACTGTGGGCTGGATCTTCGTAATGGTTCTCGTCTACTCGATAGTCTATATGCTCTGGGATCAGCTCATAGATACTGCTTACAGCATTGCCCGGGAGGCGTTTTACCGTGCGCGTTAATCTCGGTACAATCACAAAGACAGTTCTTTTCCTCATGTACCTTCTGGCCGTTTCGAGCGTCTTCAGCCGTGATACGGGGAGCGACTACCTTTCGAACCGTTTCACAAAACCAGAGGTATATTCTCAAGTCACTTCGAAATTCGACACTCAAGATTACTTTAAGGTGGCCGAGAGCGAAAGTGTTGAGTTATGGGTAAACCGTGAGACCAGTTCGATACGAGTTGCCGACAGGACGACCGGTTATGTCTGGGGGGATGTTCTCGAAAGTGAGAGAGCTTACCGGAATCTCAACGAAAGCTGGAAGGCCATAGCGAGATCGGCGCTGCTCATAGAGTATTACAACGAAAGAGGGATACTCGCGGTAAGGGGAAGCGCCGACAGGCTTGCAAAGAGAAGCTTTTTTGAAACAACCGATGGCGCGGCCTTTCGGGTCGACTTTGAAGATTTAGGTATTTCGATCGGCTTTTCCGTGAGACTCGAAGACAGTTGCGTTGTCTTCAGGCTGAACTCTGCCGACATCTCAGAGGGAAGCCGCTTCTCGCTCGGTTCGATCGTCTTTGCGCCGTTCTTTGCCAGTACTGTTGAAGACGAAATCGACGGATATATCTTCATCCCTGATGGCCCAGGAGCTTTGATGAGGTTTTCGGGAGCTTCAAACTACTCTAACTGGTTTGAGAAGAGAGTATATGGAAAGGATTACGGTATCGAGAATCTGACTATACCGAACGACCTGAGGGCCGGCAGGCCAAACGATTTTTTGAGAGAGGAACCTACAGTAATGATGCCAGTTTACGGCGTTGTTCACGGAGTGAGACAGAATGCGCTGTTCGGTGTCATCACATCCGGAGCCGAATACTCTAGCGTGTTTGCATATCCGGCCGGAGTGCTTTCCGACTATAACCGTGCCGGGGTGAAGTTCATTTTCAGACAGAGGTATCTTCAGCCGACCAGCAGAAGCGGCGCCGGAGTACAGGTCGTACAGCGGGAAAAGAACGACTTCGATGCCGAACTGAGAGTCTTCTTCCTGGCGGGAAGGGAAGCCGACTACGTCGGAATGGCGAAACTCTACCGAACAGAGTTTTCGGAGGAGCTTTTCGGACCATCGAGAGAGTCGGAAGGACAAAGAGAGTCGGGTCTCCCTCTGGCAATATCAGTTATCGCTTCAGATATCGAGAAGAGGCTTATAGGTTACGGTACCCGGAGCATCACGACAGCCCGAGAAGCGAAAGAGATCGTCCGCGTCCTGCAAGAGTCAAAGGTTGACACGGTTAAGTTGTTTGTCGAAGGCTGGCAGAAGGACGGAGTTCACGGAAGCAACATCTCGAAACTCTCCTTCGAGAACGCAATAGGCGGCAAGAATGCCCTCATAGATCTCGCCAGAGACAGTCTTGATAAAGGTTACGAACTCTTTCTCGTAGACAACGTGACAAAGGTGAGTGAAAGGCAGATTAACGTCAACAGAGAAGTGGGGATAAACCTCTCACAGTCATCGATTTTCGAAGAGCGCGATAACAAAGATCTGTGGCTCTACAGATTCTATTATTCGAACATAAAGCTCGCGAGCAGATATATTCAGGAGAAGGCCGTGGGGCTGGCCGAACTAGGCTTTTCGAATCTGGCTCTGAAAGAGTATGGAAGCCGACTGTACGGAGATATGGCCTTTGGCAAAGAACTGCCAAGAAGCAAAGCTCTAGAAGTAATCGAGGAGACACTCGGACTGGCGAGGGACAGCGGTCTCGATATCTTTCTCTTCTCGCCCAACAGCTACGCGTGGAGATACGCCGGCGGAGTAATGGGTGCCCCCGTGAACAACAGCCAGTATCTCTTTCAGACGGACACCGTTCCCTTCCTGCAAATCGTCCTGAGCGGTGTCAGGGAACACTATACTCCTTACATGAACAATAGTTTCTTTGCACGGAGTGACGTACTTAAGGCAATAGAATATGGCGCATATCCTTCCTTTATTGTTACATGGGTAGATAACTATGTCATAAGAGACACACCTTTATGGGATTATCCCTCAACAAAGTTTGAAGACTGGCATGAAGAAATCGTCAGAATCTACCTCGAAATGAAAGAGGCGCTGGATCCGGTCATAGGTTGGCGGATAGTCGACAGAGAAGTCCTCGAAGCCGGTATTGTGAGGGTCGATTACGAAAATGGCCGGTCAATAGCGGTCAACTATACCGAAACCCGCTATGAGTCGGAGGGGATCGACATCGCTCCGCGTTCCTGGAAGAGCTTCGAAAGAGACAATGCGGATTATGGAGTTGGTGGTCTATGAGATTGTCGAAAGGAAAGCGAAAGGCACTCACCGGATATCTGTACATAATGCCGTGGATTATCGGATTTGCGGTCTTCACGGCTTATCCGTTCTTTTATTCGCTGTATCTGAGCTTCTTCGACCTTGACTTCACGGTCTTCGGAATAAGCTCGACTTTTGCCGGTCTCAAACACTATCTCTATGCTTTCAGGGTGGATACCAACTTCCCGATTCAGTTCTGGAACACGCTTTTAAGCGTCGGACTGTCAACGCCGTTAATCCTGATATTTTCTCTTGTGGCCGCAATACTCTTGAACAACAAGTTAAAGGCCAGGTCCTTTTTCAGGCTGCTTTATTTTCTGCCGGTCGTGATCATTAGTGGTCCGGTCATATCGGAGTTGGTAGTGAATAACGCAGCCCAGATCGTCGATCCAAGAAGGTATTTCATATACAACTTCTTTGCGGCACTTCCAGGAACGGTCAGCTACCCGTTTCTCTATATGTTCAACAATCTGATCTTGATTCTCTGGTTCTCGGGCGTGCAGATTATCTTCTTCCTGGCCGGTCTTCAAAAGATCAACGGAAGCATTTATGAAGCTGCAAAGATTGACGGAGCGAACAGCTGGATTATCTTCTGGAAGATGACGTTGCCTCTCGTCAAGCCGTTCTTACTTGTAAACGCGATATACACTATAGTCGATCTCGCCTCTTTCGCCAACAATCCAGTCAATACGAGCATAACCCAGCGAATGTTCGACGTGGATAAGCCGTACTCTTATTCGGCAGCGCTTTCGTGGATCTACTTCGTCTCTATTATGGTTTTGATAGGAGTTACATTCCTGCTCTTGAGACCGAAGGAGGGAACGAGATGAAAAGTATAGGCGTCAAGTTCATATTATATTTCATACTGATAAGTATCGGATATGCCTATCTTTATCCTTTACTATACATGTTCACCACATCATTCATGACCGTTGAAGACCTCGTGAATCCTACAGTCTCGTGGCTTCCCACCAGAATCACGTTTGAGAACTTCAAGAAGTCCTGGACCGTTCTCGAAGCCTCCAAGACGCTCTTAAACAGTGTCTATCTATCGGTCATCCCGTCTGTCCTGCAGGCGCTCGTGACGGCGCTTATCGCCTACGGCCTTTCGCGATTCAATTTCCCGTTGAAGAGATTGTGGCTCTTCCTAATTCTCGCGACTTTCCTGATTCCGACACAGGTAACGATTGTGACGAAGTACATGCTCTTCAGCCGTTTAAGGCTTGTTGGAACACCTCTGGTCAGCTTTCTGCCGGCGGTCACGGGTCAGGGTATAAGGAGCTCCATCTTCATACTTCTTTACTACAATTTCTTCAATATGCTGCCAAAGACCTTTGATGAAGCGGCAGAGCTCGATGGCGCTAACTCATTTCAGATATTTCGCAGGATAATGCTGCCGCTGTCCTTACCGGCAATAGTAACGACATTCATATTTTCTCTGGTCTGGTACTGGAACGAAACTCTTCTAACGGGTATGCTTTTAGGTAATGAAATCAAGACATTGCCCCTGGCGCTGAGAGACTTCGTCGTGAGATTTGCTCTCATGTTTCCTGCCGCCGACGGGAGCGCGGCAAACAGAATAAACGAGGGCATAAGAATGTCCGCAACACTGATGACAATACTGCCCCTGTTGATAATCTATCTGATACTGCAAAGACAGTTCGTGGAGAGTCTCGAGCGAACGGGAATTACAGGCGAGTAGTTTTCGAGAAGGAGCGTGCTTAAGTTGAACAAAAGATTAGATATCGAAAAGATAGTTTCCGAGATGACTCTTGAAGAGAAGATTCAATTCGTTGTTGGAGTTGGAATGCTTAATCATAAAGACAATCCGAAGGGAAAGGTCTATGGGGCAGCCGGTGAGACAATGGAAATCGAGAGATTGGGGATACCCAGAACCTCTTACGCCGACGGGCCCGCCGGTCTGAGAATCCATCCCGATCGCGAAGGCGATAGCAGGAAGTATCATACAACGGCATTTCCGGTCGAGACCATGCTGGCCTCCACATGGAACAGAGAGCTGCTGAGAAAGGTCGGAGAGGCCATGGGCAGAGAGGTCGCAGAGTATGGGATCGATATTCTACTGGCGCCTGCAGTCAATATCCACCGTAACCCTCTGTGTGGTCGGAATTTCGAATACTATTCCGAAGACCCGCTGCTTTCGGCCGAGATGGCCGTGGCATTCGTCCAGGGTGTCCAGTCGCAGGGAGCAGGTGCCTGTGTAAAGCATTTCGTCGCCAATGAACAGGAGACGAACAGGATGACGATCGATACTGTCGTCTCCGAAAGGGCGCTCAGGGAGATCTATCTAAGGCCCTTCGAGATAGTAATAAGAAAGGCGAGACCGTGGACGGTAATGAGCTCGTACAATAAACTGTGCGCTTCTCACACATCGCAGAGCGAGTGGCTTCTGACGAAGATACTGCGCGAAGAGTGGGGATTCGAGGGTTTTGTGATGACCGACTGGTTTGCCGGAGACGATGCCGTAAAGCAGATCGAAGCCGGAAACGACCTGATCATGCCCGGAAGGAGCTTCCAGTATTTCGCGAACAGGGGAAGCGAGGTAGCTGAGATTCGTCGGGCGATCGAAGGCGGAGAGCTTAGCCTTGATGTTCTCGAGGAAAGAATAAAAGCGATACTGAAGGTTCTCATCAAGACTCCGGCCTTCAACAGCTATGAGTACTCGAATTCGCCCGACCTGGACGCTCATGCCTGCATTTCCTACGAAGCCGGCTGCGAGGGAGTCGTCCTTCTCAAGAACGAAAAAGCCTTACCCATAACGGCAGGAACCCCTTTCGTAGTTTTCGGAACGGGCCAGCTTGAAACCATACGTGGGGGGACTGGCAGCGGTGAGACACATCCGAGATATACAATAAGCCTCCTTGACGGAATTATTGAGAGGGGCCTTGCCGCAGATCGAGAAGTGGTGGAGTTCTACAGAAAGAAGATCGAAGAGCTCCGGGGTGGAGACTACAGGATAAGCTACGGCCAATGGAACGAAGAGATAAGACCAAAGCTTCCCGAAAACCTCTTTGAACGAGCCGAACTCGAAGAGCTTTCGGAGAGAAACGAAGCCGCTCTCGTCGTAATATCACGTATCTCTGGAGAAGGAAAGGACAGAAGACTCGAAAAGGGAGACTATTATCTGACCGACGACGAACTCGAGCTCATTACAGGGGTATCACAGGCCTTCAGAAAGAAGGGAAAGAAAGTCGTTGGTATTCTTAATGTCGGCTCGCCCATTGAAGTTCAGAGCTGGATCGATCTCTTTGACGGCATATTACTGCTCTGGCAGCCGGGACAGGAGGCAGGAAGAATACTGGCCGATGTTATTGGCGGTCATGTTAACCCATCAGGGAAACTGCCCACGACTTTCCCGAACCACTACGCAGATGTCCCTTCGAGATCATTTCCGGGAGAACCGGCGGACAATCCGTCTGTAGTCTCTTACGATGAAGGGATATACGTCGGATATAGATACTACGAGACTTTCAGGGTGGAGCCGGCCTTTGAGTTTGGCTTCGGTCTCTCTTACACAGATTTCGAGTACAGTGATCTGAAGATCGAGCGTGATGGAGAAGAACTATCCGTGTCGTTCAACGTGAAGAACAACGGAGGCGCGGCGGGCAAAGAAGTCTCACAGCTCTATGTGAAGGCCCCCAAAGGAAAGATCGATAAACCACGCATTGAGCTGAGAGGTTTTGAGAAGACAGAGTTGCTCCAGCCTGGAGAAGAAGAGAGATTGACGGTGACACTGCCGGTAGATGAAATCGCTTCTTTCGACGGTTACAGGTGGATCATCGAACAGGGCGACTACGAATTCCTTATCGGCTCATCCTCCAGGGACATAAGATTGACTGGAAGAATTGGACTCCGCACGGCGGGAGGTGATCTGTGATGCTAGAGGAGAGAAGCATAAAGAAGAGCGTACTTTTTCTGTCTATTTGCCTTTTTTCTTTCGCTTCAGTTTTCGCCAGGACTTCTTATACTTCGGAGGCGCAGGAGATGATAAATGATCCGGGATGGACTCTGATATGGTCAGATGAATTCGATAGCAAAGAGCTCGATACTGGAAAGTGGAGATTCGATATAGGCAACAGAAACGGCTGGGGAAACGCCGAACTCCAGTATTACACAGAGGGAGAAAATCTGGCTATAGAAGACGGCATACTCGTCCTCGAAGCGAGAAGAGAGGACATTGAGGAAGGAAATCGTCTGTTCAATTACACTTCTACAAGGATGAAGACGGAAGGGAAGTTCTCGGTTCAGTATGGCAAAATCGAGGCGAGAATAAAGTTTCCGTATGGAAAGGGACTGTGGCCTGCCTTCTGGATGCTCGGTGATAACTTCAGATACGTGGGCTGGCCTCTCTGTGGAGAGATCGACATAGTCGAGTTTCTTGGTCACGACAGATGGACGGTCTACGGTACAGTCCATGGACCGGATTTCAGCGGTTCGAAAGGTATCAGCGGCAGATATAGATTGAACCAGACTGAGATCCCCTCCTTCACAGAGGACTTCTATACGTTCGGCGTTATCTGGAATGAAGACGAAATAATATGGTACGTAAACGAGTCGGTCTATCACAGGGTTAGGAGGGAGACCGTAGAGAATAGAGGCAATCTCTGGGTCTTTGACCGCGACTTCTTTATAATACTGAATCTGGCAGTGGGAGGTTTTTGGCCAGGATATCCCGATTTCGATACACCTTTTCCTGCAAGAATGTACGTAGATTATGTGAGGGTCTATCAGTTAGGGCGATAAGCTTTATGAGATAAATAATCTGGGGTGAAATCATGCCAAATATCCGGGAAGTTGCAAGATATTCGAAAGTGTCAATAGCTACGGTGTCGCGAGTACTGAACGGCAGCGAAAACGTTTCGTCGGAAACTAGAAAGAAGGTTCTCAAGGCCGTCAAGGAGCTGAATTACAGGCCGGCATTCTCCTTCAAAGAGAATAACTCTACAATTCTAAACACAATAGGGGTCCTGATACCGGATATAAGAGGGTACCATTACAGTGACATCGTCATGGCCATCGACGAATACGCTTACAGCAAAGGCTTCAATGTGATGCTGGCCCTTCCGAAGTGGGAAGTGGATATCGAACAACAGGTCCTTGAGCAGTATTTTAGAAGAAAGGTCGACGGTGTGATACTCGGAGAGTTGTTTGGAGGCGGTGAGCTAATAAGGCGCTTTGAGAAGAGTGGAGTTCCGATAGTCGTGGTTGATTTCGTCGTGGATGAGATCAATTTCGATGTAGTTAACGTCGACAACGTTGCTGGTGGCTATCTGGCGATGAAATTTCTGTATGACCACGGGCACAGGAAGATTCTGTTCATTCCGGGTCCGGAAATGTCACCGGCTGCGAGTGACAGGGAGCGAGGCATAAGAAAGTTTCTTCATAGAGTCTCGTCAAAGAAAGATCTGGAGATCTTCTTCGCGAATTCCAGAGGATACAACTCTGAAGACGGTTGGAAGGGAGTCAAAGAACATCTTAGAGCTCACGACTTGAATTTCACCGCCATATTCGCTGTAAACGACTGGACAGCAATCGGGGCAATTGATGCGCTGAAAGACGAAGGTGTAAGACTTCCAGATGACGTTTCAATAATCGGCTTCGACGATGCTCCCTTCGCCCAATACACCAACCCGAGATTGACGACGATAATACAGCCGCGTATGGAGATGGGGAGAGTGGCTACTCAATTGCTTATCGAAAGGATTTCCGAAAAGAGTCAGGGCCTGCCGAAGAACGTGATACTCCCTACCAAAATCGTTGAAAGAGAGTCTGTAAGAGATATAAGGAAAGGCGAATCGAAATAGAAGGACCAATGGAATCTCTGCCGGGAGGGATATAGACTTTGAGCAACGCGGACATGTATTACTTCGATGAAAGAGAAAGATTTGTTATAGAGGACTACAACCACTCGAAGCCCTTTGCTAGCTTCCTTCCGGGGATAGCCGGCAAAAAGGGGATTCCTCTGTGGGTGTTCTATGTAAACAGGGGACAGTGTATAACTTCATTTGGCGTGAGAGACAAGGATCACGCGATTATGGAGTTTTACCCTGCTTTTAGAGCCTATCAAAACGTTGAGACAGTGGGTTTCAGGACATTTATAAGACTGAATGATAAGAAACTATATGAGCCATTTAGAACGCATAATGGCATAGACTGCCGTCAGAGTATGCACATCGGCCTGAATGAACTGGAATTATGCGAGGTGTGTCCTGATCTTGGACTTGAAACCAGCGTTCTCTACTTCACTCTCCCAATGGAAAGAGTGGCAGTCCTATCCAGAAAGCTCACGGTCAAGAACCTGTCAGGCTCTTCGATCAGACTTGAGATAATCGACGGTATTCCTGCCCTGTTGCCATACGGGATGAATGATTATGGAATAAAGCATGTGGGAAATACGCTAAGAGCGTGGATGGATGTCTGCAGTCTAGAGAGTAAAGTCCCGATCTTCAAGCTTAGATCTACCGCAGAGGACACCGTAAGCGTCTCTGAATTTGAAGAAGGAAACTTCTACCTGGCCGTTCAGAAATCCCGCGAAAAAACGGAGGTTTTGTCTCCTCTTGTAGATCCAAACTTGATTTTCGGAACGAGGACATCGATGGATTTTCCCGAAGTCTTCTCAAAGATAGGATTGGACGGGATAGCCAAAGAAAGTCAGATGACTTCCAACAGAGTTCCCTGTGCTTTCGCACCTGCCCGGTTCGAGCTTGAACATAACGAAGAAGCCTCGATATACTCGTCTATCGGTCACACGCCGGACACGTCAGAAATCGATGAATACGGCAAGAAGTTTGCAGACGGAGGTTTTTTCGAGGCAAAGCGGTGTGAAGCAAACGCGATAGTCGGTGAACTGACGGGCGAAATCATCACGCAGACCTCTTCAAAGCTCTTTGATCGGTACTGTCAACAGACATATCTCGACAATATTTTGAGGGGTGGTTATCCTCTTGTCTTTTCCGAGGGCAGGAGAGTATATCACATATACTCCAGAAAACACGGCGATCCGGAGAGAGACTACAACTACTTCGTACTCCTACCAGAGTACTACTCAAGTGGAAACGGTAACTACAGAGATGTGAATCAGAATAGAAGAGAAGACGTCTTCTATAATCCTGGAGTCGAAAGATACAACGTAAGACTCTTCGCGAATCTTTTACAGGCCGATGGATACAATCCTCTGATAATAAACGGGGTGAAGTATAGAGCGAGAATTGAGAGGCTGGACTTCTTAGATGAAATTCTTGAAGACACCGAATATGTCCAAGAGTTAAAGAGTCTCCTGTGTACTGACTTCTTTACACCGGGAAAAATCGTCAGTTTCATCGAAAGAAAAGGCTTGAAGATGAAAGTCTCCGAATGGGAGCTTCTAAAGAGAGTAATAGAGGTCTCGGAAGAAGAAGTCGATGCTGTTCACGGTGAAGGCTTCTGGACCGATCACTGGACGTATAATCTCGATCTGATCGAGAGTTTCCTGGATATCTACCCGGACAGGAAGAGAGAGCTTCTCTTTTGTGAACGTGAATACACTTACTTCGACAACTCGATGATCGTTCTTCCAAGAAACAAGAGATACTCACTGGTTGACGAGAGAACCGGGAAGTTGAGGCAGTATAACTCTCTTGTTGAAGACGAAGAAAAGAAGGGAGTTATCGAGTCGAGAGAAACGGCAAAAAACTTAATGAGAGGAAGACACGGCAGGGGAGAGATCTATAAGACCAGTCTTATCACGAAGCTGGTAAACCTCGCGGCGGTAAAGTTCGCGACGCTTGATCCCGCCGGTGCGGGAATCGAGATGGAGGCCGGTAAACCCGGCTGGTACGACGCCTTGAACGGTCTGCCGGGACTATTCGGCTCATCCTCTGCCGAAGCCTTTGAGCTTTGGAGGCTGTTGCACTTTCTCAAAGAGACTCTGGAAGAATTTCCCGGTGAAGTTCTAGAGATTCCAGAAGAAGTGATGAGACTCATCGAGGGTCTTGTAGAGGCTGTTGAAGACTGCGAAGCATCGTCCGACGATCGTAAAGACCATCGTTTCTGGGAGACAACATCAGACATTAGAGAAAGGTACAGAGAAGAGACGAAGCTTGGTTTCACAAGTGATGAAGTACCGGTCGAGTCCCCTGAGATATCAAAGATACTTGGCAGATTCAACACAAAGCTACGAAAAGCTCTTGAGAGAGAGACCGAAAAGAACGGCGGAATCATGCCAACTTACTTCTGCTATGAACCGGAGACATATGAAATAGT
>Ga0334883_1002135_pt1 | contig 25706 bp, 26 predicted proteins | sample GraSluR1_MG_6_FD_207230 | JGI IMG/M metagenome (GOLD analysis project Ga0334883, IMG submission 207230) | Sludge microbial communities from methane-producing bioreactor in Wageningen University, Netherlands - Granular Sludge_09_05-R1 | ecosystem: Engineered > Bioreactor > Anaerobic >...
TGAAGGAAGTTCCCAGGTAGCTGAAACTGTAATTACACCCCCCAACGATGATTTTTTTAGTACTCATGAATTTATTCTGGAGGCTGGCGAGCCGGGGCTGAAACATTTTTCAGCTGCCATTGAGGTGGTTGAAAATGAGCGTAATATAAAAAACAACCAATCAGATTTTGTAGTGAATGTGCTGGAAAACAAGCAGAAGATACTTATCCTTTCCGATGGTTCGCACCCCGATATCGGCGCCATTAAAAATACACTGGAGCAACAGAAGTCTTATGAAGTTTCGGTTTTTACAGAAGAACCTTATCCGTCGAATCTTGCCGATTTTAATCTGGTAATTCTCAACCAGCTGCCTACTCCCGGTAAATCCATGGCACGAATTTTTGGGGATGATGCTATCCGGCGTATTCCGTTGCTGTTTATTGTGGGCGGAAAAACATTTTTGCCCCAGTTTAATGCTTTGACTGCCGGTGCTGCCATTGAGCCGCTGGCAGGTTCTCCCGAGGAGGCACAGGCTTTTGTAAACCCGGGCTATGCCACATTCACTCTAAGTGAAAGCTTCAGGGAAGTGGCGCCAAAGTTTCCTCCGCTGATGGTTCCGTTTGCCAATTATACACTTGAAACAGGATTTACACCACTCCTGTACCAAAAGGTGAGAAATATTGAGACCGGAAAACCATTGCTGGCCACCGGTGTGCTGAACGGGAGGAAAACAGGTTTCATTTTTGGCGAAGGCATCTGGCGCTGGCGGCTGAATAATTATTTTCAGAACCAGAGCCACAGCCAGTTTAACGAACTGGTAAATCAACTGATTCAGTACCTGGCACTGAGACATAATGAAGACAATTTTATGATTGACTTTGAGCCGGTTTACGATGAAATTGACGACGTGGTGATGAATGCCGAAGTGTATAACGATGCCTTTGAACGGATAACCACAGATGAAGTGACCATTGTTATTTCAAACGATGAAGGCAATGAATTCGAATTTACATTCGACGTGAGAGGCGATGGGTATTACCTCAACGCCGGAAACCTGCCTGTGGGAAATTTCCGGTTTGAGGCTGAAGTTACCATTGGTGACCAAACCTTTACCGAAACCGGCAATTTTGCCGTAGCATCTGTTAATCTCGAAGATGTGGTAACGCGTGCAAACCACCATACGTTGTATCAGCTGGCCTCGCAAACCGGAGGCGCTTTTTATTTGCCCGACGATGCTGAAGAAATTGTCCGTATGCTTAACGACAGCAACCGGTTGAAGCCAACTACCTATTTTCAGGAGATGGTGAACGAGCTGCTGAACCAGAGGTGGTTGTTTCTTGTTTTGTTATTATTGTTAAGTGTGGAATGGTTTTTGAGAAAGTACTGGGGAATTTACTAAAACGAATTTGCAGGGAATGATAAATAAGTTGGTTAAAATAGGAAGGAATGCAGCACTGTTGATTTTTTCATTGGTTGCATTTTCTTGTGTTTCAACTCGTTCGTTAACCATCGACATCCCTGTGAGAACACCGGGTGAGCTTCCCGAGTCAATTCAAAGTTTAACGCTGGTTACACAGGCAGTTGATGAACACTTCACCAATTTGGAAAGCGATTCGCTCCAAAAACTGTTTTTTGAAAAAAGGTTCAGGCTCGATACGGTGTTATACGATTTTCAAATGGCGGATACCACGCTGAAAGCACTGGGCGAACTGCTGTTCGAGTCGGGGCGTTACGACTATGTAATCCCGGAAGAACGGTTTTTACCTGCTCCCAAAACTTCTTTTCTGGCTACCGAATTGTCATGGGATGTTATTGAAGAGTTATGTGAAGTTTTTGAAACCGATGCCGTTTTGTCGCTCGACCATCTGAAAACCCGGGTGATCACCGATTACAGCAACGAAACTTTTTTCGATCCCTTTCAGGGAGGGTTTAATTCGGCTGCCACGGCAACCATGAATATACAGTACGATGCTTTGTTCAGGGTTTACGACCCGGAAGAGAGAAAAGTGCTTCGGAGGGAATTTATTACCGATACGTTGTACTGGGAGGATTCCGATGTTTCAGCCCGAAACCTTTTCAGGCGATTCACCCCTGTGAAACAGGCTCTTACCGAAACCGGAATAGTAATTGCGCTGGAGCTGACAGATAAAATTGCCATTCGCTGGCGGCCCGAGCGAAGACAATATTTTATAAGAGGAAATGCCCGGCTGAGAGAAGCCAACGAACTGGCAGCGGTTGGCGACTGGAGGGGAGCAATTGCCGACTGGCAGAAGGTGGTTGAAAGCTCAGGTTCCAAAACATTGCGCAGCAAAGCAATGCTTAATATGGCGCTGGGTTACGAAATTCTGGGTGATGTTGAAAGCGCCATATCATGGGCACTTGAATCATACAATACCATGTACCGTCCACTCACATACGAGTACCTGGAAATTCTGAAAAGAAGACAAAACGAACTAAAAAACAGGGAATGAATGTCCGACTTTTACCGGCTGTTTTAATTTTACTGCTGGCTTCAGCATGTACCGTTTACCGGGAATATCCCATCGAGGTGTTTAACCCGGGTGAGGTGTTTGTGCCCGCGTCGGTTAAAAGTGCGGCAGTTGTTTACCGGCAGTTCAAGTACCCCGAAGATACTTTGCTGCACTATTATAAAGATGATTTTCAGTTGTTCAAGGCAAAAAACGACCCAGCCGATCTCGACAGCCTTTTGGTAACGGTTTGCCTCAACGAACTGGCTACCAACCTGAAAACTAACGAAGCATTCGACGAACTGCACGTTTTCCCTTACCATACATTTGAGCGGCACACCGGCGAACATTTAACCGATTTGCCAGCCCAACTCATTGCGCAGATTACATCGGCTTCGGATGCAGATCTGCTCATTTTACTTGAAACTTTTTCATTGTTCTTTTCAGCCTATCCTGAAACGTTTGAAACACCGGCCACCAACGAAGTGATTTCTGTTGCTGTTTGGGGAGTTTACGATCCAATGAAAAAGGCAGTGATTGAGCGTAAAACGATGATTGATACCGTTTACTGGAACGGTTACGATGAGGAGGGGAACTACCGGCAGAACTACCGGCCGCCGGCACGTCTCACTGCACTCGAACTGGCTGCCTCCATGGCAGGAGAAAGCTATGCCAAACGGTTTTACCCTTCATGGCATACCGTCAGCCGGATGTACTCTGTTCCTCCCTTACCCGATTTTTCTGAAGCGGCCTATCATTTCGAGGAAGGCGAATGGGATAAGGCAATAGCTCTCTGGCGAAAATATGCCGACGACCGCAACGGGAAAATGGCCATTAATGCCCGGTACAATCTGGCACTGGCATTCGAAATGAAGGATGAACTGGAAACAGCCGCACAATGGCTTGCAGCAGCCCGCGATCTGGCTCAAAAACACAGGAGCAAAAGTGATTTGACGATGATTGATGCCTACCGTAAAGTGCTGGATAAAAGAAGAAAGGAGCTTTCAAAATTCAACAGAATGCAAAATGAAATCCACCCGTAAGTTAACATTGCTGGTTTTTGCCGGACTGTTTTTATCCGCCTGCAATACCTTGTATAATGTTAAAACTGTTGACATTGAAATTTTTGTGCCTGCAAACGCAATCTTTCCTGAAAAATATGACACGATAGCTATTCGTTACAACAATTTTAATGCAGCCTATAATCCCAATTTTGCCGCCTATATTGAAAATAACAGGCAGATGACTGACTCCACAAATACCGACAGTCTGGCGGCAGAAACGTATTACCGGTATTTCCTTCATACATTAAAGTCCAATTCTTTTTTCGACTCTGTTATTGAAATTGAAAGAACTGATTATTCGAAAACCATCCTGTCGGACTCCATTTTAGAAATTGGTTTTATTGAGCTGGAAGACAGTTTACATTCCATTTTGATTCCTGATGAATATGAACCGGTCACCAATTTCTGGTCGCTGGCCGGAAAATTTCAACCGCAAAAAGAGAATAGCGAAGTAAGATATCTGGACCCGATGCTGGGTTTGTATTCCAGGGAAGAGTTGGCTCAACTGGCCGATTCAACAAATTCACAAATGCTGTTGTCGTTAGATTATTTTGCAACTGTTGACAGAAAATATGCATTCGACAAAAAAAAGACAGCAGATTTTTTTGATGTATTTATAATTGCATACTGGAATTTTTATGACCTGAAGAATTTACGATTATCTTATTATTACGATCGGGTTGACACAGTCACCTGGGATTTTCGTGAAGGATTAGAAATCTTTCCGCCAAGAGAGGAGGCCATTCAAAACACAGCCGAAATTTCAGCTGTTCAGTTTGCTGGGTTTCTTATTCCACACTGGATTGAAGTTCAGCGGATGTATTACCGCTCGGGGAACGTCGATCTGAAAAAAGCCGATGCATTGGTGGCAAAAGGAAAATGGCTGGAAGCAGCAGAAATCTGGCGCAAACATGTTGAAAGCCCAAACAAAAAAATAGCAGCTAAAAGCAAGTTCAACATGGCGCTGGCGTGCGAAATTCTGGGTCGGTTAGATGCTGCTGTTGATTGGGCAGTGCAGTCGTACCTCGTTTTCGGACAGAAAAATCCTGTACATGAACAAAACAGTCTGCAATACATCAATATTTTAAATCAGCGAAAAATGGACATAAAACGAATTGAGTACCAGTTTAACCCGAAATCCGTACCCCTGTAATGAAAACAGCCGGCCCAAACCGGACCAGCTGCTTCGTTATGAAATACTTTTAATTTTTCAGTTCAACTCCAGCATTACAATCGATTTTGAAGGAAGATTAACGGTCAGTGAGTTCCCATTTACTTTTACATCACTGAAATTTTTTGAATAAACTTCCTCCGGTTTCCCGAAATCGTTAAAGGAATTCACCTTTTCGGCAGTAACTATTTCACCTTTGTTGAAAGTCACTTTGTCGAGTCCGCGCAATTCACACGAGATGCTCACTGCCTTATTGGGATTCAGGTTGCTGATGGTAATATGAATTTTTCCGTCTTCCGATTTTGATGCAGAGGTTGAAATGGCCGGAATGCTTTTGCCATCCAGCTCATAATTCTCAGATACCAAATCGGTTGGCAATAATGTAGCGTCTTGGTGCACCTTATACATTTTAAACACATAAAAGGTGGGTGTTTTAACAATTTCAGCATCTTTTGTTAAAAGCATAGACTGAAGCACATTTACGGTTTGGGCAATATTTGCCATTTTCACCCGGTGGCAGTATTTGTTGAACAGGTCGAGGTTAACCGCAGCCACCATGGCATCGCGCAGGGTGTTTTGCTGGTAAAGAAATCCGGGATTGGTGCCGGGCTCCACATCGTGCCATACTCCCCACTCGTCAACCAACAGTCCTACGCGGTTGCGTGGATCATATCGGTCCATAATGTTGATGTGGTTTCTCAGCAATTCATCCATAAACAGGGTTTTACTCATGGTCTGGAAATATTCGCCCTCGGTGAACTGCGTGGCAGATCCTTTTTGGCTCCAGTTGTGTGTAATGGTATAATAATGCAGCGAAATGCCCTGGAAACTTCTGCCGGGATTTCCGTATTTCATCAGGGTTTCCATCCAGTGGTAATCGGAATCGCTGGGCCCGCAGGCTATTTTGTATAACCGGTTGTCGCCGTAGTCTTTGGTATAGGTGGAATAGCGTTTCATTTCGTTGGTGTAGTACTCCGCTGTCATGTTACCGCCGCATCCCCAGTTTTCGTTGCCCAGGTTCCAGTATTTTACGCCCCACGGCTCTTCCTGCCCGTTAACCTTGCGCAGGTCGGTCATCGGACTGATGTTGCCCGAGTTGAGGTATTCCACCCACTGCGACATCTCCTGAACCGTTCCGCTGCCCAGGTTTCCGTTAATCACCGGCTCGGCATCCAGTTGCCGGCACAGTTCCATAAATTCGTGCGTGCCAAAGTGGTTGTTTTCTGTCACGCCGCCCCAGTGCGTGTTTATCATGGTTGGCCGCTGGTCACGCGGACCAATGCCATCCATCCAGTGGTATTCGTCGGCAAAGCAACCGCCGGGCCAGCGCAGGTTGGGAATGCCCATTTCGCGCAAGGCGTCCACCACATCGTTGCGGATTTCGCTGGTGTTGGAAATATCGGAATCTTCACCTACCCAATACCCACCATAAATACAGCGGCCAAGGTGTTCCGAAAAGTGGCCGTAGATGTGCCGGCTGATTTTTTCCTTGCCGAGGTCGGTGTTCACTACAATTTTGTTTTGTGCCGTTGAAAAGAGCACAGAAAAAACAAAAACAATGCTGAAAAATCTTTTTAAATTCATTTTACTGGCTTTTGGTTTATACTCATTTATTTTGAAAATAAAGATAGAAAAAAAGTAATAAATACTTTCATTATTTTGAAAAAATCGGCTAATAAATTTTTGGAGGCACTATAAAATCACCTTTTTTTATATGAAAAATTATCCCGTTGTGATTTAGCCAACGGTTTGAGAAAACGACCCCAGTGGGTTCACATGTTTATAGCATCGCCGAATCGATAACAGAAACCGACCTCAACGAGGTCAAATGTTTATAGCAACTTAATTCCGTCGGATTTAAAATCGATAAGCCGCTTTTTATAAAGATTGCCAACTGCCTTTTTGAAATTCTTTTTACTAATTCCCAGCAAAGCCTGAATAATTTCGGGGGAGGTTTTGTCGTTTAATGCAAGGAAGCCGTTATTTTCGCGCAGCGTTTCCATCAGCTTTTCAGAAATGGGGTCAATTTTTTCGTAACCCGGTTTTTCCAGCAATAAATCAATTTTATCGTCGTCCCTTATTTTATTGATAAAACCTTCCAACTTTTCGCCTGGCGACAACATTCTGAAAACCTGATTTTTATACAAAATCCCCCAATGCTGGTAGTTCACTATAGCTTTGTAACCGATTTCTGTTTCTTCGGCAATAAGCAGTTTCACTTTTTCGCCGGGCTGATAATCGGGAGGAACATTGTCCAAAAACTTGTCAACTTTTGCAGATGCGGCAATGCGGTTGGTTAATTTATCCAGAAATACATAAACCAGGTATTGTCTGTCTTCCGTCATTTTTGCTTTTTGTTCGCTCATGGGCACCAGCAAATCTTTGGGCAGGCCCCAGTCGAGAAAAGCCCCGAACCGATTGGTTTCAATCACTCTCAGAAAGGCAAATTCGCCCACCATGGCCAGCGGGTTTTCGGTGGTTGCCACCAGCCGGTCTTCCGAATCGGTATAAATGAACACCGTAGCCTGCTCACTGGCTTTTACCTCATCGGTTACAAACTTGCGGGGCATTAAAATTTCGCCCAGGTTTTCGCCATCGAGGTAAACCCCGTTCTCCGTTTCCCGAACTACGTTCAGGGTATTTATTTTGCCTATTTCTGCCATGGTATTTTTATTTTTCGACACTTAATTTGCTGTTATTCAGCAAAAATGAGAAATATTCTTTTTTGAAAGGTGAAAAATTTTTACTTTTACAAAAATAGGACAGAACTTTAAAAACCAAAAAACTATGAATTCTAAAAATTTAAGCTTTTTTTTCTTGGAACAACTATTTATTTTAATTCTTCTCCTTCCTCTTATTTCAATAGGACAAACAAACGAAGCAACATGGAATTATCCGGTACATCCCGGTACAGAAGAATGGAAACAACTCGACTTTTTCTCAGAAAGACTGGATGCTTTTAATATTCCAGACAGTATTCTAACAGAGATTACCACTGAAAACCTCGTAAAGACTTGTCTTAAATATCCCTGGTGGATTTTAATTACCAGCCGCGACAATAACCAGGCTGGATACGATTATTTAAAATCCGTGTTTAATGGATTTCGGGAATTGGAGAAAAGGAAAGATGCCGGGAAGGAATTATTAAGAGTTTATGCGAAAATGCTACCGGAAAATATTGATAGATATACAACACTGGTAGAGCAAGGTGTATTTAGTTTTCAATTTACCTATATCGAAATATTATTAGCTCAAACAAATATTTTGAAAAATCTGGATGAGAAAAATTTTATGCATCTATTAAAAAAAGCATCATCTGTTTATAAAGAAAAATCAAAAGCTTTTGATAAATTCTCCTATTATGGAATGGCCAATAGTTGTTTGATTTTATCCAGAATCCTTGAATTAAAGGCCTACTATGAATTTAATATGCTGACCAATAATTTTCCTGAATTAATAAACTTTAATAAACTTTAATAAAAAAGGAAACTCTACTAATAAGATATTACTTGACCGCATTTATCTTGAATCTACCAACTTATTTTTAAAATAGTTCTATGAAACGATATCTAATTCCTATGCTCTTCATTATTTCGCTTTTATCGTGTAATAAAGAGCCCGAACCGGAACTTGAGCCTTGCGAATTATATGCAACAGGTATTTATAATGATACAATTCCCGGAGAAACACCCAAAAAATTTTGGCCGTGCATGAACACTGAGGATCTTGTTGAAGCAGGTTCGTATAACTTTCCTGCTTTATACATGTTGATGGGCGGATGTTGTGGACTGCAAAGTGGATACGACTTATGCAGAAATAAATATTCATGGTTTACAGAGCTCGAAAATCGTGAAGATGCCTTGGAATACCTGATTGCCAAATATGCATTAATCGATACGGTTAACTACGATATGGAATTATTGCCTATTGAATGGGGAGGATATAAGTTTTATACCTACAACCTCGAAGTTTTCCTTGCACAGGAAGCCTTTTTGAGTGGTGCAACCGACGAACAACGCCTAGAATTGTTAGATGAACTTTTTGAAAAGCAGGAAGTAAGAAAAGGAGAACCGGGCGACTACTTTGTGGAAGGTCCTACATTTACAATGGGCCGCGTGATGTATTATAACAATTATCAACCGCTTATTGATAGCATGGAACAGAACTTTGAGATTAAAACGTTAGTTGAACTTGGCAGCCTGTCGATAGGCTCGGAAGAGGATAGACAAGCCCAAATCTCTGTTTTCGATTTAGCCAATAAATTTATTAATGAACTAAAAATGAAATCAGAATGAAACGAATATTATTTCTTTTACTATTTACTGTAATTTATTTGGTATCTTTAAGTCAAGCTACCCGAAAAACTCCAACTGGAGTATTAATATATGTCGAAGATAATGAAGAAGAATTTTCTGATTCACAAATAGCTGCGGGCAATGCATTCTGGATGGATTCGATAATTAATGCTGGTTGGTCTGCAGACACTCTTGCTGGCGTTTCTTCTACGTATAATTGTCACGGTTATGCCTGGCACATGTCTGATGGTGGAGACACCGTGAGAATCCCATATGAACCAGTGGTTGCAAAATATTTTAATGGACTAAATGCTACCTATAAACAAGTTAATAATTCAGGAAAATATACAAAGGTATATTATAATGGTGCCCAACATTCTGCAGTAGTTGATCCGGATTATCCGAATTGAGTTATATCAAAATGGGGATCTGGGCCGCTGGTTCGGCATTTACCTAATGATTGCCCGTATAATGATTATTATACATATCCCTTAGAATATTACGAACTCATTATGGATAGTTTACCCAATAGCGTTTCCAAAGGCTGTGCCGTTGATATATCAACTCTTGACATAACGGGGGCAACTTACAATTGGACAGGCGATAATAGTTATGTTTGCGCTGTGGGGAATACTTCTACCGGTTCAGTTACCGGGTTAAATATAACACCACTTTATGGCAAAGGTGAAGCGAAAGTAAAAATTACCAGTCCATATTCACAAACAACCGTTAAAGGCATCAAGGAAATTGCTGTGACTTCACAACCTGCAAGCCCTGTTATTTCAGGACCAACTTTAGTTTGTTCAGGAGGTGCAAATTTTACCCTGAATAATGTCCCTGAAGGCAACGCTGTTACCTGGTCATCCAGTTCAAATTTAAGCACTTCTGATCCTCACACCAATCCATGCACCTTTGTTTCTATCGGAAATGGAAGTGGCTGGATAGAAGCAAGTGTATCGACTGGTTGTGCTGATAATATGTTTACCATCAGCCGATACGATGTTTGGAGCGGCGCTCCTGTTTTAACCTCTATGTCGGGACCAACAAGTACACCAAATTACCAGTGGGCAATATATTCTGCCGATCCTTACAATTCATTAATGGGTTTGCAAACCGCCGATTATAACTGGACATTGTCTCCATTAAACGGAAACTCTCTTTATCAATATGGAAGATACCTCGATATTGCTTTCTATAATTCAGGGTATTATCGGCTTGTAGTGAATGCTGAAAATACTTGCGGCACCAGTGGATATCTTTATAAATATATAAATGTGTATGATGCAAAAAGTTTGTCAATCACACCAAATCCCGCCAATGGTGAAGTGACTGTCGCAATTGAATCGACTGATAAAAACGAACTTATTGTTTCAGAATGGGATTTGGAAGTCTTTTCCGAAACAATGTTGTTGAAAACAAAGAAAACCAAGTTGAAAGGCAATAGCACAACCATCCAAACTTCCGGCTGGAAAGAAGGAATTTATATGGTGCGTGTAAAATATAAAGATGAAATATTAACCGGAAAACTTATTGTGAAGCGATAGAATTTTTTTACTTGTAATTAACCAAACTTTCAGAATTTCATTCAGAAGTCTGAAGGACTCCAATGGAGAACCGTAGTTAATAAAACAATAATAATTAATTATGAACTTAAAATTTTCAAAAATTAAAACACCATTTTTAACACTACTAACTTTTATGCTGCTTTTTGCAGCCTGCGAAAAAGACCCGTTTGAAGCCAGCTCCGGCACCTTTACCGACGAGCGCGACGGCCGCGAATACAAATGGGTAAAAATTGGCGACCAGATTTGGATGGCCGAAAACCTGGCCTATGTACCCTTTGTGTGCGCACTCGAATCGCAGTGCGGAATCTGGATATACGGTTACGACGGCGAAGGTTCTTATGGCACCAACTACCACACCTATGGCGCACTCTATGACTGGGAAACCACCATGGAAGTATGCCCCGAAGGCTGGCATCTCCCCTCCGATGAGGAATGGATGGAACTCGAACGTTACCTTGGAATGAAAGAAAAAGAAATTGATCTTTGGGCATGCAGAGGATCAGATGTAAACATTGGAGGGAAACTTGCTGCAACAGGTAATAATTACTGGAGTGAATCATTTGTAAGGACAAATGAAACTGGCTTTACTGCTTTACCTGGAGGAGAAAGAAATATCTGGAATGTTGAAGATATGTTTCATTTCAAATCAATAAATAGCATTTCAACATTTTGGACTAGTTCTGACTTTGATGAAAAACATGCCATAAACAGAACAATTGTAAATGGTGGTTGCATACGTAGGATGATAGAATTCAAAAATGCTGGCTTTTCAATAAGATGTATTAAAAACTAATCATAAAAAGTATAACAATGAAATTTATAATAACACTACTAACTTTAATGCTGCTTTTTGCAGCCTGCGAAAAAGACCCGTTTGAAGCCAGCTCCGGTACCTTTACCGATGAGCGCGACGGCCGCGAATACAAATGGGTAAAAATAGGCGACCAGATTTGGATGGCCGAAAACCTGGCCTATGTGCCCTATGTGTGCGCTCCCGACTCGCAGTGCGGAATCTGGATATACGGTTACAACGGCGAAGGTTCTTATGGCACCAACTACCACACCTACGGCGCCCTGTACGACTTTGAAACTGCCATGGAAGTGTGCCCCGAAGGCTGGCACCTCCCTTCCGACGAAGAATGGATGGAACTGGAACGTTTCCTGGGAATGGAAGAAGACGCACTTTATGATATGGACAATCTCTTTCGCGGTCAAGTATCAGGAATAGGTGGAAAACTAAAAGAAACAGGACTAACTTATTGGAAGGCACCAAATGAAGGTGCAACCAATGAGACTGGATTTTCCGCATTACCGGGAGGAGGAAAATACAACAGATATCTTTCAATTAAAGAGGTCGGATGTTTTTGGACTTCTACTAAACAAGATTCAAATGAGGCAATTACAAGGATTTATTCTTCAAATCACGGAGGTAGTGGTAGATATACTAATAATTTAAGAGATGGTTTATCTGTACGCTGTGTTAAAAATTAAAAATAACCTTTTATAAACCTTAAAAATAACCATAGAAATGAAAAAGTTAATAATCACCCTAATAATGATAACAGGCATTAATTTTACTTTACTGGCACAACCTTCATTTTTTTCCTGGCAAAGACCGCAAGATGGTGATAATAGAGGAAATAATTACATCTCCCCGAAAAAGGATCAAGGTGAACAAAGCCCCTGTCATATTTTTGCAGCCGTAGCAGCCGTTGAGGCAATGAGTCACATTTATTTCAATAAACCTTTTTCAATAGGTTCTAATGGGATAGACCTTGCAGAAAGGGAGATTTATTCGTGGTGTTCGGGTTATGGAGGCCCCCAGGGTTCGGCAAATATTGAAGAATTTGAATAAAAACTCTCTGCAATTTTTTTACAGGGGATCGTATAAATAATTTTACTGGGTGTTTTCTAATTCTCTATTAATTATTGTGCAATAGAAATACCCTTACCCTAAGTAAAGCTATAACTATGGAGCTACCTCCAAAAGCTTTTCAAAAATTTTCTTTGGCACCTTAAAAACCGTCCCGTGCCTTGTTCCTTCCGGGAAATGAATCTGGCCGGAAATGTCTTCCCAGTTTTCGAGGTCGGACGAACGCACAGCGCCCATATTATGATCGATGTATTTATCGAAATAGACCACCCAGTGTTCACCGATTTTCACCGGAGTCGGTCCTTCGGCCCAGTAATCACCTGTGATGGGCTCTGAAGCTTTACTGTAACCTCCGGTAAGCCGGTCGCTGGTAGCTACACGAATATTTTTCTCGGCCGGATGCCGGGTTTCATCTTTCAGAAAAAGAATGTATTTCCCGTCTTCCTTCACCAGCGTGCCGTCAATTACATTAAAACTCTGGTCGTAAAACAATTGGGTTTCGCTGAAGGTTTCAAAATCTTTGGTGGTTACGTAATACATGCGGTGGTTGTAGCCATCGTCGCCGGTGGATGCACTTTCGGGAAACCGGCCGGGGATGGTGGTTGACCAGAAAATCATGTACCGTTCCGATTCGTCATCGTAAAAAACCTCCGGCGCCCAGCAGTTGCGGGCCGTGGGTTCGTGCTCCATCACCGGAATGTACTTTTGCTCCGACCAGTGAATCAAATCCTCCGAACTGGCGTACCCGATTCCCTTTTCGTTCCAGCTTACCGTCCACACCATGTGAAAATTGCCGTCGGGACCGGAAATGATGCAGGGGTCGCGCATAAGTTTGTCGTTGCCCACCTGCGGCGTTAAAAACGATTGATTATTGTTCAGCGCCTCCCAGGTTAAACCGTCGTAACTGTAAGCCAGGTGCAAACCATCTTCGCCGTTTCCCTGGAAAAAGGAAAACAGAAAAATATCCTTTTCTTTTTGAGCTAAAACCTGCAAATTAAAAATGCATATAGAAATTAGGGTAAAAATGTATTTTGCTACCATATTATTAATTTGAATTTCTTGGACTCTGAACTTTAAACTTTGTCCCGATAGCTATCGGGATGAACTCACTACCCTCCCGACCTCTTCACTTTGTACCCTTCCGCTTTCAGCAATTCCATCACCCGTTCGCGAAAATCGCCCTGAATGAGAATTTCACCGTCTTTCACAGAACCACCCACGCCGCATTTGGTTTTCAGCATTTTCCCCAGTTCTTTTAAATCGTCTTCATCGCCCACAAAACCGGTAACCAGCGTAACACTTTTGCCTTTCCGTTTTTTGCGGTCGAGCATTACAATCAGCTTTTGCTGCTGCGGTGGCAACGTTTTTTCTTCTTCATTCTCAGTTTCATACCTAAAATCCGGATTGGTGGAATACACCATGCCCAGTCGGTCTTTCCAGTCGTTTGCCATGTTCTTTTTCTTTCTGTTCAGGTGAACAAAGTTAGTTTTCTATACCAATTTTTTGTAACTTTTGGCTCGAATTTAAAAATGAAAACGAAATGAGAACCATAGTTATTCAAATCATTCTCGCAGCAATGCTGTCGTTTGCGGCATTCAGTCAGCAGCAGGAAACCCCGCCCATTACCGTTGAAAAAATATCAGACAACCTTTACCAGCTTTTGGGAGGCCGGGGTGCGAACGGCGGATTTTACATTGGCCAAAACGAAGTGCTTGTCATTGACTCAAAAATGGATAAAGAGTCGGTGGAAGGCATTTTCACAGCCATTCAGGGTTTTACCAAAAAGCCGGTCAGGTATCTGATAAATACCCATGCCGATGGCGACCATGTAAACGGCAATGAATTTTTCCCCGGAGATGTGACCATTATCGCCCACGAAAACTGCCGAAAGGAATTTTTCCATCCCGGCCGCGATGGTTCTCCTTCGCGGTGGAACAGTGAAGAATTGCTGCCGTTTGTTCCGCAGGTAACTTTTAACGACAAATTGTATCTGCACATGGGCAACCAAACCGTTGAAATGTATTATTTCGGTATTGGCCACACCACCGGCGATATTGTGGTGTATTTCCCAAATGAAAAAACCGCATTTATTGGCGACCAGGTTTTTAAAGGGCGTCCGCAACTGATTCACTCCTACAAAGGCGGAAATTCGTTTGAACATGTAAAAACCACCGAAAAAATGCTGGAAACACTCGACGCCGTTCAGTTTTGCAGTGGTCATGCCGACATTATGACACGCGAAGACATTGAACAGCATTTGGTTGAAATGAAGAAATTTCAGCAGAAAGTAAAAAAACTGGTTAACGATGGAAAAACACTGGAAGAAACCCAGGCTGAATTTAACGAAAATGAAGCAAGGCTGGTAGAATCAGTTTATGGTGAGCTGAAGTAGATTTTTTTACCAATTTACGCCGTCATTCTTCAGTACGGCATAATCCGGTCGCGGATTTTTTTCTGAAAATACTTTCAATTGTTCATAAGGCTCGATAACGATTCCCTTTTCCGTAATTTCGCCGGTTTTGTCTGTAACCGCTTTCAAATTCAGTTTCAGGTGTTCGGCCAGAAACGGATATACCGCTTTTCGTTTGGGTAATTCGTAACCGTGACCTTCTTCCGGCAAATGCACATTTTTCACATTCCCTTCCACTCCCATTAATCTGTATATGTATTGAATGTGTGGGAATTCAACCTCCGGAGTATTTTTTGTCCAGTCGGCGCCGTTTGAAACCAGCAACATGGGGCGCGGTGCAGCCAGAGCCGCAATTTCAACGTTATTGGTCTGGTGATGTTCGCTTTTATGTATGGGCATTCCGCTTTCGCACACACAACCGCCAAAAAAGTGGGCCGAAACCTGGACTACCGGAACTGTCACTTTTATCCGGTTGTCGATAGCTGTAAGTAAAAACGCCTGTGTCGCGCCGCCAGATGCTCCGGTAATGGCAATCCGCTCCGGATCGGTATTCTCCAGCGAAAGCAAAAAATCGAGTGCCCTGATGTTGTTCCAAAGTTGCTGTTTCAGGGCCAGTGGATGATTATGTTCCCATCCCCATTCGGCCATTTCGCCGTAGCCCACCATGTCGATGGAATAGACCACCGCACCCATTCTTGCCAATGCCGCACACCGAATCTGGGCATCTTCGCGAAAACGACCGTAATCGCTGGGTTCGTTCCAGTGGCCATGTGTACTGAGAATACCGGGCATTTTCTTTTTTTGCTTTTCAGGAAAATACAAGCTGCCTGTAACAAAAACACCGGGCAAACTTTCAATGGCCACATTTTGCACCGAATAACCTTCGTATTTGCGAATATCTGAATAACGTGGTTTAAGTGGCAATTTTTCAGGAAACGGAACCAGTCCGGAACCCTCCAGGATTCCCTGCCGGATTACATCTGCCCGCTGTAGCCACTCTTCCTTTGTCTGATATTGTGCCTTCAGATTTGCTATCACTTCTTTTGCCTGTTCTTCGGTATAATAATGCCCGACGCAAAGATTCGATTCTGTTTGATTCTGGGAACTCACAGGTTTATAAGGGATTATTGCAGTCAGAAAAATTATCAGGGTTGTAAATTGTTTCATGTTCTTATCAGTTATTTGGTTTATAAGGGTTAAAGATAATATTTCAGAAGATTTGAAGAGAAAACTGTCTGAACTTTAATTCTGAATGTTATTTTTGAAAAAAACGAAATTATGATTTCAAGAAGAGAAGCATTAAAAGGGGTGGTGCTGCTAACGGGAGCGACGTTTCTAAGCCAGGGAAAAGTAGCCGGAAAAACAGTTGTATCGGAAAGTAATTTCTCCTGGTGCCTGAATACCAGTACCATATCAGGCCAGGAAGTTGGATTCCTGAAGGAGTTTGAGATCACTGCCAAAGCGGGTTATAACAGCATTGAAATCTGGGTGCGCGACCTTGAAAAATATGTTCGGGAAGGCGGAAGTTTAAAAGACCTTGAAAAATATGTGGTTGATTTAGGTCTGACCATTGAAAATGCGATAGGATTTGCGCAGTGGGCTGTTGATGATGCAGCCGTCCGAAAAGCCGGCATGGAACAGTTAAAACGTGAAATGGATATGCTGGCAAAGATTGGCTGCAAACGCATTGCCGCTCCGCCGGCAGGAGCAACCAGCCTGCCGCTGACCGACCTTTTTGAAGTAGCCAAACGTTACCGCCAGGTTTTGGAACTGGGCGATGAAACCGGTGTTTTGCCACAGCTGGAAATCTGGGGGACGTCGGCCAATCTCCACCACATTTCGCAGGCGCTGTTTGTGGCTTCGGCAACCGGTCATCCCAGGGCCTGTATTCTGCCCGATGTTTATCACATGTTTCGGGGCGGAAGTCCGTACGAAAGTCTGAAACTCATGTCGGGAAGCTCCATCGAAATGTTTCATTTCAACGATTTTGTTGATACCATTCCCCGTGAAGAACAAAAGGATTCAGACCGTGTTTACCCGGGCAACGGCGTGGCGCCATTCAACCAAATCATTAAATACCTGAAAGAATCGGGCGGCAAAAAAGTGCTTTCGCTGGAGTTGTTCAATCCGGAGTATTGGAATAAGGATGCACTGGAGGTTGCAAAAACAGGACTGATGAAAATGAAAGAGGTGGTTGCAGAAAATATTTAATTTTCGTTCATCCGGCTGCGTAAAACGGATTTTAATTTTTCAGGGCAAAAAACGCCTTCGTGGGTCCAGATGGGTTCTCCATTTTTAAAAACAATGAGTGTGGGCAACCGGTGTACATTGAACCGGCTGGCAATGAACGGATTATTGTCCACGTTTACTTTAACAATCCGCACACCTTTCACCTCTTTTTTTATCTTTTTTAAAATCGGTGGAACCTCCTTGCATGGCCCGCACCAGTCGGCATAAAAATCGACTAAAACCGGTTTCGATGAATTGATGATATGTAAAAACCGCGGATTCATTTTCCTTCCTCAGCTTTCTTTTTACGTTTCTGAATAAAGTCGTTAATAAAATCGCCCACCAGGTAGCCCACGGCAGCTCCCCACAATGTGCTCCAGTACCAAACACTCTGAATGGGACAGGTGCCGCTTACGCACCCCACAAATCTCCAGTATAAAAATCCACCCAAAGCTCCGATAGCAGTAAATAGAATGGCCGGTAATTTATCTTTGAAAAAATTTTTCATGATATTTCTTTACAGTTGAAACAAAAGAATTTGAAAGAGGTTTTGAATTTGTTCATCAAATTTTATGATGGAAGATAGAAATTGTTGAAAATGAGGTTTAGAAACAGATGCCCTGTTTTGTGTGCTGGGCGTTATTTACTTTTTAGATTTTTTTCAAATTCATCTACAATCAACCTTGCTCTGTCATAATCTAAATCTGATACCATTACTCTTACACCACTTCCTGGTCTCCAGACTGGATTTCTCGTTCCAACTAATTCATCTTTTAAGAAAGATTCAATATCATCAATCTCCATAAGATTTTTAATCATTTGTGCTTGAAATAAGTTTCCTTCAAATACCTCAACAATTTTCATTTCAATCTGATTTTGTTATTGCCAATGAATATATTGGTTGTTGTTATAGACGACCATCCAATTTATTGTTTTTAAACTCTTTAAAGTATTCTTCAATTGTTTTGACGTAAATCTCATAGGCATCAATCCCTTTTTGAGTAACCTTACAAGTTGTCAAAGGATAATTACCTTTAAATGACTTTTTAACCTCAATATAATCGACCTCCTTAAGTTTTGTTAACTGAAAACTCAGATTTCCTTTGGTGGTAGAAATATTTTCCAATAAAAAACTAAACTCGGCAGATTTGACATTTATCAATAGCGACATTATTGAAAGCCTTACTTGAGAATGCAATATTGGGTCTAATTCCTTGAACATAGAATTTATCTATTACGTTTTGAATATAGTATATGCCCGGGAATAATGAATCCAATTACCCAGGCGATTGCTTCAATCAATAATTGCTGATGTAATGAAAAGAAAGACGCAAGATATGCCATTAAGCCAAATATAATCCCTCCTGCAATAATCATTTTATAACGAAGTATTCCACCTGTAACAACAAGTGCAAAAGAAACTAATACCATAAAAATAGGCAACTGAAGTTCAAACGTTATTTTATGAAGTACATTGGCTTGAATTAAATTAATAAGAACCATTCCTGCAAACATAGATACCCATACATATCTTAATGATATCCCAATATAGGTGCTGGCTTTACGACTTTTCCTATAAATATAAATGATTGAAAAGCCTAATCCAAAAACAGCAAGCACAATTGTAGTATATCCTTTAAATAAAGTTATTTGATAAGTGTGAGGCACACTCTGTACAACAAATTCAAGCATATAAGTCAGAAAACTTATCCAGCCCCAAAGAATAAATAGGATACCATCATTTTTTAGTTTCTTTTGAGAAACCTGAATCATTTCTTTAATCACTTGAAGTGATTGATTTTCATCAAATGCATCTGAATTTTGTTTAATTGTTTCCATGTCTTTTAAGTTAAATTAATAAAACAAGTTTGCAATACAAACTTAATTAAGTTTGAAATACAAACCTAATTTTTAATCAACTTTTTTATTACAAATCTTACACGGATGAAATAATCTTTAAACTATCCTTGTCTTTTTGGTAGATGTGTCTTTTGTGGGAGATTTTTACCGGTTATAGGTTTTCACCACCACCTCTCCGTTTGCCACGCGCAGGGCGTTCATGGCCAGCGCTTCCAGCTCGTCTTCGCCGGGGTAGGTAAATACAGGCGCCAGAAAACCGGCTTTTTCTTTGATGTAACTTTCAAGATGAGGGTTATAGGCCAGTCCGCCGGTAAGCAAAATGCCGTCGATTTTTCCTTCGAGCACCACAGCCATTTCGCCAATAATTTTGGAAACCTGATAAAACAGTGCTTCCTGCACCAGCCGGGCTTTTTCATTGCCTGCTTCGGCCAGTTCCTGCACCTCTTTGGCGCTGTTGGTACCTAAATAGCCCACATAACCGCCTTCGCCTACAACCATTCGCCTTACTTTCTCTTCAGAATATTTTTCATTGAAACAGATTCCGATAAGCTGCCCCACCGGAAGCGTTCCTGTGCGCTCGGGACTGAATGGTCCCTCGCCGTCGAATGCGTTATTTACATCAATCACTCTTCCCTGTTTATGGGCGCCAACAGAAATTCCGCCACCCAGATGGGCAACAATCAGGTTTAGTTCTTCATAAGCTTTTCCCGCCTTTTTGGCATGCAGCCGTGCGGTGGCTTTCTGGTTCAGTGCATGAAAAATGGAGCGCCTTTCAAAGTTTGGATGGCCGGCAATACGGGCCACATCGCAAAGTTCGTCGGTTACCACCGGGTCGGCAATATAGGCCTGTGCATTGGGAATTTGCTGGGCAATGTAGTCGGCCAGTAGGGGGCCCAGGTTACTGGCATGTTGGCCCAAAACGCCTTCGCGGGCATGTTTCAGCATCTGGTGGTTCACCCGGTAAACGCCCGATTCAAGCGGATAGGTGAGACCGCCCCTGCCAATCACCGTTTTTATGGAATCAACCTCAATGCCTTCTTCCATCAGCGCATCGATGATGTATCCCTTGCGAAAGTCGAACTGGTCCACCACATTGTTATATCGCATGAGTTCATCCATTGAGTGACGGATGGTTTTGTTCAAAACGCATTTTTCATCGAAATAAACGGCGAATTTGGTAGAAGTTGAGCCCGGATTTATGGCAAGAATTCGGTGCATAGTCGAAATTTTACTTAACTCATCAGCGATGCCAGTGCAATGGAGTTCAGTTTTGTCTTTTCACTGTCGCCCCGCGATGAGACAATGGCCGGTACTTTAGCCCCCGCTATGATGCCCGCCATTTGGGCCTTGCACAGCTTCGAGTTAGCTTTATAAAATACGTTGGCGGCATCGATGTTTGGGAACAACAGGCAGTCGGCATCTCCGGCCACGGGGGAGGTAAATCCTTTAATAGCCGCCGAATCGGGGCTTATGGCCACATCGAGTGCCATGGGGCCGTCAACCATGGCTCCTTGAATCTGTCCGTGTTCCGCCATCTTGGCAATGGTAGCACCGTCCATGCACGATTGTATGGAAATAATGATTTGCTCGGTGGGTGCAATTACTGCAATTTTGGGTGTTTTAATTCCCAGGGCCTGGGCAGTACTTATTAAATATTCGGTCATTATAATTTTTTGCTTCAGGTCGGGGTAGGGGATTACGCCCGCATCGGAAAACACCAGCAACTTGTGGTAGTTCGGGTTTTCCATCAGGGCAATATGGCTCAAAACCCCTCTGGCCGGAACCAGTCCGAATTCCTTCTTCAGCAACACTTTCATGAATTTGTCGGTGGAAACCAGCCCCTTCATTATCAGATCGGCATTTCCGTCGTGAATTAGCTCCACCGCTTTTTCGGTAGCTTCCTTTTCCGATGAGGTATGAATGATTTCGTAATTTCCATGATCAATTTTTAATTCGCTGCAGGTCTCTTTAATTATGCCTTTGTCGCCGGTGAGAATAGCCGAAACAAGTCCCAGTTTCACGGCTTTATCCAAAGCTTCCAGCGTGTTGGCATCCACCCCGTTTACTGTAACCAGCCTTTTTTCAGGCTGTTTTTTAACTACATCCAGCAGTTGATCAAAATTTCTGATTTCCATAGTTTGAATTTTTTACGAAATTAGAATAATCATTCAAACTATAGGGTAACTTTTCTCATATTACCGTTCAATTTGCTGATTTAGCCACTAAATAAAAAAAATGGAGTCGAAATCGTGTAGGAAATCGTACTCCATCTGTAAGTGGCTGACTATAAGTAGTCTTGGTGACCCCACCGGGATTCGAACCCAGATCGTCAGAACCGGAATCTGATATTCTATCCATTGAACTATGGGGCCGTTCTGTTTTGGCGGGACAAAAATAGTAAAAATCCTGTGTTATTCTACCTTAGTTTGTTTTTCGTTTTTAAATTTTCAGACTGAATGTTGATAAAATATGATGAAAAGATTATCCACCGTCCCCCGCAATTTCTACTTTTGCTGATTCATCAAACAGTATGAACATGTTAGACATGGTTAAATCCTCATCCGAAGTTTTTGAGGAGTATGTAAATTCCTTTTCAGGTTTATCGCCCGGGCAACAGAAAAATTTCGACATCAAGCGGGAACATTCTCTTCGGGTGGCTGAAAATGCCTTGCAGCTTTCCGGAGCCCTTAAAATGGATGAACAGGATAAGAAAACGGCTTTTCTTACAGGGATGTTTCACGATACAGGCAGGTTCAGTCAGTTAATCACTTATAATACATTTAATGATGCTGTTTCGGTGGATCATGCATCCTTGTCGGTGGAAATTTTGAGAGAAGAAGGATTTCTGGATATGTGGACAGATAAACCCAGTCAGGATATCATTTTTTATGCAATTGAACATCATAACAGACTGGCGCTCCCTTCAAAAGCAGAAGAAAAGCAACTGTTGCACGCCCGTTTGCTGCGGGATGCCGATAAACTCGATATTCTGAAAGTGATAACTGATTATTATACAAACAAAAACCAGGAGCCAAACCATACGCTGACCTGGGAACTGCCAAAAGCCAATTCGGTTTCTCCGGGTGTAACCAAAGCGGTGCTTAACGGAAAACTGGTTTCAAAAAATGACGTATTAAGTGAACTGGATGTGAAAATCATGCAGCTTTCATGGATTTATGACATTAATTTTAAAGCCAGTGTTGAAATCATTCTCAATAACAGGTACCTGGAAAAGATTTACAGTTCGTTGCCAAAAAACGATACCGTTATTGATATTTACCGGAAAATTAAAATATTCGCCAATAATAAACTTTTTGAGTGATGCAAAAAACAATTCGGGTGACAACCCACAGGCAAAATGAACTCGTGGATATTACGGAGGAAGTTAAGCAAGTAGTCAGGCAGTCCCAAATAGGGACAGGCCTTGTGCATGTGTTTGTCCAGGGAGCCACAGCCGGTATCATGATTCAGGAAAACTGGGATAATTCAGTTCAAAACGATGTGGTAACCCTGTTGAAGAAATTGATTCCTGCCGGGGTTTGGGAGCACGATGCCCAGGACAACAATGGCGACTCACATTTGAAAGCCGGAATTGTTGGACCCGGTGAAACCATTCCCATTGTTAACGGAAAAATGGGACTTTCCACCTGGCAAAATATTTTTTTATGTGAATTCGACGGACCGAGGGAGGAGCGGAGCATAGTGGTCACCATCGCAGAAACCGGGAAATAGTGGGCAGGATTGTTTGTTTGTGTAATTTGGTTGATGAAAAGGAGATTGTTACAGTATTGAAGAAGGGAGCCGTTTTAACCACCGATGTTCAAAAGTTTACGGGAGCCGGTACCTCCTGTGGGCGGTGCCTTCCCGAAATCGATCATCTGGTTTCAAAATACAGAAAGGAAAAACCCGAAGAGCAGCAGAAAAAGCTGGACTTCGGGTTTTAAGCCTCACGAAAAAGTTAACTGTTAGAAATATCTTGGCGAGGTCACCAGTTCTTTCAGTGTCCTCAGCTCATACGAAACCATGATTTCATGTGTTCCGCTATGGTAATTCTGCAATTTCGTTGTAGAGAAATCAAAAGCATATCCAATGCGAAGATCGTTGCCGAAGATCCATTGGGCAATGGCGCCAAAGCTGTCGTTTGAACGCCACATGGCGCCAAGCCACAAACGTTCGTTAAACAGGAAATTGGCTGACAGATCAAGCTGTACAGGAGCCCCCTGGATGGCTTTGGTCATGAACGTTGGTTTAAACTTCATGTTTTGGCCTACATCGAAAACCATTCCACCTTCAAGGTAGTAGTGCCTGAAATCAGCCTCGATAGCAAAGTTGTTCGGATTATCGCCTTCCATTTCATTGTGCAGTAATTTTGGCACCGATAAGCCAACGTAGTACCTTGGATTGTACATGAACAACCCAACTCCAAAGTTTGGTACAAACTTATTCTCAAGGTCTCCCTGGAACAGCGGGTCATTCGCATCCACTATTGCATATTCGGTTAAGTTGTTGGAATAATTGGTGAATCCCGCCTTCAATCCCATACGCAAATTGGTTTGATTGCTCACTTTAATTCTGTAGGAATAATCACCCCATAAACCAAACTTTTTTTCCTTAAAAACATTGTCGCTGATGACATTCAGCCCCAGAGCAACTTTGTTATTGCTCATGGGAGCCTGCATCGAAAAAGTGTAGTTTCTCGGGGCGCCGTCCCAGCCAACCCATTGCTGCCGGGCAAGAGCCATAAAACCCAGTGATTCCCATGTTCCGGCATAAGCCGGGTTCACGGTTTGTGAGTTAAAAAAGTACTGTGTGTACATTGGATCCTGTTGTGCAAAGGATGCATTGGCAATGATTACCAGAACCAGAATCCCTAACCCTTTTTTGATATTTAATTTGAATTTCATCTTATTCTTTTTTTTCAGATTAAACATTTTAATTGCCTCTGTTAAGGAATACGGAGCCGGTAATCGGGTCGCTTCCATCATTTAAATACAAGATAAAGAAGTATGTCCCCATTGGCAGTTTCTCTTTGCCAACAGTCATTTTTTTATTAGAACTTCCATCCCACCAGGCATCGGTAGATCCCCAGCGGTCGGTGTTTCCGTAATCTTCCTGCTCGTAAAGCAGGATTCCCCATCTGCTGTAAACTTCGAGTTTCGCATTCGGATAATCATCGAAACAAGTAATCTCGAAGTAGTCATTAAATCCATCATTATTTGGTGAAAACGCATTCGGAACGAACATTTCACATGGTTCCGGTTCTTGTTCACCCGGGTCACCCGGTATGGTATCAGCAGGCGCTGCTTCAACTATAATGTAAGCTGTTGCATAGTCGCAGGCAACCGGATTTCCGTCATCGCAAACCTGATAGATGAATTGATCGTTTCCGACAAATCCTTCATACGGAATATATGTAAATGTTCCGTCGGGCAACAATGCCATGGTGCCGTTTACTGTGGGAACAAGCAGGCTGAAATCAACCTGGTTGTCGCCTTCCGGGTCGTAATCGTTTAGAGAAACATCACCTTCCAGGGTGGTATCTTCCAAAATAAAGTAGGCATCATCTACCGCTACCGTTGTGTTGACTTCATCAGCAACTTCCCTGATTTTAATTGTTACTTCAGCAGTAGCACAAAGTGAAGGAGTACCGTCATCACAGATTTCATAAATGAATGAAACCAGGCCGGTAAAGTCTTCCTCGGGAATATAGGTGAATGTTCCGTCATTGTTAATGATAACTGTTCCGGAAGCCGGCTGTGTAACAGGTACCGTAACAATGGATATGTTATCGCCATCCGGATCATAATCGTTGGCAATCAGGTTGCCATTTACAGGCGTATTGTTCCTTCCAACATAGTTATCCTCCACTGCTACCGGTGGTCTGTTCACATCTTCTTCTTTTTCAAGAATAACGGTAATAGTCACAATGGCATTGTCACATAAGCCACCCGGGTCACAAATCTGATATTCAAACTGGTCTTTACCCACAAACCCTGTATTGGGAGTATAGGTATAGGAACCGTCTGAATTGAATACCAGCGTTCCGTTTGAAGGAGTCGTAATTGGAGTGGTATTCAGAATCAGTTCGTCACCATCCGGATCAAAGTCGTTGGTAAGTACCCATCCGTCAACCGGTACATTAATATGAGTTGTGTTGATGTCATCACGGGCAACCGGTGGGTGGTTGATTTCAGTGATGGTAATTTCACAAACGGTTTCGCAACCTTCAGCATCGGTAACAGTAACCGTATAAGTTCCTGCTGCCAGGTCTGTTGCTGTAGCTGTAGTTTGGCCGTCGCTCCAGAGGTAAGTATATTCTCCCCATCCTCCGGCAGCTGTAACGGTGGCTTCGCCATCGTTGCCATTGACAAATGTAACGTTACTTACCAATTCCACTGAACAAGATAATTGTATTTCCGGCTCAGTGATAGTGACTTCACAAGTTGTTTCACACCCTTCGGCATCGGTAACAGTAACTGTATAAGTTCCTGCTGCCAGATCTGTTGCAGTAGCTGCGGTTTGACCGTCGCTCCAGAGGTAGGAGTATTCACCCCAGCCTCCTTCGGCAGTAACGGTAGCTTCACCATCGTTTCCGCCAACGCAGGTTACCGGATTCAGCATGTCGGCTACACAAGCCAGTCCTTCTTCCGGTTCCGTAATGGTAACTTCGCAAGTAGTTTCACACCCTTCGGTATCGGTAACAGTAACTGTATAAGTTCCTGCTGCCAGATCTGTTGCAGTAGCTGCGGTTTGACCGTCGCTCCAGAGGTAGGAGTATTCACCCCAGCCTCC
>Ga0334883_1002136_pt1 | contig 25704 bp, 21 predicted proteins | sample GraSluR1_MG_6_FD_207230 | JGI IMG/M metagenome (GOLD analysis project Ga0334883, IMG submission 207230) | Sludge microbial communities from methane-producing bioreactor in Wageningen University, Netherlands - Granular Sludge_09_05-R1 | ecosystem: Engineered > Bioreactor > Anaerobic >...
CACTCCTTAAAGTAGTTGGACTACAGAAAATTATTAAAAGTCCACAGCATCTGGATGTATTATATATCACAAATATAAAAGAAAGGATAAGTATGATATTGGCTTCTGAATGTATCATACAAGAAAAGGATGATTTGTTTTCCGGCTATCGATATAAGGCAAGGACAAGCCGTTCGGTTGTACCAAGGAGATTACGATCAAATGACGGTGTACCATACCAGCCCTTTGGAAGTGGCTAAGGACTTTGCTTCCAAAGGGGCCACTCATCTTCATCTGGTGGATTTGGATGGGGCCAAGGATGGAGAAGTGGTGAATTTGGAGGTAATCCGTCAGATTTTGGAAACGGTGCCCCTATTTGTTCAAGTGGGGGGTGGTATTCGGGATATGAATCGAATTCAAGCTTATTTAGAGGGAGGAGTTCACCGGGTCATTTTGGGGACTGCCGCAGTGGAAGACCCGGAATTTCTAAAACGAGCGGTTCATGCCTATGGTCCCCGTATTGCGGTAGGGGTGGACGTGAAGGAAGAGCGGGTGGCCATCCGAGGGTGGCAAGTGCTGTCCCATTGGAGAGAGGATGAATTTCTGGACCATTTGATGGGATTGGGGGTATCCACCGTGATTTATACGGACATCTCCAAGGACGGCAAAGAAGAGGGCACCAATTTGGATGCCTATGAGAAGCTGGCCAAAAGGGCGGTGCAGGTGGTGGCTTCCGGAGGAATCACTCATCTCAGGGAGTTGCAACAGTTGGAAACAATGGGAATTTATGGTGCAATATTGGGGAAGGCCCTCTATACGGGCAAGTTAAAATTGGAAGAAGCCTTGAGTTTACTGGCTGGATGAAGGAGGAAATATGATTACCAAGCGAATTATTCCGTGCTTGGATGTGCGAGACGGGCGAGTGGTAAAAGGCGTAAATTTTGATGGCATACAGGATGTGGCCGATCCCGTGGAGATGGCCCGATTCTATAACGAAAGAGGGGCCGACGAGCTAGTGTTTTATGATATTACCGCTAGCGTTGAGAACCGGTCGATCTTTACTGAGGTGCTAAAAGATGTGGCATCTCAGATATTTATTCCGCTCACTGTGGGAGGCGGTATTAATACCTTGGAAGATTTTGATCGGGTTTTGAAATGTGGCGCCGACAAAGTCAGCGTGAATAGCGGAGCCATCAAAGATCCGGAATTGATTTATAAAGGAGCTCAACGGTATGGCAACCAGTGTGTGGTATTATCCATGGATGTGAAAAAGGTGGGAGAGGAATACCATATATTCACAGGAGCCGGAAAACAGGACACAGGTATGGATGCCCTAAAATGGGCTCAACAGGGAGTCTCTTTGGGAGCGGGAGAGCTGGTAGTGAACAGCATTGATACCGACGGAGTGAAAAAGGGGTTTGATCTGGCCTTGCTGTCGGCCATGGCAAAAAAAGTTTCCGTGCCCATCATCGCTTCTGGAGGAGCGGGTTCCATGGAGGATTTTTATCAGTTGTTTCAGCATCCTTCCATGGACGCAGGCCTGGCCGCCAGTGTGTTTCATTACAAAGAAATCGATATCACGGAGTTAAAAAATTATTTGGCGGACAAGGGAGTTCCGGTGCGGCGAATGGCGTCTGCCTAGGATGTATAGAGGAGAAGGTTGATTATGGAAGAAAATCTGAAGAATGGACGAGAACTGAAATGGGATGAAAAGGGTTTGATTCCAGCCATTGTGCAGGATTATTACACTAAAAAGGTGCTTACCCTGGCTTATATGAACCGAGAAAGCCTGGAAATTAGCATGAAAGAGGGGCGAACCTGTTTTTATAGTCGATCCCGGCAGGAGCTTTGGCGCAAAGGAGAAACCAGTGGCAACACCCAGCAGATTGTTTCCATCACCTTGGATTGCGATGGAGATGCTGTGGTGGTGGAGGTGGTGAAAAAGGGACCGGCTTGCCATACCGGGGAAGACAGCTGCTTTTTTCAGCCATTATACATCAGTCCTGAACTGGCCCCTTTCTCCTACGATGGGCTTTATGAACTGATTCAAGGCCGAAGAGAAGAACCAAAAGAAGGAAGTTATACCACCTATTTGTTTCAAAAAGGGGTGGAGAAGATTTTGAAGAAAATCGGAGAAGAAAGTGCGGAGGTTCTTATAGCAGCCACAAAAAAAGATCGACAGGAAACGGTGTATGAGGTGGCAGATTTGCTGTACCATGTCATGGTCTTATTGGTAGAGGAAGACATCCCCTTATGGGAGGTTACCCGGGAATTAGCCCGGCGTCATGTGGTGGATGTTAAGGTGAAACAGGAACGGATGAAGTAGATAAAATCGTTGACAATGGGGTTCAAATATTATATTCTATATGAGCGTGTTCTCCCAAAGAAGGGTTTTTTGGAGAAACCGCGTCAATTGGACTTTAGGGTACAGGCTGGGAAAGCCGGCCGTGGCCCGAAACATTTCAGGAATGCCGAAGCGGATTTCCCAAAGAAGGGAACCTAGTAGGCAGAAAGGATCAAAGAAGATGAAAAGTTATGTTGCCAAGCCATCGGACATCCAACGAAACTGGTATGTTATCGATGCAGAAGGACAAACCCTGGGACGGTTGGCCTCGGAAATTGCCACTCTGCTCCGGGGAAAGAAAAAGCCCACCTATACCCCCCATATGGATTGCGGTGATTATGTCATCGTCATCAATGCAGAGAAGGTGGAGGTTACCGGAAAGAAAAGAAAAGAAAAAATTTACAAGCACCATACGGGATTCCCGGGTGGTCTGAGAGAAATCACTTTTGAAAAGTTGATGGCCAAAAAACCGGAAGAAATCATTCGACATGCGGTGAAGGGCATGATGCCTAATGGCAGGTTGGGGCGTCAGATGTACAAGAAGTTAAAAGTATATGTAGGCCCGGAGCATGCGCACAAAGCTCAGAAGCCTGAAATCTGGACATTTTAGGAAGGGAGGAATAAGAAATGGCGAAGATGCAATATCAAGGAACCGGTCGAAGAAAGAGTTCTGTTGCTAGAGTAAGATTAATCCCGGGAAAAGGAAATGTTACGGTTAACAAAAGACCTCTGGATCAGTTTTTCGGAATGGAAATTGTTCGACGAGAGGTGAGAAGGCCTTTTGAGATCGCAGGTTGCGAAGGAAAGTTCGATGTGATTGCTACCGTTCATGGCGGCGGATTTACCGGACAGGCCGGAGCTTTGAGACATGGAATCTCCCGTGCATTATGTGCTGCAGACAAGGAAACCTATCGTCCCTTATTGAAAGATGCCGGATTCCTGACCCGGGATTCCAGAATGAAAGAAAGAAAAAAATACGGGTTGAAGAAGGCGCGAAGAGCAAGCCAATTCTCCAAACGTTAATTTTTCAAGATATCCCAAAAACCTCCGGCTTTCCCGGAGGTTTTTTTGTGGTTTTGTATCCCCTCTTACTACTATGATTTTATACTATCATTGTTGTAACCATCCTGTAAAAATGATAAAATAATACGCAAAGGTATCTTATGAGAGGGTAGGTCCAAAGGGATGCTGTACAACATCAGCTACGAAACGGCCGGGTTGATTTTTACCATAGTGGTGGCGGTTCATTTCTTTCGGGAAGACCGTCTTCGTAACTTGCAGAATGCGCTATTTGGCGTATTCATTGTTTTTATTATGTTGGCTTGTTTTCTGAATGTGGTCGGAGCCATCACCATCAGTTATGCATATCTGGTACCCCCCTTTCTTAATATGGTTATCAATCAGCTTTTTTACTTTCTTCAAATCACTTTGCCGGTGCTGTTATATTTGTTTGTATTGAATTTGACTGAGATGATGACACCCAGGAATAAGAAGATTATTCTCTGGTCTTTGGTGCCCTATGGACTGGAATTTGTGTTGTGGCTGGCCAATCCTTTTACCGGTCACTTTTTTTATTTCACTTCCGATTTTCTATATTACCGCGGCCATTTAAACTGGCTGTTGTATGTTATCCTTTTTCATTATTTCTTGCTGACAGCGGGAGCCTTATTTAAGTACCGGAAATCTCTTCGAAGAGATCAGCTCTATACGATCTCTTCTTTTTTGGTATTCACCTTTATTGCGGTGATGGTTAGCAAGATGTTCCCGCATTTATTGCTTACAGGGTTTGCATCGTCCCTGGCCTTAGCTATGACCTATTTGACTTTGAAGAACCCGGTGGAAACCCAAGATGATATTACCCATGCCTTCAATCGTACCGCCTTGTCCAATGTGATCAAAGAGCGGGAGATTATCAAAGGGATTGAAGATTTTGTGGTGATTTCTCTGGATGATTACAATGGAATCAGCAAGCTTTTAGGGGTGGAAAGAGCTCATCTACTTTTGCAGAAGTGGACGGACCATTTAAAGGAAATTGCCCGGGGCGCTCAAGTTTTTCGTTATTCGGGAGACATTTTTCTGGTGTTGTTTGAAAAAGAAAAAGAGCTTAAGAACTTCATGGAACTTTACCAACGGAGGATGGTTTTTCCTTGGAATGTGGGAGATATGGAGGCTACCGTACCCGCTTCCATTTTCTACTCCAAGGACATTCCCTCTATTCGCAAAGAAGATCGGCTTGCTCTTATCATAGACCAAATGATTTCCCTAGGCAAAGAAGTGGGAAATCGAGTGGTAATGCCCATTGACGAGGCTGCTATTCAGAATATCTTGCGGCAGTACCGTGTGGAACAAGCTTTGCGAAAAGCCTTGGACGAGGACAAGTTGGATGTGTATTTGCAACCGGTATACTGCCCGGCTTCGGACATGTTTGTGTCGGCGGAAGCCTTGGTTCGGTTTCAAGATGAGAAGCTGGGAATCATCAAGTTGACGGAGTTTATCCCTTTGGCAGAAAAAAACGGGATGATTACTCGAATCGGAAGGCAAGTGTTGAAAAAGGTGTGTCAGTATGTTCGAGACAATGGGGTAATAGAGGATTCCGGGTTAAAGCGAATTATGATTAAGCTGTCTGTGCTGGAAGCGATGCGAACCGACCTGGTGAAAAGTGTGACGGATATTTTGGAAGAGTTTGAAATCCCATCGGAGTTTATTGGTTTTGAAATTACGGAAACCAACTCAGCTTTGGGAGGGGATTTGTTTATTAAAAACATGTTGGATTTGGTGGAGCGGGGTATTTCCTTTGCTTTGGATGATTTTGGAACGGGATATGCCAATTTGGATAGCATCATTGCTTTGCCGTTCCGAGCGGTGAAGCTGGACAGCTCTTTGGTAAGCGCCAGCAAAGGAAACGAAAAAATATTCATCGTTTTGTCGGAACATATCCGAATGTTTAAACGCATGGGACTTCGAGTTATTGTAGAGGGAGTGGAAAACCAGCAGCATGTGGATTTAATTAAAGAGTTACCAGTGGATTTAATTCAAGGATTCTACTATGCCCGCCCCATGCCCTTGGCCAAAGCGGTGGACTTTGTAAGAACTTATAACAAAGGGAAAGCAGATCAGGGAAACCAATGCTAATAGAAGGGGATAAGCCATTGAATATGGACAAAGAAACTATTTGGAAGGAGCTGGAAAATGCCCTTCCTTTTATTAAAAAATGGCCGCTCAAGGAGAAAGAGGAGCTTTTAGACCAGGTGCAGGTCCGATGGTTTTCCAAGGGGGAAATGATTCACCAAGGAGAGAACGGGTGCACTGGTGTGATGGCCTTGAAGGAGGGTCGACTCAAAACTTACATTTTCTCTCCCAAGGGGAAAGAGATGACTCTGTTTCGTCTATTGTCGGGGGATGTGTGCATTTTGTCAGCATCTTGCATGATGAACAACATTGTTTTTGATATTCATGTAGCGGCGGAGGAAGAAAGCTGCCTTTTGATTATTAATTCCGATTACTTTCAGGAAATGACCCGCCGATATCCTGAGGTGGAAAAATTACGAAACGATATCATTGCCATGCGATTTTCAGAGGTGATGTGGTTGGTGGAGCAGGTGATGTTCAAAAGGATGGACCAACGAATCGCCGGGTTTTTAGCAGAGATGGTGAACATTACCGGAGAAGAAAAGGTGCAGCTTTCCCATCAGGAAATCGCAGACAACCTGGGAACCGCCAGAGAAGTGGTGTCCCGAATCCTAAAGTATATGGAACAAGACGGTTTGGTTGCCATCTCCCGCAAGGAAATTCATATCCTACATCTGGAAAAGCTGAAGAAACTGGCATTAGAATAGACCTGTAGCTACTACAGGTCTTTTGTATCCAAGAAGGAATATTTGAGGAAGAAGGGTTTCAAAAACTTCCGAATTTGAGCCACTCCTCCTTCCACATCGGATTCCATGTTTAATGGCAAAATGGGATCGTGAAGAGATTTCCTTAAAAGAAACCACCCTTTTCCCAAGGCTTCTCCTAAATCAACGCGAACGCCTTCGTAATTTGGAACCACCAAACGCACCTGGGAATCTTGAAGTTCCTCAATCCAATGGGACAAATCTTTGAGAACTTGTTCTCCCTGTGACGAAAAATCTTCTCCGGATATGGGAATCCGTATTTCCATGGCTTCCGCCGGATCCTTGAGACCGGAGAGAAGGGATTCGATGGAGGAGTTTTCCTGTTTTAAGCGGGTTGCCTTGATAACAATTAAGGTGGCTAAATAGGCTCCATCGTCCAGGAAGTAATTGTCTTTGAATGCGGCATGGCCGGAAGTTTCGATGGCCAATTGGCTGTGAATGCCGGCTTCGTTGAGGCGAATGGCTTCGTTGATTACATTTCGATACCCTCTCTTGAACCGGTGATGGATCAAGGAAAGATTCTTTTCCAGGAATTCATGAAGTTGAGTGCTAGTGATGCTGTCGGTGACAATGGTGGAACCGGGACTTTTTTCTGCGGCCAGAACCGAAGCCAATGCTACAATTCGATTTCGGGCAATTTCTTTTCCTGTGGAATCCACTGCGCCAATCCGGTCCACATCCGTGTCAAAAATAAGGCCCAGGTCCGCTTGGTGGAGAAGGACTTGTTTGGAGATGTGGGCCATGGCTTTTTTGTCTTCCGGGTTGGGGGGGTGGTTGGGAAATCTTCCATCCGGCTGCAAATAGCAAGAACCGGTGATGTCGGCTCCCAGGGGGGCCAACACATCGTTGGCATAAAAGCCTGCGGCTCCGTTGCCGGCATCCACCAGAATTTTCATGCCGGAAAGGGGAAGCTCCCGCTGCCCCAGTTCCTTACGAATCAGCGCCTTCAAATGGTGGGCATAGAAAGTCATTAAGTCCATCTTGGCCCAGGCAGCCTCCGGCTGGATAGGCCCATTGGAACAGATGTCCTTGTGAAGAAGTGCCCCTTGCTCTAAAATCCAACGAATATCTCCCTTGTCCAACCCTCCGTCACAGGAGAAGAATTTCAAGCCATTTCGATTCCATGGTAGATGGGATGCAGTGACCATAATACTGCCATCGGCTTTGATTTCAGGAAACAAGGTGCTCATGAACATGGCCGGAGTGGAAGAAAGGCCGGTATCATAGACAGTAGCGCCTTCCCGACTCATGGCGGAAGCCCCCGCCTGTACCAGTTCCGGTCCCGTTAATCGGGAATCTCTCCCAATGGCAATCACAAGGCCTTCCGGGGTTTTGCCGGTTTTATGGCTCAACCATTTGATGAATCCCCGGCATATGGCTTCTACTTCCTGAGGAGAAAGGGTTACTTCTTGTCCAGCCATACCTTCCATGGCCACGCCGCGGATATCGCTTCCATTTTGCAATTTGCCGTAACGGATAAGGATGTCTTCGTTGCTCATTTTTTCCTCCAATGATATACTATGGGTATTGTTCAATGCGTATTTCTAATATAAAGTGTACACTATATTCGGGGGAATGGAAAGTCCAACTCCCCTTGGTTTAGGGAGGGTAAAATGAAATTTCAGCAATATCACAGTTGTATTACCGTGTTGGATTTGGAGAAATCCATGGCATTCTATCAGGAGGCCCTTGGATTTTCAGAAGTGCATCGTATCGAAGGAGAGGATGGTTCCTTTTGTATTGTTTTTGTGGGAAATCCCGGAGATGAAAACCGATTGGAGCTGACCTGGTATCGGGACCGGAAGGAGCCTTACGATTTGGGGGACAACGAAATTCATGTAGGATTCCGGGTAGACGACTTCCAGGAGGCTTATCGGAAGCATCAGGAAATGGGCATTATTTGCTATGAGAATAAGGATATGGGAATATATTTCATTCAGGATCCGGACGGATATTGGATGGAAATTGTTCCTACGCGTTAGAAGATGGCCAAGACTACCCAAGAGATATATAGTGTGGGTAAAATATAGGAGATTACCAAGAGATACCAGATAAAGAAAACAAACAGGATAAAAAAGCAATGAAAAAAAAGAAAAAAAGACGAAGTAGATAAGAAGACAAAGTAGAAAAGAAGAAAAGAAGATGAAGATAAACACCAGAAGAAAGGAAGGGCAACAAGGATTATGATGACGAGAGAGCAGGGGTTGGATTTAGTAAAAAAATACAACCATGAGGAATTCCATATTACACATGCCACCGCAGTGGAGTGTGTGATGAGATATTTTGCGGACAAGTTGGGTTATGGCCAGGAGGCAGATTTTTGGGCCATGGTGGGGCTTCTTCATGATATCGATTTTGAGATGTGGCCGGAAGAACATTGCAAAAAAGCCCCGGAGCTTTTAAGGGAAGCCGGGGCAGATGACCGTTTGATTCATGCGGTAGTAAGCCATGGTTATGGTCTTTGCACCGATGTGGCGCCGGAGCATGAAATGGAAAAAGTACTGTTTGCCACAGATGAACTCACCGGCCTAATCGGAGCATGTGCTCTCATGCGCCCATCCAAAAGCGTGATGGACATGGAGTATAGTTCCGTGAAAAAGAAATTTAAGGATAAAAAATTTGCGGCTGGATGTAGCCGGGACGTAATCCAACAGGGGGCAGAGCTCCTGGGATGGGAGTTGGAAACCTTAATTACGGAGACTCTGGAAGCCATGAAAACTTGTGGGTAACATCTGTGGCTTTCACAAAGGTGCCGTTGTTCAATTGATTGCCGGGAGATAGGATAACCGATTCTCCCAGAGTAAGGCCTGTAATAATCTCCGTGAAATCACGGCCCTTTAATCCAATGACCACTTCACGTTCCACGGCTTTTCGGCCATCTACCACAAAGACAAAGCTCTGTTGGCCTCTTTCATAGATGGCAGTCTTAGGTACACGAATGGCTTCCGGATGTTGGTCGATGGTAATTTCCACATCGATGGTGCTCCCCAATCGGGGAGCTTTTTCTTGGCCCAAGTCAATCTCTACCCGTACACGTTTCTGTTGGATTCCCAAGTCGGACAGCTGATCCTGGGCCTTGATATGAACCTTTCTAACCTGAGCGGAAGAATCCTGATAGTTCCCCTCTTGGCTGGTGAGAAGCACCGGATCTCCTTTCGTTACCAAGTCCGCATCGGAAGCAATCAAGTCACATACCACATAGATGTCATCCAGGTTGGAGATTTCCAGGAGAGGGGCGCTAGCGATAATGGTTTCTCCTTCCTTGGCGAAAACACCGGTGATAACCCCGTCAATGGGTGCGGTTAATCCAGTGGTGCCAGAGGAAGATGCATAGCTTTCAATACTGTATGCCAAGGCATCCACTTGAGCCGCTAACTGATTGGCCGCGGCCTGGGCCTGACTGTATTCCTGATGGCTGACGGCGCCTTGTTCATATAGGAGCCGGCTTTTGTTGGCGGCATCTTGTGCCAGAGTATACTGAGATTTCAAGGCTCGCAACTGGGCTTGTTGGCTTTTCACATCCAGGGAAGCCGAAGAGCCTTCTCCCGTCAGCAGTAAATCCCCTGCCGAAACGGAGTCTCCTTCCTCCACCAATAAGCCCCGAATTTCTCCGGTTTGCTTGGCGGTGAGGATGAGGGCACTTTCTGACTCTACGGTGCCGGCTTCTTTTATCACCTCAGAAACAGGACCTTGAGAAACCTCTGCGGTTTCCACCGGGGTTCCGGAGAGAAGGACGCTGGCTATGATAAGAATGAAAACCGCCAACGGCACCACCGCCAGCAGGACTTTCTTTCTTTTCGAAAGGTTCTTCCAAAGGGATTTCAGTTTTTCCATAACGGTTACTCCTTACGATTCTCGGCTTTTTAATGCCTTTAAAAAATCTAATTTCTGTATTTTTCGATAAGTGGCCAACTGGGCCAACAGGATAAATAATATGGTGTAAATGGTGGCAAGAACATATGCATTGAGGGTGGGAGATAAATCCAAATGGTAAATATCCGTGGTAAAGGCCTCGCTGCTATAGTATGAGAACCACCTTCCTACGGGTATGCCCAACAGGATGCCTGCACCCAAAAGGATATTGTTTTCCTTGAGAATGAGCTGAAAAATTTCCTTTCGGGTAAATCCCATCACCCGCAATGAAGAAAACTCCAGCTCCCGGGAGGACAAGTTTACCATGGTAGCATTATACACGATAGCAAAGCCCAGTACACCGGAAAACAGTACCATGAAGGCGATGGACAGATATGTCATGGTCATGTATTCCTGATAAACTGCCTGAGAATCTTTGCTGGACATGACGGAAGAAATATTGGAAGCCTTGAATAGCTTTTGCTGGATGAAAGGATCTTCTGAGTCCAGATACACTCCATTCACCAGACCTTTCTCGAAGAGAAGGGCCCCCATGTAGTCCAAATCCATGTAGCCATTCATTCCCAAAGTCTGTTTCACCTGTCCCGCCACCTGTACCATTTCATTTTGTCTACCGGGTAGGTAATGCTGAATTTCCACCCAGTCTCCCGTATCTACATCCAACAATCGGGCCATGTTTTGGGAGAGAAGGATTCCTTCCGTAGGAACCTTCAGGGGCAAACTCTCCGGGTCCTTTAGATGAATAAACCGGGAGTTTGGGTCTAGACCGATAATCACGGCGGAAGCTTCCCGATGGCCGTTGGACAGGGTGAATGGGACTTCCAACCGGCCCTCCATTTCATCCACCTCGATGATGTGGGGAAGGTCATAAAGAGCATGTTTTTCCACGGGCTGTCTCAAAGAAATGTTATAGCCCATGGTCTGGAATTCAGTAAAGTGCTTCACCATCATATCGTCCATGACAGAGGTCATGCTATTGGTAAAAGTCATCATACCAAAGGTCAGAGAAATACCTGCCAAGACGAATAAACTGCGCTTCTTGTTTCGGAACAGGTTCTTTATGGCCAGCTTCTGACTGAAGGAGAGATGCTTCCAGAAGTGAGTCAGGTTTTCCAGGAATATGCGTTTGCCCCCCTTGGGTATTTCCGAGCCCATGGCATCGGCTGGTGCGATTTTCATAACACCCCGGGCCCCCAACAGACCGGAAAGAATACAGATAGTGGCAGAAAGCAACATGGCGATGAAAATATATGAGTAGTAAAAGTTCATGGTTAGCATGGGAATGTGGAAAAAGTCCAGATATAGCCTTGTCATTGCTCCGGCTAAGGCCATTCCCAGGACGGACCCCAGAGCACCGCCCAATAGGCCGGCAGCCAATGCATATTTCACATAGTGCATCAGAACCGCACGGTTGGAATATCCAATGGCTTTCAAGATACCAATTTTCATTCGGTCCCGTTTCACCATGCGTCCCAGCATCATCATGAGAATCAGGCCGGCCACCAGTAGAAACAGGATGGGGATGGAATTGGCCATTAGTTGCAGGTTTTCCAACTCCAAATCGATGACCGCATTGCTGAGATGGGTTTCTCGTGTCACCACCTGGGTGACTCCGAAGGGACGAAACTGGTCCTTGAGGCGATCTACCAAAAGGTCCTCATCGGTATCGGGTTGATAGGATACGAGCAGCTCATTGTAATTGCCTGCCAGGCCGGTAACTCTTTGGGCAAAAAGATGTTCCACATAGAGGACTCCAAAGTTCTCATTATCCGGCAGTAGAGACTGGGCACTTTCTACCAGATAAATGTGCTCCGGGTTGGCGATAATACCAGCCACCTCCATGGAATACACCACACCATTTATTTGGATTTCCAATTCGTCTTGGGAACGAATGTTTCGGGCTTTGGCAAATTGTTCGACTACCAGTACTTCTCTGGGGCTTTGAAGTAGACGGCCTTCCAGCAATGTGGGCCAGGACAAGGGATCGGATGCGTTCATGGATAGGATTTGAAGATTCACCCGTTGGTTGTGATCTTCTGTAATCAACCGGCCATCGGTGTGAATGCGCCCCATTACCTGTTCCACATCCGGGTGAAGAGCAGCTCGGTTTATTTGCTGGGCCGGAAAGGCTTCCGCCTGGATAAAGAGGTGGGGAAAACGATTTTCTTCGTAGTAATCATCTACCGTATTTTGCATATTGATGGAAGTCATGTTCATGGAAGTGAACACCACAATACCGGTGACGATAATCACCAGTATGGCGATAAACTGACTTTTGGAGTTTTTAATCATGCGTAATAGCATGAAATCGATTTTTTTCATCTGTTTATGAGGTGGTGACTACCATTTGATATCTTCCACGTTTCGAGGATTTTTCTCCAGAATATCCTCGATAATTTGTCCGCTTCTCATTTTAATAACCCGGTCGGCAATGCGGGCAATATCTCCATTATGAGTAATTACCAACAGGGTCTTTCCCATTTCCCGATTCACCCGTTTTAAGAGGGAGAGAATGGAGATTCCGGTGGTGTAATCCAATGCCCCGGTGGGTTCATCACATAGAAGAATTTCCGGATTTTTCGCTACTGCCCGGGCAATAGAGACCCGTTGCTGCTCTCCTCCACTGAGTTGGGAAGGAAAATGGTCCTGACGTTGCGAAAGGTCCACCGCTTCCAATACCTGGTCGATATCTAAGGGGTCATGAGAGATTTCCGTAGCCAACTCCACGTTTTCTCGTGCGGTCAGGTTGGCCATAATATTATAGAATTGAAATACAAAACCCACCTTGTTTCGGCGGTATGCAGTCAATTCCCGCTCATTATACGCAGTAATTTCTTCATCTCGCAAAAAAACCTGACCCCCTGTGGGTGTGTCCATACCGCCGATTAGGTTAAGCAGGGTGCTTTTGCCGGAACCGCTGGGGCCTAAGATTACCACGAATTCCCCCTTCTCCACTTGGAAGGTGGTGTCTACCAGGGCTTTTACTTCCACCTCTCCCATCTGATAGGATTTGCTCAAATTTTGGGTGGATAAAATGGCCATATATAGGTTCTCCTCTCTTTGTTCAAGAAGAAAAAGGCTCTTCGGCACAACTTCTATCTTATAGGGTTAAGTATAGAGAAAAATCCACCGTTTTTCAAGGATTTCACGAGTACCTTTTGATTGACACCAACAGGGAAGAGGTATAATATAACCCTAGTGTTAGCAATGGCTAACCTTTTCTTGTGGGAGGCAAAAATGGCCGGTGGAAAAAGAAGGTTGACTTTAGATGAACTTCAGGTAGGGAAAAGAGCGGTTATTAAGAGTGTTGGAGGCGAGGGTGTGTTGCGCCGTCGTCTTTTGGATTTGGGATTGACGCCCTACACACCAGTGATGGTGCGGAGGGTAGCTCCTATGGGGGATCCCATCGAAATTTATCTTCGAGGCTATGAATTGACTCTTCGTAAGAGCGAGGCCAAAGTCATCGAAGTTATTTATTTTGAGTGTAGCGGCTGCAGCAGCTGTTATTTTGGCATGAAACATCGGTGCCCAGGCACAGACAAAGCCTGTCAGATGGAAGCTCGCCATCGAAATCATCACCGGGAAGGAAGAAAGGTCTGCCATCGTGATTCGGGCAAGGCTTGTGAAAGGGACCGGGAGGACATAGATGAGAAGGAATAGCCGAAAACAAGGACAGGTGAATGTGGCCCTGGTGGGAAATCCCAATGTGGGCCTTACTACTCTTTTTAATCATCTCACGGGTGGAATTCTTCATAAAAGCCCGGTGGAGGCCAAAGAAGGGTTCATAAAAGGTCATCAATATGCCAATGTGATGGAACTTCCCGGCCTTTATTCTCTGTCGGCCTACTCGGCTGACGATATTTCCAACCGGGAAATTCTTCTTTCCGGTATTCCGGATGTGATTGTGAATGTGGTAGATGCCACCAGCATTGAACGGAGTCTGTACCTGACCCTACAATTGATGGAGCTGGAAATTCCCATGGTGCTGGCATTAAACATGATGGATGAGGTGGCACACAATCAGATTGATATCGACTTGAAGCAACTGGAAGAAGAATTGACCATTCCGGTGATTCCCATTTCTGCCAGCAAAAATCAAGGAATCCATGATTTGATTCATTATGCCTTGGAGGCGGCCAAGAATAAGATAACGCCTCAGAAATTGGACTTTTGTTCCGGTCATGTACACAACGCCATCCATGCCGTCATTTACATGGTTGAGCATCACGCTTGCGCCGCCGGATTGCCTTTGCGTTTTTCTGCTACCCGATTGGTAGAAGGGGATTCGCAAATTGAGGAAGCGTTGAAACTCAGTGAGGCTGATTTGGAAATCATCAATCATATCGTAGAGGATATGGAATATCATATGAACACGGATCGAGAAGCTGCTGTTGCGGATATGCGGTACGAGTATATTGAGGAGTTGTCGGCTCGAGTGGTGCATCGCCCTGTGTTGTCTACGGTAGAGCAGGAAAGAAGCTACAAAATGGACCGTGTTCTCACCCATAAATATTTAGCCATCCCTATTTTTATTGGAATCATGGGGTTGGTTTTCTATTTTACCTTCAATTCCATCGGGGCCTTTCTATCAGAGGCGTTGGGCAGCGGCATCGATTTTCTGGTGGAAAGGCTGGACCAGGCATTGGAGGCGGGAAATGCCAGCCCGGCGTTGCAAGCCTTGCTCATTGATGGGGTTTCTGCAGGAGTGGGAAGTGTTCTTTCCTTCTTGCCTTTGATTGCCGTCCTGTTTTTCTTTTTATCCATTTTGGAGGACTCCGGCTACATGTCCCGTGTAGCCTTTGTAATGGACCGGCTACTTCGAAAATTGGGATTGTCCGGGCGAAGTATCGTACCCATGTTGATTGGGTTTGGGTGCTCCGTGCCGGCCATCATGGCAACACGCTCTCTTCCCAGTAGGAGAGATCGCAATTTGACCATTGCCTTGATTCCCTTTATGTCTTGCAGCGCGAAGCTTCCCATTTATGCTATGTTCACCGCCGCCTTTTTCACACAATACCGAGCTACGGTACTGATTGGAGTGTATTTAACTGGTGTTTTTGTGGCCATTGTTTGTGCTTTTCTTTTTACTAAGACCATCTACAAAGGGGATCCGGTGCCCTTTGTGATGGTGTTACCTTCCTATCGTATTCCTTCTCCCAAAAGCGTGTGGCTTAAGATGTGGGAAAATGTGAAGGGCTTCATAAAAAAAGCCTTTACGGTAATTTTAGTGGCTACCATTGTCATTTGGTTTCTTCAAAGCTTTGACATGGGCATGAATATGGTGGAAGATAGCGAGGATAGCATGCTGGCCTTCCTGGGGCAAGCCGCCGCACCGATTTTTGCCCCATTGGGCTTTGGGGACTGGCGTGGGGCTACGGCGCTGATTACCGGATTATCTGCAAAGGAAGCGGTGGTCAGCACCATGGCGGTGCTGGTTGGGACTGGGGACGGACTCTCTCTGTCCGCTATGTTGACGGAAATTTTCACCCCTTTGTCTGCCTTTGCTTTTTTGGTGTTTTGTTTGCTTTATATGCCCTGTGTGGCTACTTTGGCCGCAATCAAAAGAGAGATGGGCGGTTGGGGGTATGCTTTGCTGGTGGTGTTGTTCCAGTGTGTGGTGGCTTGGATTGTTGCCTTTCTTGTGTTCCAAGGGGGAAGTTTGATTCTCTCCTTATAATTTACAGGGCGGCGGGTTCCAGTTATAATAGGAGATGGAAACCGCTTCCCCTGTCTTGGGGAGAACTTGTTCGCCTTGCTCCAAGGAGAGCAGAAAGGTAGGATAGTAATGTATATCAAAGAAGAAGAACGAATTTGGGTGGCGAAAAGTGAAAGGCCCATCTATCTCACTTCCCGCATGGCCAATCGGCATGGGGTAATAGCAGGAGCTACCGGAACGGGAAAAACCGTCACCTCCAAGGTGTTGGCAGAAGCCTTTAGTGATATGGGAGTTCCCGTGTTTATGGCAGACATCAAAGGGGACGTTTCCGGATTGGGAGTGCAGGGAGAACTCAACGAAAAAATTGCAAAACGAGGGGAGGATTTGGGAGTCGAGGGGCTTACCATGACATCTTATCCCGTTCGTTTTTTTGATGTATACGGGCGAAAGGGAATTCCTCTCCGGGCCACTATTTCGGAAATGGGGCCGGATCTCATATCCCGGTTATTGGATTTGAATGAAGTACAAACCGGAGTCTTGAGTATTGTTTTCCGAGTGGCGGATGATCGGGGGTTTCTTCTCCTGGATTTGAAAGATTTACGAGCCATGGTGCAATATGTAGGAGAAAATGCGTCGGAATTCACCGTGCGATATGGAAACATTGCGGTTCAGAGCATCGGGGCGATTCAAAGATCCCTTCTGCGCTTGGAGGACCAAGGCGGGGATGAATTCTTCGGGGAGCCGGCTTTGAATGTGATGGACTGGTTTTTGACCGATGATCGGGGCCGGGGATACATCAATGTCTTGCACTGCGTAGAGCTTTTTCAATCTCCTCTGTTGTATTCTACTTTTATGCTGTGGATGTTGGCGGAAATCTATGAGAATTTACCAGAGGCGGGGGATACTCCCAAACCGAAAATGGTGTTTTTCTTCGATGAGGCCCATCTTCTTTTTGCAGATGCTTCAAAGGCTTTGCTACAGAAAATTGATCAGGTGGTGAAACTGATTCGTTCCAAGGGGGTAGGAATCTATTTCATTACCCAGGTCCCCGATGATATTCCCGCCAATGTATTGTCTCAACTGGGGAATAAAGTGCAACATGCCCTTCGGGCTTTCACACCCAATGAACAAAGAGTTCTTCGGGGGGTGGCGGATTCTTTTCGAAGCAATCCCGCTTTTGATACCCTTACCGCATTGACGGAACTGGGCACTGGGGAAGCTCTGGTATCTTTTCTGGGGGAAGACGGTGTGCCGGAAATGGTGGAACGAGCCATGATATTACCGCCCCAGAGCATGATTGGCTCTATAGATGACGCCACTCGATTTTATATGATGCAACAGGATGTGCTTTATGCAAAATACAAAGAGACGTTGGATCGGGAAAGTGCTTATGAAATGTTGACGGCCATAGCTGTGGCCCCTTCTTCTGAAGAGATTCAAACCAGGCAGGAAGCACCCAAAGCAACCATTCCCAAGCCAAAAACCTATTCCAGCAAGTCTACCGTGGAACGAACCATCGACTCCGCCATGACCACGGTAGGGAGGGAAATCAGTCGGCAGTTGGTCCGGGGGATTCTAGGCAGCTTGAAGCGATAAAGCCAGATAGCAAGAAAGAGAATAAGAAGAGGGAAAATTATAGACCGTATTTGACATAAGTCGAAAATGGTCTATAATAAATAAGTGGCGGAAGCCAATTATCAAGAAAAAGGAGAGCAAATCAATCATGAGTGAGAATTGTGACAACAATTGTAAAGGCTGTACAGCCAGTTGTGATGAACGCAAGGAAGAACATGACTTTCAGGAAAAACTGAATGCCCATAGCAGTGTGAAAAAAGTAATTGGTGTGGTCAGCGGGAAAGGAGGAGTAGGAAAATCCATGGTCACCTCCATGATGGCAGTAACCATGAACAGAAGGGAGCATCGAACGGCTATACTGGATGCAGACATTACCGGGCCGTCCATTCCCAAATCTTTTGGAATCACAGAAAAGGCCACTCAAAGTGAGTGGGGGATTATGCCGGTGGAAACCAAAACGGGAATTCAGGTGATGTCCATCAATCTGGTGTTGGAAAACGATACGGATCCGGTGATTTGGAGAGGCCCTCTCATCGGCGGAGCCGTGAAGCAATTCTGGACAGATGTGGTGTGGGATGATGTGGACTTTATGTTTGTGGATATGCCACCTGGAACCGGAGATGTGGCATTAACCGTATTCCAATCCTTGCCGGTAGACGGAATCATCGTGGTGACATCTCCCCAGGAACTGGTCAGTATGATTGTGGCCAAAGCCGTGCGAATGGCAGAAATGATGAACATTCCTGTTTTGGGCCTGGTGGAGAACATGTCTTATTTTAAAGCACCGGATACGGGAACGGAGTATAAAGTCTTTGGAGAAAGCCACATCGATGACATTGCCAAGGATCATGGATTGAAAGTATTGGCAAAATTACCCATTAATCCCCAGATTGCCTTGGCCTGCGATCGAGGCCAAATGGAGCTTTACGATGATGAAGAAGCCTTTATGAAGTTGGCGGAATTGCTGGAAACCCTGTAATAGAAGGGGGGAGTATCGCGAAAAGGCCTCTGCTATACAATCAACGATATATAAAAACTCTTTCGTTAGATCCAAGATGGAACGAAGGGGTTTTTTATTGGAGAAAGAACTAAGGGGGTTAATAATAGAGAATGGTCAGGTAGCTGGTAGTCTCTCCAAGATACCCCGGCCCCAAATAGTCGGCGGCGGTGGCTTTCCGTAATAGGAAAGGAGTCATTTGATGGCTTTGGGCATGATTCATGAGAGCGGCCATAATGCCCGGCGCATCCAAGTAGGTGCTGTCCAGCCTTTGAACCTGAGAGATTTTTTCTTCTAAAATCAAGTGGATCATTTGGTGATTTCGGTTGGTTGCTTCTTCCGCTGTCAAGTGGTGGCTAAAATCGATAGAAGCAATCACCAAGGTTTTTTCATCCAGAAGGGGAGCAAGAATGGAGAAGAGTTGGGCTCCTTGGTTCAAGGATAGTTCCCACCGGCAGATGATGGGTAGAATTTCTGCGTTGGGATTGATTTGAGCAAGAAGAGCGGCAGGAACACCAATGCTGTGTTCAGTGGCAAAGTAACTGGTGTCACAGACGGCCAATTCTTTTTCGGTGAGCGCCTTGCTTATTTGGAAATCCCCGGCCAGACGATTTTTCAAAAGATAAGGGCCGCTTTGATAGGACTGATCGGAAACCAGCACCTGGGGCCCCTGATTGGCATGATTGGGCCCGATGAGGATGAAAAGATCTTTCTCAGCCGCTCCGGCTTTCAAGAGGGCTTCGGCTGTGAGATCCGCCGCTAGGGCGTGATGGGGAACCACCACCATTTGGGCAAGTGAAGCCGCCTCCAACTCCCCGGTAAAGGGGAGTTGGGAGAGCAACTGATCTACTTCTTTGGCCGTTATGAATTTTTCACAATCCAAAGGAGGCCCTTGGGGAGGCACCTTTACCCCTGTGAAAATTTCACGGGGCGCCGGTTCCTTTTGGTATTCCATGCTTTCCTTCTGACCACATGCGGTGAGCCCTAAAAAAAATCCCAAGAGGAAAATCAGGAGCAGCAGGTTTCCGATGAACTGCGAGGTTGGCATATTATGTATCATCTGTTTTGGAGAAAGGTGGTTTCTCATAACTATTTAATGGTAATTTTTTCAGGGGTAAGCACTTTGACCACCTTTTGGTTATCTGCGTTTTGCAGGTAGGCTCCCTCAGAATGGAAGCTTCCCGGCATTTTTATTCTGGCAATATATACAATCTTTCCGGAAGGGGTCAGATGCTCTTTCTCCTTGCTTTTATAGGTGTTGAAGGTTTGCCTTCCATTTACTTCCTCAACCATCCATATGTTTTTGTCGGAAGCATCCCAATCTATACGAACAAAGTCCAGTCCGGCCGGTAGATAATCACAGATTTGGTAAGGTCCGTTTGGCGCGTTAGCGTCCACTGCATAATCAAGAATCACGGTAATCTCCGACCCTTGTTGGAAGGCGGTGGTGGTTTTCCCGTTTTGCAAGTAGCGTCGGCTGAGGTGCAAGGCTTCCGATGCCTGGCTATCGGATTCTGGCAGGCCTGGTGCCAAGTAGCAGGCCGTAACGGTAATTTTTCCGTTGATTTTATCGAAGGTCAAGGAGTCCACCTTTTCGGAAGATATGGCGAGGCTGTGGTAGTACTCTTTTTCCAAATCCACTTCTACAGATTCTCCGCCCAAAGTGTATTGGAAACTACCCTGGGTGTTGCCGTATCGAACCATGGCCTCTAAAATCAGATAGCGCTCCAGCAAGTAGTGGTCTTTGGTTCCCGGATTCTTTTCCAAGTAGGTGGCAAGATCCTCGGCTTGTGGCAGCTGGTAAGCGGTTGCTAGCAGGGCCATTCGGGCCGTGGCTTTAATGGTTTCTTCTTCCGATTGACCCACGGTGGCGCGACGAGAGCCTCCCAGATTTTCAGAATACTGTTTCACCAAATCTTGGGCCAACTTTTGAGTTTTCGAACCTTCTCCGAAGGAATGAAGAGCCAAAGCCAAGTACAGTTGACCCTCTCCATCTAAATCCCCTTTTTCATATAAAGCTTCTGCTTGTTTTAAATACGGTTGCCGTAGACTTGCCAGCCCCCATAGTGCCAAGGCTTGTTCTTTGTCGGTACCTCCAGTTAAATAGCTTTCAAAATAGCTGGCCAACAAGGCACTGTCAAAGAATTTCGAACCGGCCATGGCGGACAGTGCGCTGACTTCCAAATCCACTTGAGCTGCCGGCAAGGGACGGATTCCTCCTGTTTGAAAATCCTGGTACTCCAGGATAGCCGCCTTGGCAGTTTTCTCATCGGGGAGGAAATAGTCCACATGGAAATGTTCCTTTAACAGGGACTGAGCCAGGAAGGAGCTGATTCGCTGCTCCACTCGCAAGGTGTCGGTAACGGCCAGTTCAAAGAGTCCCGATAACCCTTTGGCTGCTCTCGGGTTGGAAAACAACAAGAGGGTGGGGGAGAGATTCTCCGTGGGAACCTGGTATGCGCTGGTTAAATCCTGGGTCTTGGAAACTCCATGGTGAGCTAAACCAGGCACTGCTTTGATGTCTACCGATAAGGAATCCACCAGTTTTTCGTTGCCCGCTACGGTTCCCCTAATAGTCAGGGTACTGTTTTCTTGCACCGCATCCAATGGAATATCGGTCCAGCGACTGAGGTTTCCCGTAACGGTCTTGGTGTATTCTTGTCGGGTTTCTTTTCCCTTTAGAGTGACTTGGTATGTGACGGTGTCATTGGACTTCAAATCTTCCCCGGCGGCACGAATGCCCAGCGTGGGCTGGTCTCCCTTCACCAACACGGTGGCCAGTCGATAATCGATAAAGAAGGGTTGTGTAGCAATTACATTTTCTGTACCGCTACCTACCCAAATGTCCGGCAAGGCGTCGTAACGATAGGCTTGCCAGAAGATTCTCCAACTGGTGATGTTGTCCGGCAAGGTAAAGGTGACCGAACCTTTTCCGGATTTATCGGTTTCCAAAGAGGTAAACAAGGCGGTGTCTCGGAAATCTTTTCGACCTCCGTCTCCTTCGCCTCCTTCGGCCCCGCCACCCATCATGTCGCTTGCGCTGTCCTTCATGTTATTTTCTTTAGAGAAGTAGGCCAGCTTATTGTTGCCGAAAAAGACGGTTTGGGGCAAGTCGATGAATTGTTCGCTAACGGCCAACAAGGCTTCGTCTATGATGTTCAAGTTCACCAAACCGGAAACCGGGTTTCCCTTGAGATCGGTTAAAAGCACATGGAGTGTGATTTCGGAACCGGGAGCAAATCGAGCCCCCTCTTCCGGGGTGATTTTTGCAGTGAGAGTTCGTTGTTTATCATCAAAGGAAACATAGCTATCTCCTACGGGATGATACTTTTGTCCGTCGTAGTAAACTGCGCCTACTATCAGAGTGGGGGACAGTTCCCGGCCAAAAGTAAATTCGTAGGTGGAGGTTTTTTTAACCTGGTAGTCCAGTAGCTTGTCCTGCGCCTTGTAGTAAAGAACGGAGCTTTCTTTGGTCAACACTACGGGTCGTTCTCTTTCCATTAATTCGAGAGCAACTGTGTCTCCGAATTGGTAACGCTCCTGATTGCTTTTCAGGAAGAAGTAGCGATACTCTTCCCCATAGTCCGGGGTGCTGTTTTCCAGAGCGGAGGTATAGTATTCTCTGAGGAAACTTCGTCCTTTGTTATCTTTACCAGTCACTTCGATAATATAAGAATTGTCTTGGGCCAGAGGAACACGAACCACTTGTTCCTTTTGGTTTAAGGTGACAGTTTGCTCTCCCTCATAATCCTTATGGTATTCATAGCGATAGTAAGGCACATTTTGTTTTAGATAGGGGTCGTATCGAGTGCCGTCCTGCACCTCTTCCCACCATTGCTTGTAATAAACCAGTTTCAGTTCCGTGGAGCCGATGAAGGGGGCTTTATAATTATCTGGCTCGTCCTCTGTGATTTGAGACAGGTCGATTCCATAAGGCCGGAAGGTGACTTCAGCCCCTTCCGTTGTACGTCGGGTGGCCCCGTTGATTTCCAGGTCGGTGTTAAAAACTACGATGTCGTGGAAGGAATCCACTCGCCCCAGCTCCGGCCATGTGGTATATACATCCATGGAGGCGTAGCCGGTGAGAGAGTTTTTGGAGTATTCCGTAGGTATCGCCAGAAGAGATAAGGTGGCGTTTCCGTTCTCGTCGGTGGTGATGGTTCCTTCCTTGGCGTAACTTACCAGGTTGTAGGTGGTATAGTAAAGATCTTGTTTGGGCAAGGGCGTTTCGTCAAAGTAGGATGTGTTGATTTGGAATGTTGCGGGTTCATTTAACATGACATACTTTTCCTTTGATTTGACGGATAGCCGGTATGCGGGTTTGTCATACTCCCGTACTTCGAAGCCGTAATAAGCCAAGTGTTCGCCCGCCGGAGTGGAGATGTTTAGAGAAGACCAACTTCCGGAGGCCATGATGGGCAATTGGTAGCTGCCGGAGAACCAGCCATTTGTGACGGGTACTGAGAAGCTCTCTCCCAATAGATCGCTGGATACCACAACTCGTTCCAGAGGTTGGGCCCCCGCCTTTCGAGGGGCGGCGATGCCAAAGAAATGCACCGTGTCCCCATTGTGGTAGATGGTGCGATCGGTATTAAAGGCCAACCAGTAATCATACTGCTTGGAGGACATTTCTCTTGTGAAATAATACATGGGGCGGATTAACACCATCGCCTCTTGATTTCCTTTTGTTACGTGGAAGATTTCCTTGGTTTGCCCTATATATTGGACCTGGGCTACTCCGTCGCCATCGGTTTTTGTGTTGTTGTTTTTACTAAGCACTGATTTGATGGTGGCCTGGGGTACGGCTTTTCCCGTGGTTACATCATGAATCCATAGCAAAGCCTCCTCATCGGAATAATTTTGAAAAATGGACAGCTCTGTGATTTGAATCAAAATTTGCCTTTGACAGTCGGCACTTTGAAAATCCACCAAATAGAAACCGGCAACCAGAGAATCAGGCAGATACAGAGTTTTATACCAAGGTTGTTGGGGCTCAATATAGGGGGTGATTGTGGTTTCGGTAACGGGAGTCAGGGATGAGGTGTCCAGAATGGTTTCGGAAGCGGCGATGCCCCACAAGGCTTCCCCTGTTTTTTTGTCCAAAGCGGAGGCGTAATCCTGGGCGTTGGCATAGCCATACACCTTCACCTTCAGGTCAAACACAGCATCGCTGTTTCGGCCGTAATCGTAATAGGAGAAGAAAGGGGTTTTCCCCGGAGCATAGGCGGTATTATCCAAGCCTTCGATGGCAAAAAATTCCACTGCACTGGCAGCTTTTTCTCCTTCTTTACTGATGGTTTCAAATTCCAAGGTCTGATCTTCGCCCAGGGTGGAATCGTTTTCTCCCGTCAGGGCTCCCGGCAATCCGATTTGGTAAATGGTACCATATGCCATTTCTTCGGAAGGTATGTAGGTAAATATAAGATTGTCTTGGCTTTCCCATGTGCCCGCCAAAGAGGGTTCAATAGTGACGAATTTTTGTATTTGATCCAACGGGCAGGGAGTGGAAAAGGTCAACTCTATGCCACTGAGGATGGGCACATTGGTGGCCTGGTTGTAGGGATAGGAAGCGGCTAGCTCAAACCCCTCGGTGGTCTCAAAGGCCCAGGAATCGGCAGCATTATTGGCGCCTTTCTGACTGAATTTAAGTACATACACCGTGTTGGCAGCCAGGGGAACTTTAGGAATGATTTCGTAGGTTTTTTTTGAAGTTTTGTTGATGTCATATTCAAAAGCGGGTGTTGCCGTCAAGCTTTCTGCCAAAAGGGCTTCGTCCAAAGGTTCGCTGGCTTTCACCAGAAATCCCTGGCTGCGATCGATGCCGTCGATGGTGGCTGCTCTGGCCTCGATGGTAATCAAGCCTTGAAACTCACCGGCAGGGAGCAGGGACACGAGAGCAATGATTAAACAGGCGGCAACGGCAATCATCACCGGTTTTCTTTTCCAAACAGGTGTGGCATTTTTTTTCTTTTGTGAAGCCTCTAAAACGGCCTGTTGAAAAGTGTCAGGAGCTTTCAATTTGTTGCTGGCTTCTCCTTCCATTTTTAAGTATTGATTCAATTTATCCATCAGAATTCTCCTCCTAATCCTTCTTTTAAAAGGGATGTGGCTCGATTGATACGGGATTTTACCGTGCCCAAGGGAAGGCCGGTGGCATCGGAAATGTCCCGATACTCCATATCCAGATAATATCGCATGACGATGATTTCTCGATATTTGGGGATGAGCCCGTAAACTGCTTTGCGGACCATCAACTGCTCTGCCAATTGGTTTTCGTCAAAAGGATCGATTATGAGAGGAAATTCCGCCATGACGGTGGTCCGCTTTCGATCTCGAAGTCCTTTTCTGCAGGCGTTGATGAGAATTTTCTTGCTCCAAGGCAAGAACCGGTTCGGGTCACGTAGCTGGTGATGTTTTTCCAACACGGACAAGGTCATTTGTGAAATGGCGTCCAGAGAATCGGCCTCGTTTCCCATGAAGGAATAGGCAATTCGATAATAGAGATTTCTATTTTCCATAATCCATCCCGTGTATTTTTCATATCCTATAGGTTGCATGCATGTACCTCCTTGATACTACTAAGAGTCCCCAGATGAGGAAAAGGTTCCATTAATTTTTGCGGAGAACGGTATTTTTTTACAATTCTTAGAAAATCATACTCTTTCGGGGATAAAAATTCAAACATGCCGTGAGATTCCGTTGAAAAAGCCTCCATGAGAGGAGGCTTTCATCGGGGGAGTTATAAGTGGGTGAATGAGTTAAATGGTAATTACGCGATAGGAAGGGTCTCTCAGATATTCGGTGAAAGGTTCTCCCATCAGCTTCACTTCGATACCCAAGTCTTCCAGTTTTTCATCGATGCCGTACCCTTCGGCACATCGTTTGCAAGCTTCTACTTTCACTCCAGTGTCCATGATCTGGGTCAACATTAATCGGATTTCCGGGTCTTCCGCTATCAGCATATTGGAAGGCCCCCAGGCAATTAGCTTGCATTCCTTCCACCAGTGGTTGGAGTTGGATTTCAGTGCATACATGAGGACCATGTTCATGGCTGCCTCCCGGTCTCCTGTAACCCAAAGGATTATTAGTTTTTCATAATTCATTGTTCCGCCTCCTATCATTTCCTGGATGGGGTGATTTCAACGGGTTAGTTTGCTTTAGTATGATTATAGCCTATTCGGGGGAATTTTTCCAGAAAACAGCAGAGATTGTAAGTGTCAAGTAATCGTTGGCAAGTTTTTTGTGATTTGTGTTTTTAATCCCGTCTTTCGAAGTTAACACCATAAATCATTAGGAGCAAATTGAATACGAAAACCATGCAGAAGCCTGAAAATGGGGCTTTTTTTGTTGTCGAAAAAGCTTGCAAAAATATTTTCTGCGTGATATA
>Ga0334883_1002146_pt1 | contig 25580 bp, 21 predicted proteins | sample GraSluR1_MG_6_FD_207230 | JGI IMG/M metagenome (GOLD analysis project Ga0334883, IMG submission 207230) | Sludge microbial communities from methane-producing bioreactor in Wageningen University, Netherlands - Granular Sludge_09_05-R1 | ecosystem: Engineered > Bioreactor > Anaerobic >...
TGACGCTTCATGTTCCGGCGAGTAGTAGTTGTCGCATTTGTACTGGAACAGGCACTCCTCGCTCAAAACTGCAAACCCGTGGGCAAACCCCCTTGGAATGAACATCATCAATTTGTTATCACAGGTTAACTCTGCAGAGACATACCTCCCGAAAGTGGGGGACCCTTTCCTTATGTCCACTGCCACATCCAGCACCCTGCCGCTCACCACCCTCACCAATTTGCTCTGGGCAAAAGGGGGCAACTGGTAGTGCAATCCCCTCAGGACTCCGTATCCCGATTTGGATTCATTGTCCTGGACAAACCTGGTGTCCATTACATTATCCCTGAACAACCTTTCGCTGAAAGACTCCATGAAATAACCCCGCTGGTCATAAAAAACCTTGGGGTCAATGATAAGCACTTCTGGTATTGATGTTTGTATTACCTTCATTTTAGCAGTGAAATTAAATACTGTCCATATTGGTTTTTTGACATTGGGCCGGCAACCTCCATCAACCTCTCCCTGGAAATCCACCCTTTGTTGTAAGCAATCTCTTCCAGGCAAGCCACTTTGAGCCCTTGCCTTTTCTCTATCACCTCTACAAAAGAAGAGGCCTCACTCAATGAGTCATGGGTGCCTGTATCCAGCCAGGCAAAACCCCGCCCCAACAACTGCACCTTCAGGGCCCCCTCCTTGAGGAACTCCTGGTTTACGGTTGTTATTTCTAGTTCTCCTCGTGCAGAGGGTTTTATTTTCTTGGCCACTTCCACTACCCTGTTGGGATAGAAATAGAGCCCCACAACAGCATAATTGCTCCTGGGATTTTGCGGTTTCTCCTCTATGCTCAGCACCTTGCCGTTCTTGTCAAACTCTGCAACCCCATACCTTTGGGGGTCGTTCACATAATAACCGAAAACGGTTGCGTTTCCATTTTCCTTTGCATCGGCAACAGCCTCCTGCAACATGTTTGTAAAGGACTGTCCATAAAATATATTGTCTCCCAATACAAGGCAGGCACAATCGTTTCCGATGAATTTTTCTCCAATTATGAATGCCTGCGCAAGACCATCAGGTGATGGTTGCTCTGCATATTCAAACCTTACACCGTAATCGGACCCATCCCCGAGAAGCCTTTGGAATCCCGGCAAATCCTGCGGGGTAGAGATAATGAGGATATCCCTTATTCCTGCCAGCATCAATACCGATACCGGGTAGTAAACCATTGGCTTGTCATAAATGGGGAGCAGTTGTTTGGAAACTCCTTTGGTTATTGGGTACAGCCTTGTACCCGACCCGCCTGCCAATACAATTCCTTTCATATCTCGTTTTGTTTTAAAGTATAAAGGTAATAAAAGAGTTTTGGGCTACCAGCCGAACAACCCTTTTTTCTTTGGTTTTGGTTGTCCGCTCCTGTTTTGGAAAATATCCACAGAAAAACAACCTCCGGGATTATCTTTGAGTGAGTTGTATATGAAACCCCAATCGGGCACTCCTCCAAAATTCCTGTCATCTATGAACATGTCCGCCATCAGTTTGGTTGGTGCTCCGGCAGCAGGATCATCGGGATGGTTCTTGTTGACGGCATAAAAGGAAAGCCCCCTCTGTTTGCAGTACTCCACCGCCTCCTCCAGCAACTCCCCCTCCCGTACTGTCCATAAAATCAAATGGTGTTTCAACTCTTTCTGGATCAATTTGAGTGAATCTATTGCAAATGGAATCTCCTCTCCAATCTTAGGGTACCTGTGTTGTACAATGGTTCCGTCAAAATCTACAGCAATGAACATTTTTTGGTTTTGTTTCTAATATGTATCCTGCAAAGTTAAATTATTTTGACTATTAACCTATACATTACCTTCCAGCAACCTTGCACATATTTTATCCAGCAGCAGCTGGTTATGGTCAATGTAGTTTTGTGCGGCCGAACGCAAACGAAGTATGTTTTTATCGTTGGCATTGTCAATCCTGGAGTCGGCATTGAGCATGGGAGGCTCTATCCTGGTGTAATTCCCGGGCACTCCAGATATCTGGAACATTTGCATCACCTGGTAGTCCGTTGTCTCTGCAACGGAAGACATCAAGATGTCCAGGATTGGATTGAGCCAATGGATGTAACCAAAATTACGGGTCTTGTGGTGGTGGTAAGGACGCACTACTTTCCCACATCCCACAGATAGCATGGTCATCTTTTCCAATGGCTTGCCCGGCCAAATCTTGAATGCCTCCACCAGTGCGCACATAGAGGGGTTGTTTGCATAGACTCCCCCGTCTGCCAGGTGCCTCTCCCCCCCGTCCCGTGCAGGAATCTTTGCAGGGATAAAATAGCTGGGTGCTGCAGAGGTTGCACAGGCAATGTCACACAATTTGTAATCGGCCATGTTGCCATACTTCACGGTTGCATGTTTTCCAAACAGCAAAGCTTTGCGGCTGCTCAAATCGTATGCAGTCACAAGGCAATCCTTCATCACCTCCGAAACATAACTATCCCCTATTATCTCTCTGGAAAACTCATAGAGAGCCTGCTCGTTGTAGCGGCTGCGCAACAGCCCTCCTGCAGACCTCAAAAGGTAACCCAACGGTTTCCTGAAAATCATTGGCCCCAATTGGCAGTAAAAGTCAAGCACCTGCTGTGCAGTGTACCTTGGTTGCGATTTGTCATCTTCACAAGGAGCAAGGTACAACGCTGTCAGGATTCCCCCTGCAGAGGTTCCGGCAAGCAGGTCAAAAAGGTGGGCTATACGCAATCGGGGGTTGCCACTCTCCTTTTGCGCCAGTTTTTCCAAATGTGCAAGTATTGCAGCCGGTAAGATGCCACGGATCCCTCCGCCATCTATGGATAGGATGTGTTTCAAAATATTGGTGTTAAACGATGTCCGTATGCAATTTACACAATTTTGCCTTAGGTTGGGTCAGTATGGACAAACTTTTTGATAATATGGTTGTTTATTCATGAGTAATTGCAATTATAATATCAAAAACATACCAAATGAGTGAATTCATAAACAACTCTTCCAAACGCAAAGAGCTACTCAAGCACATGTTGGTAGAGCTGCATCAAGGCGAAGCCCCCGAGCTTGTCAAAACCCGGTTGAAGGAACTTTTGAAATCAATCCCCTACAACGAGGTTGTGGAGGTAGAACAACAACTTATATCAGAAGGGTTCCCAGAAGAAGAGATCCTCAAATTCTGCGACATCCACAGTGCTGTCCTGGACGGCTCCATTGAGTCTGGTGAAATTGCCGTACCGGAGGCTCACCCGGTGGATACCCTAAAAAAGGAGAACAGGGAGGTAGAGAAGGTGACAACACAGGTGAAGGAGTTTTTCGACACCCTGCCGTCGGCCGGTTTAAATGATGGAAAGGATCTGGAAAAGGCCATACTCAAACTTAAAGGATGGTTCAACAGCCTGTCCGACCTGGACAAACACTACAAACGCAAAGAGTACCTTCTGTTCCCTTTCCTGGAAAAGGAAGGTATAACCGGCCCTCCAAAAGTAATGTGGGGCAAACACGACCAAATACGTGAACAACTCAAAGCCAGCCACCAATCCTTGCAACCACAAAACATCCAGTCAAAAGAGGAACTCATGGGAGTGGTCGTGATGCTTCTGGGTCCTGTGGTAGATGCCATAGAGAGCATGATCATGAAAGAAGAGGAGATCCTTATTCCAATGTGCATGGAAAAATTCTCCGAAGAACAATGGTACCAGATATATCTGGAGACACCTGTATACGGCTATTGCCTGCACGACACCCGTGCAGAGTGGACCCCATCCCCTGAGGTTGCCTCAAAGATGACCACAGATGACAAAACCGGAAGCACATTGGTGGGCCAAGGTTCGGAATACATAAAAGGGTCACCTGTCAGGCTCTCCTCGGGAAGCTTCGATATCAAGGAGTTGGAAGCTTTATTCGTGACACTGCCGGTGGATATAACATATGTGGACGCCAACGACAAGGTCAAGTTTTTCTCTCACAGCCCAAACCGGGTATTTGAAAGGAACCGCTCCATAATCGGCAGGGATGTGAGGTTATGCCACCCTCCGGGCAGCGTCAACATAGTGGAGCAAATACTGGAAGATTTCAAGAGTGGAAAGGAGAACAAGGCAAAATTCTGGATTTCCAACTTCATGGGCCGGTTTGTCTATATAGAATACACCGCCCTCAGGGGCAAGGACAATGAATACCTTGGGGTAATCGAGGTTACACAGGATATTTCGGAGTTCCGCAAACTAGAAGGAGACCAAAGGTTACTCTCTTACAGTAGAGGAGAGATGAAACCAATCACATTCCAGACAAAGGTATGGGAAATATTGCAAGAGTATCCCCAACTGGAAGATACACTTGTTTCCCTCTCACCTGCATTTGCAAAATTAAAAAACCCGGTACTTAAAAGGACAATTGCAAAAGTCACATCCCTTGAGCAAGCTGCCTCCATTGCAGGCATTGAACCAGGTGAACTTGTAGCAAAACTGAGGTTTGCCGCAGGACAATCACCAATGGAAGATACCCGGTCCAACGGCACTACTCCCGGCAGTTTCATGACCGCTCAACCGGAATGGTATAGCCAGCATAAGGTTTCAGAAAGGTTCGATGCCGGGGATGTGCTGGATTCCGGCAATGTGCCAATGTCTTACATATTGACAAAGAGCCGCTCCATGGCCTCCGGGACAATCTTTGAGTTTTCCACACCCTTTTTGCCGGAACCTGTTTTGGAATTGTTGTCAAAAGAGGGCTTTGAAATATGGAGCGAAAAGGTACAAGAAGGCAACAAGAGTATACAGTACATTAACAGGGTTCACAAAATTTAAGTACATTTACTTAAATTTTGATGGATGAAGAAAGTAGTGATCATTGGTGCAGGGGTTTCAGGGCTCTCTGCAGCATCATATTTGGCAAAAGAGGGGTTTTCTGTACACCTCTGCGAAAAGCTGGGACAAACCGGTGGCCGTGCAAGGATCCTTGAACGGGAGGGTTTCAAATTTGACATGGGACCCACATTCTACTGGATGCCCGATATATTTGAAACATTCTTTGCCCATTTCGGCAAAAAACCAAGCGACTTCTACAACCTTGAAAGGCTGAATCCCGGCTACTCCGTCTATTTTGGCAAAGACGATTACCTTTCTGTAAGTGCCTCCTTGGAAGAGATATACGACATGTTCGAAAAGGAGGAACCCGGAAGCAGCAAATTCCTGCAAAAATTCCTGGAGCAGGCAAAATACAACTACCATATCGCAATCGACAAGGTTGTGGACAAGCCCGGTAAATCCCCTTTTGAGCTTGTGATGCCCGAGACTGTTGCAAATGTTGCAGAGTTTCTTAGCTCTGTAAGCCACAATGTGAGAAAAAACATAAAAAGCGACAAGCTCAGGCAAATCCTTGAATTCCCTGTCATATTCCTGGGAGCCAAACCATCCCGGACCCCCCTGTTTTATCGTTTCATGAACTATGCCGATATGGAGCTGGGGACATGGCACATCATGGGTGGTTTCGGCATGCTCTCAAAAGCCATGGAAAACCTTGCCACAAGTTTGGGTGTGCAAATCCATACTAACATGCATGCCACCAAAATAAACGTAAAGGACGGGCTTGCCGGCTCTGTGGAATTCACCAATACTGCCACAGGCCAAAAATCCACCATTGAGGCTGACTTTGTCATCTCCTCTGCCGATTACCATTTCAGCGAAACCCTATTGGAACAAAAGCAGAGGAACTACAGCGAAAAGTATTGGCAAAAAAGGGTTTTTGCCCCCTCTGCCCTGCTCTATTATGTGGCAATTGACAAGAAACTAAACGGGCTGACCCACCACACACTCTTTTTCGACACCGGTTTCGAGTCCCATGCACATACCATTTACGATACCGGTGAGTGGCCCAAAGAGCCCCTTTTCTACGGAAGTTTCCCCTCCATTACAGACAGTTCAGTTGCCCCACAAGGCAAGGAGTGTGCAATCTTCCTCATACCAATAGCCCCCGGGCTCAAAGAGAGCGACAACACCAGGGAACACTATTACAACCAAATCATGGAGAGGCTGGAAACCCTCACAGGTCAGAGTATCCGCCCATATGTATTGTTTTGGGAATCCTACGGCGTAAAGGATTTCGTGAGCGACTACCACTCATACAAAGGAAATGCCTACGGATTGGCAAACATCCTTACCCAAACAGCCTTCCTCAAACCTTCAATGGAAAATCACAAGGTTAAAAACCTTCTTTACACAGGGCAACTTACAGTACCCGGTCCGGGAATCCCACCCTCCATAATATCCGGCAGGGTGGCGGCAAAAGCTGCCATAAAAAAATTGAAAAAGCTATAAACCAGCCAATATGGATCCTTTATACCAAAAACTATCATTGGAAACAGGCCGGATCACAACCCGGTTGTACAGCACATCTTTTTCTGCAGGGTTGATGTTGATGGATAAGGAGAGCCGCCGTGCAATCTACTCCATCTATGCTTTCCTCAGGCAGGCAGATGAAATAGTGGACACTTTCCATGAGTTTGACAAGGTTGCCCTTATGGATGAGTTTGAAACAGAATACTACAGGGCTTTTGAAAGGGGAATCAGCCTCAACCTCATCATAAATGCTTTTGTGGTTACTGTCAAAAGGTATTCGATCCCTTCCCATTTGGTGCAGGCATTTCTCAAAAGCATGAAAAGTGATTTGGAAAACAAAGAGTTCAACGAGAATGGCATCAAAGATTACATATATGGTTCGGCAGATGTGGTAGGGCTGATGTGCCTGAAGGTAATGACCCGTGACAACCCAAAGGAGTATGACAGGTTGCACGGCAAAGCCATGAAGCTCTCCTCTGCATTCCAGAAGATCAACTTTTTGAGGGACATAAAAAATGACACCGAAAACCTTTCCCGCAACTATTTCCCTATACTCAACAACCAGCCTTTCGATGACCAATCAAAAGAGGCAATATTGGTTGATATCAGGCAAGAGTTCCGGGAGGCACTGGAGGGTGTGCGGGAGCTGCCCAAAAGGAGCCGTGCAGGGGTTTACCTTGCATACAGGTACTATATGGAACTGACCAGGCTCATTGGAAAAACACCTGCAAAGCAGCTTGCAAAACAAAGGGTCAGGGTAAATGATTTTTGCAAAACCTTACTGTTTCCCGTTTGTGCCCTGCGCTCAAAACTGGGAAAGAAATTCATGGTATGACAATGGAAACACCCACACAAAACAATATTGCGGTCATTGGTGCCGGAGTAGCCGGGCTTGCGATTGCTTGCCGTCTTGCAGCCAAAGGTGCCAAGGTGACTGTTTTCGAAAAAAACGGCACTCCCGGCGGTAAGATATCCCAAATATGGGACAAAGGGTACCGTTTTGACACAGGACCATCCCTCTTTACCCTTCCGGAACTTGTCACCGAAATTGCCCCTCTGGACTACTCCAGGCTGGAGAACAGTTGCAGGTATTTTTTTGCAGATGGCACTGTTTTCAATTTCTACAACAACCTCCAAAAGCTGGAACAGGAGTGCCGGGAAAAAGGGATTGCAGAGTTCGGAAATATAACCAAACGTCTGACAGAATCGGAACATCTTTACAACTTGACCTCCAATCTTTTTATTTTCAACTCTTTCCATAGGCTCTCAAATTTTGTGAAAGAGGAGAACCGAAAGATCCCATTGCAGCTCCATAAGCTGGATTTTTTCCGAACCATGCACTCTGCAAACAAAAAGAGCTTCAACGATAGCCGCATCACACAAGTTTTCGACAGGTATGCCACATACAACGGTTCATCGCCCTACAAGGCTCCGGCTACCCTTAACATGATTTCACACCTGGAACACAACCTTGGTGCCTATTTCCCGGACAAAGGGATGTACTCCATTGTAACAACGCTATACAACAAAGCTGTTCAACTTGGTGTGGAGTTCCGTTTCAACACAAAGGTCTCCTGCCTGGAGTTTGACAGCAAAGGAAAAGCAGCCAAGGGGGTCAAGGTAAATGACCAGGTTCTTGAATTCGGTCAGATTGTTTGTGACTGCGACGTCAAACACCTCTCCCAAAACATGATGCCTAAGGGATTCAAATATCCTCTCAAAAGGAGGCTGGAAACTGCAGAGCACTCCTCCAGTGCACTCATATTCTACTGGGGCATCAAAGGGGAATTCCCTCAGCTGGATGTGCACAACATATTTTTCAGTGCAAACTACAAAAATGAATTCGACCATCTCTTTCACAAGCTCTCCATCTGCCAAGACCCTACTACCTACCTATTCATAAGCAAGAAGGTGGTGCCTGGTGATGCTCCGGAAGGATGTGAAAACTGGTTTGTGATGGTAAATGCCCCGGCAAACACAGGTCAGGATTGGAAAGAGATCTTGGCAAAAACCAGGAGTGCTGTCATTTCAAAGATTTCAAAGGCATTGGCAATCGATGGCAAACCTTTTGACCTTGAAAGCCTCATAGAGACAGAACATATAGCATCACCTGTTACAATAGAGATGAATACGCTTAGCAGCAGGGGTTCTTTGTATGGCACCTCTTCCAACTCCATGACAAGTGCCTTCATGAGACACCCCAACAAACTGAAAAGATTCAAAAACGTTTGGTTCACAGGTGGTTCTGTACATCCCGGAGGCGGGATCCCTCTGTGCCTTGCAAGTGCCTCCATAGTAGAGAAGGAGATGGATATACAGGATCAAAAAAAATAACAGGAACTATAATGGGCACAAACTACAAGAAAATATTAAGTATCATAGAGTACAATGAGTTGCCAAAGACTTTTGCAATATTCTATTCGGTAGGGCTGTTGCTTTTTGCTATTCCCCTAACCCGTCCTCTTTTCCTGTTCATTTTGCCGCTCTCTTTGTTGTTTGTTTTTGCCGCTGTGTTGTACCACCATAAAAGGTGGGATGCAAAGTTCATCTACTTTGGCATTTCGGTGGCAACACTCTCTTTTTTGATAGAGATGGCAGGTGTCAAGACCGGTCTTGTTTTCGGGATATACAGCTACAAAGGCTCCCTGGGAGCAGAATTGTTTGAGACTCCTCTTATAATCGGGGTTAATTGGCTCATGCTCACCTATTGCAGTGCAGCCATCATGAACTATGTTGCAAAAAGGTCTGCAGGGTTCATGGGCAGCGCATTGAAAGCTGCCGGAGGGGCTTTGCTCATGCTGGCATATGACTTTGTTGCAGAGCTGGTGGCCCCCGTGATGAATATGTGGGAATTCAAGGATATGCGACCGCCTGCAGAAAATTACGTCATGTGGTTTGCCCTTGCCCTCACATTCCATATCACACTTAATGCCTTGGGCATACAAGCCAGGGGAAAACCTGCCATGGCACTGTTTTTATTGCAGATGGTATTCTTTTTGGCCATTTACATCTATTATTTGGTTGCCCTATGACAGAAGCCCGGCATAAAAGGATATGGGTCTTGTTTTTCAAACTCTATGCTACCTTCCACCTCAAAAGGAAGTTTTTTGATGTCAGGTACCATATAGAGGGCAACACCCTTCCCAAAACAAGCCATGGTAGACCGGTCCTGATAGTCTCCAACCATTTCTCTTTTTGGGATGGTTTTATACATATGCTATTTGTGCACAAGCTTTTTAAAAAAAGGATCTTCATAATGATGCTGCAAGAACAGCTGCAAAGGCACCCATTCCTGAGGTACGGCGGCTGTTTTTCTGTTAACAGGGGACGCAGGGATGTGGTGGAATCCCTCAGGTACGGGTGCAAAGTATTGGAAGACAAAGCCAATGCCCTTTTGATATTTCCTCAGGGAGAGGTCAGCAGCTTGTACACTGCAAATTTCCGTTTCATGAAAGGGGCTGCCTACCTTGCAAACAACTCACCCGGCAGCCATGTGTGGATGAATGTGAACCTGGTCAATTATTTCTCCCAAAAAAAACCGTTGCTCAACATATACCTTAAAAGGTTCCATGGAGAGCTCTCCATGCTGGAGAGTGAATTCAATTCCTTTGCACAGGAGTGCCGCGAAAAGGAGTCGCCGGAGGTGAATGGAGATAAACTGATATGAAAATAATTGCCCTGATATTGTCGTTTTTCTTGCTGCTAAGATTGCTGGTGGCCCTGTCCAATTTCATTTGGGTCAAACTCATACACAGGAAAATCCAAAAGCAGGCTACTGCCGGTGTCAAATGGTCGTTGCTGATTCCTGCCCGCAACGAACAAGAGAACATTGCCAAACTCCTTTCCGATGTTTGCGAAATTGAAGATGCTCCTTCCCAAATTATCATATACGACGACAACTCAAGTGACAATACTGCAGGTGTGGCAAAGGGTTTCATGGCCATGTTGCCTCAACTGAGGGTCATAGGGCAAAAAGGGGCAGAACCTCCTGTAGGGTGGCTTGGCAAAAACAATGGTTGCCATCAGCTGTCCAAGGAAGCTTCCGGAGATTACCTTTTGTTTGTAGATGCAGATGTGAGGCTTGGTAAAGAGACCGGCAAATGGGTCTCTTATGCTGCATCACGCAATATCTCGTTGCTCTCGCTTTTCCCGGTGCAAATTACCGATACCCTTGACAGCCGCAGGATTGTTCCTATAATGAACTGGATATTGTTGTCGCTGTTGCCCCTGCCTTTGACCCGGCATTGCAGTTGGAGCTCTTTTTCTGCTGCAAATGGCCAGTTCATGCTTTTCAATGCCTCTGCCTACCATAATCTGGAACCCCATTCACTATTCCGGTCAAGCCATGCAGAGGATATTGCAATCAGTCGTTATTTCAAGAAAAAGGGTTACTCAATTGCCACACTCACAGGAGACCATTCAGTAAGATGCAGGATGTACAACAACCGCCGGGAGGCAATCAACGGGTTCTCAAAAAATGTGTTCCACTTTTTTGGCGGCTCTGCTGTTGCAACCGTTGCCTTTGTTTTGGCAACCACATCCACCCCTCTCTTTTTGATTGCATACGGTCTGTGGGCATACATATTATGGCTTTTGGCAGTTGCATCAATCAGGATACTGGTCTCTGCTGCTTCCCGGCAAGATATACGGTCCAACACAGAGTTGCTTTTTGTCCAGCATTATTACTTTATATTGATAGTTTACAAGGCTTTTATAAACCGTTCACGTAAAACACTTATATGGAAAGGAAGGAACATCTACCAATGAAAACGTTCATTTGCTTTGTGGTTGCCGTCTCATTCCTGGTTTCTGCCGGCGGCCTTAATGCCAAGGATTACAAACCCAGGATATACAGCTCTTACATAAATGGCAATATGGCCGAATGGGAAAGGGTTGTAAAAGAAATGGAACTCTCATTTGAAAAATCACCTGCAAATTACCTCTCAAAAAAGGAGTTGGTTGGATATTACTACGGACTTACAGGCTACCTTGTTTCACAAAAAGAGAAAAAGAGGGCTGCGGTGTATGTTGCAAAAGGTGATGCTATTATAGAGTCGGTGCTTTCCCGTGATCCCGACAACGCTCTCTTTTTGGCATACAAAGCTGCTTTCATGGGGTTCAAGATTGGCATAAACAACCTAAGGGCCATGACATTGGGCATGAAAAGTGCAGATTTGTCAAGCAGGGCTTTCTATTTGGACTCTGCAAATGCACAGGTGGTGTCGGAAAGGGCAAATGTACTGTTTTACAGTCCTTCGTTTGCCGGTGGAAACAAAAAGGAGGCCATGAGGTTGTATGGCAAGGCTATTGAGCTTATAGAGAAAAACGGAGATACTTTGCAAAACTGGTTTTACCTCTCTCTGCTTACAAACATGGCCAGGTTAGAGGAGCAGGAGAACAACCTTTTAAAAGCTCTCTCACTCTACAAAAAAATATTGGCTATGGAGCCCCGATACAAATGGGTCAGGAATGAGCTTTTGCCCTCCTTGCAATCTCGTCTTTGATCAATTTGAGTTCCCTGCCGGTCTGTCCTGCCATGGAGGTGTTCTCCTCTGCCCTTCTCAAAAGGTATGGCAACACTTCCCTAACTGGTGCGTAGGGCAAATATTTGCAAACATTGTAACCTTGCGATGCCAGCACAAACGAGATGTTGTCACTCATACCGTACAACTGTGAGAAATAAATCCTTTGGTCGTCCCTTTTGATACCTTTCTCTTCTATTAGCTGTGCCAGCAGGTAGTTGCTGTTGTAATTGTGTGTGCCGCTAAAGAGTTCAAAGGAGTTTATGTTTTCCATCACATACCTCAGGCCGTTGTCGTAGGAGTTGTCCGTCGCCTCTTTGGTTGCGCAGATGGGATCGGGATACCCTTCTTTTAGGGCAAGTTCCCTCTCCTCTTCCATATATGCTCCCCTTACAAATTTAATTCCTGTTATATATCCCTTCTCCTTTGCAATTTCATGAAGCTTCTTTAGGTACTCAAGGCGGTCCTTTCTGTACATTTGGAGTGTGTGGAACACAATTGCCCTCTCTTTGTTGAAGGTCTCCATTGCCTCTTCGGTAATATTGTCAATTATATCCTGGGTCAGGTAATGCTCTGCATCAATCAGTATCCTTACTCCCTCATGCCATGCTGCACGGCAAAGTGAAAAAATCTTCTCCCTGAATTTTTCAATCTCTTGTGTCTCTTCCAATAAAAGTTCCATACCACGTGCAGCTTTTTCCAACGTAGCATACCTTACCATTGCGGTTGGCTTGAAAACAGCGTAGGGTATGGCGTTGTTGTTTGCAGCGTTTTTTATCGATTTCAGGGTTTCGTTATAGGCCCTCTCAATGCTTTTTTGTGAACTACCTCCTTCTGCAGAAAAATCAAGTACCGATTTTACATTGTAGTTTTTGAGCATCTGCACTGTTTTACCACACTCCTCTATGGTTTCGCCTCCTACGAATTGGCGGTAGAGTGTTGGTTTAACTGCCCAGGCTACAGGGAAATGGATTTTAAGGGCAAAATTGGTGAGGTATTTGAATAATTTTACCGTTGCCGGACTCTGAATAACAGAGAAAAGGAGCTTTGCATTGCGCAAATCACCTTTGCTTTTCATAGAGAAGGCAATCTTTGTATTGTCAAAGTTCATAGGTTCAAGTTTAGGTTTGGTTATGTTTCTGATTGGCTAGTCTTTGGATTTCTTTGTTCCGCAGGCGTTGCCCGACATCCCCTCCATCACCTGGAATTTTGTCTCAACCTTGTCTTCCAGTTGTCCATACTCTGCCTTGTGTCTTTCCATATACACTCTTACATAGGAACAGGTAGGCCTCACCTTAAGGTTGTGTTGCATTGCATATTCCAAGGTGTGCTTCACAAGTGCCGCAGCCACACCCCTGCCCCCGATTGGTTTTGGGACAATAGTGTGGGTCAGGTCCATCCCTCCGGGGTAGGTTTCATACTCCACGTAACCCTTTATTCCATCCACAATTGTTTGGAACCTATTCTCTTGCTTGATATGTTCTATTTTAATTTCCATAATCTATACATTAAAATTTGAATATGTAAATATAGCAAAAATGGGCAAAAAAAAAAGAGGCACATTTCTGTGCCTCTTGATTATTGAACTAACCGAAGTTACGGTTTAACAACTCTTACGTTGATTGTGTATTCTGTCTCAACATCCAATACGTCTGTTATAGTCAGAGTTACAGGTATATCAACATATGCTGTAGGAAGTACTGCTACATTGTTGGTAGCTTTGATATCCCAGTCATTTCCGTTAGGAAGAATTGATATCAAGTGAGCCTGAGCAGCAGGAACTGTAACAGCTACTGTAGAAATCCTTGCATCCCTTGTTCCAAATACATCCAAATCTACGCCAAGGTAATCTTTGGCCATGAAATAAGGTTTGAAGTTCCTTACAGTTACAAGGTCACCATTGGTAACTTGCAATGTAGAAGGAGCCGGAGCTGCAGGAACCAATACCTCAGAAGAACCGTCTTTAACTTCACTTCTTGCTTCAACTGTAATAGTTTCAAGAAGTTCTTTGTTATTTACGTTTCCGAAGTAGTAGTAGTAAAGTTTCACAGGGTATTCAGTGTATGGCCTTGCAGTTGTTGTGTTGGCTGTAAGGACAGAACCGAAGTCAAATGTACCATCGTTAGTACCTGACAGCATAGCTGAAGGAACCAGTGGTGTGGTTGCATCGTATACGAATGCCCAGTTGTTAACACCAATACCAGGAGCTGCAGGAGCTGCTACCAGGCTAAGGTTTTTGTAAGCCTCATTGATAACATAATACCAGTTAGCAGAGTTTCCTTGTACCGGAGCAGCAGGAGCTGTACCATATACAGAAAGTTTCTGTCCGTCAAACAAGTTGGCTTTCTTCTCTGTTGCAGTTGCAAGAGCAGCGATAGTAGGGTTAACTATAGTCAACGGCATTTCTACGGTAAACTCGACACCTTGAGCATAAGTCCTTCTGTCATCGAAAGTAAGAACAACAATGTAGTCACCAGGGATAGCAACAGCAGGGTTGATTGTGAATTCAACTTTACGGATAGCCTGAACATCAGCAAGTGCAGTCAATGTAGCATCAGCACCTGCAACAGCAGCGTCAGCAGCATCTTTGAATTGGTAGCTGATACCTGCAGTAGCTGGAGTAAGCAAGTTTGCAACAGCAACTGAGTTTTTGTAAATCTCAAGTTTAACGTTGTTAGCTTGTGATCTCCAAAGTTCGGTCTTACCTTCTGCCTGAAGAGCAGAGAACATAGGAGTAAGCATAGCAGATTTGGTAGTTGCTGTAGTGCTTAGAGTATGAGTTCCAAGGCTGATATCTGCGATGTCTGTATTTAGTTCAGCATAGTAGATAACATCAATAGGAGTTTTTTCGTATACACCTGTCCAGTCAAAAGTCTTGAGGAAATAGCTCAATTTTTTGTCGTTAAGGTTGGAAACAGTTTCAATTGTAGGTTGTGCAGTGGAAACTGTAGTTCCGCTGATAGTAACGAAATCCTGAACGTCTGTGTTTACACTTGCAGGGTCGTTTTCAACTGCAGACTTGAAGAAATCTGTAGAAGCAAGGGTCCTTACCGGAGCAACGTTAGTCCTGTCGTAACGGCTCAATACATTTGCAGAGGTTCCGATAGGTACATACATAGTGTGACGGCCAAGAAGTACAGTTTCTGCTGATTTAACAGCAAAAGCAGTTGTGATGTCAGGAGTTACGTTTACAGTGTACTGGTAACCTGAAATAACTTCCCTGTCACCTTTCACTGCACGAACAGCAAGTTGATTTGTCACACCTGGTACAGTCAACATATCAGCAAGGGTCGGAGTGAAATGGAGAGTGTAAAGACCATTTGAAGAACCGGCTGCATGTTGTGCAAATGCTCCGTCATAACCTTCAGTGATTGAAGATGGCTGAAGTTTGAACAATGAACCGTCTTGTTTGATAACTTCGAAAGTGAAATCATCTGTGTTTACGTTTGCTGGGTTAAGGATAACCGGCATAACGCCACCTGTGCGTAGTTGTTGGTTAAGGGTAACACCTGCAAAAGCAAGACCTTCAGTTCCCAATGTTGCGTGAACAGAAGCGTTAGTAGCACCTACCTTACCATAACCAATGATAGATTTAGTTTCGCCGATAGGAGAAAGAACGCTTACCAGGTCAGTAGCTTTGAATGCATTTTCAGAAATAGGAATGTTGTAAGTAACGAAATCACCATCTTCATTTTTGATAGTAATTTGCAACTCTTCTGTTGCTTCGTTGTAAACAATAACTGGTATCTGAACAGCAGTCTCAGTTCCGCCGATTGTAAGCATACCGTTAGCGGTAACGCCAAATTCGTCATTAAGAACTGCCTTAACATCATTTCCGTTTACATCTTTGATACGGGTAGCAGTGCCACCTTGTGAAGTGATAACAGTCCAGTAACCGTCAGCGTCAACACCAATAATAGGTGTGAAACCATTGGCACCGGTAGCTCCGTCGTCACCGTCAGCACCGTTTTGACCGTGGTTCAAAGTAATGGTTGAGTTGTCAGAGAAAGTGATTTGGTAACCGCCGGTAACAGATGATACCTGGGTAATAATCTTTCCCTGTGCAATTGCTGTGTTCAACGCAGCAACGTCAGCCTTGATCTGGTCGATTTGCTCCTGAAGATCGTCGATATCCTCAGAATAATCCTTTTGGCAAGATCCCAACGAGATCATAAGTGTGCAGATGAGCACACAAATACCGAAGAATGTGAATTTTCTTTTCATTTTAAAATTTTAGTTAAAAATACTTTGGTTAAACAAAATTGATTGGCAAATATAGGTATTAAGTTTTAATATACAAGACTTTCATCCTGTCGAAAATTGTTAGGTTTTCAATAATTGTTTGCTATGACATAAAAATGCCTGTACAAATATATATAATAATCTTTCACTTCCAACAAGAAGACAGAAAAATATATTAATAGATTATTGATTTAGTAACAATTGTGTGGGTCACAGGGGTCTTTTACATTTCATGACCCTGGATTTAAATCTTTGAGGAATAGGTACTTTCATTATATTGTAGCAGGGAATTGAAAGCACACCACCTAAATTTGCAACACCTCCTTGTTAAATGTTAAAGTTTTTCATAGTTTGTCAACACAAATATAATCAATTATACCAAACCTGGTAGTTTTTTTTGAAATTGTTTTACACAATTGTTTGTGTCGTCAAATAAGTTATGTATTTTTGCAGTACAACTATAAATTAGCATAATATGGGAGATGTTTTTATTAATCGAAGTTTGGTTAAAACTGCACGTGAGGCTTTTAAGTATTTCCCTGTTTTAACTATTACAGGACCTCGTCAATCCGGAAAAACAACCATGATCAAGAGCGAATTCACCCATTTGCCATACTTTTCAATGGAAGATATTGACATTAGAAGATTTGCGATGAATGATCCGAGAGGTTTTCTTAACCAACATCCTAAAGGTATGATTCTGGATGAGGTGCAAAACACTCCGGAGCTTTTATCATATATTCAGGGGCTTGTCGATGAGGACTCCTCTAAAAGATATATACTTTCAGGCAGCTCACAATTTTCTGTGATAAAGCAGATAACTCAATCTCTTGCCGGTAGAACGGCAATGCTGGAGTTATTACCACTTTCATATCAGGAGATAAAATCCGAAGCGGATAAAAAATCATTGGATAATATATTGTATTCCGGATTTTATCCGGCTATTTATGCGGGCAAAAATATTCCGAAATTGCTGTATCCCTCATATACCAAAACATACCTGGAGCGTGATGTGAGAGATTTGTTGAATGTTAAAGATATCATGCTGTTTCAGAAATTTATGAGACTTTGTGCCGGAAGGATAGGCAGTTTGTTCGTTGCATCCGATCTTGCAAGTGAATTGGGAGTGACTGTTAATACAATCAAATCGTGGCTTTCGGTCCTGCAGGCATCTTATATTATTACGATGTTGCCCCCGTGGTTAGAAAATACCACAAAACGTCTTGTAAAAACTCCAAAACTTTATTTCTGTGACACAGGGTTGGCTAGCTATCTACTTGACATAGAAAATGAAAAACTACTAATGCGAGATAAGATGCGAGGCCATTTGTTTGAGAATTTTATAATTACTGAGGCTTTGAAATTCCGCTACAATCAGGGAAAGGAGAGTAATCTCTATTTTGTTCGCGATTCAAACGGTAATGAGGTTGATTTGATTCTTAAACATGGCGATTCGTTCAAGTGTATAGAGGTTAAATCCTCACAAACCTATAATTCTGAGTTCGAAAAAGGTCTAAAGTCAGTCGACTCCATATTAGGCGACAGAATAACAGACAAAGCTATAATATATGCAGGCGACTATGAAAACACAGAGGGGAAAATTAAACTAATAAATTACAAAAACATTTCGGATTGGATATTCAACTGAATCCCGGATTAATTTCTGCTCAAGCAAGCTTTGGCGTAGCATAGCATAGATGATATTCTAAAAGCAGAACAAACCAAACAGCGTAAACGTGGACGAATAAATGAATAATATATCTGTAATAGAAGTTTTTATAGCCGATAGACTTGTGGGGCGAATGGCTACCATACCACAACTATCAACGAAAAAGGAGAACCTACACTTGCCGATGTACTTGCTTTGGCAACAGAAGTAGGGTTATCTAAGCAGTCTGCAATCCATATAATCGAAGAGCTAAAAGAAAAATGCAACAAAAAGAAGATGTTGAAATTCAAGTTGCAATAATTGAATAGAGCAACTTGGCTTCTTTGGCACTCTAGATTCCCAAATCTTTATATATCAATATTTTCGTTTAATTTTTACCACCGTAAAAAATAATGTGTAGAACGAGAATAATTGGCATAAACTTATTATCTTTGCAACAGCGGTAAAATTTACCGCTGTAAAATATGTAGCTTATGAAGTTCTATAATCGTACCACAGAGATTGCTGAATTACAGCGAATAAAAGAGATGGCGTACAACGACCATTCTAAACTGACCGTGCTTACAGGTCGTCGAAGAATTGGCAAAACGTCACTTATCTTAAATGCTCTCAAAGATGATGTAATCGTCTATCTTTTTGTGAGTCGTAAAAGTGAAGCGGATTTGTGCAGTGGCTTTTGCGCTGAGATCGAACGGCAATTAGCTGTTTTCGTCCCCAAGATGGACACCTTTATCGAAGTCTTTCGTTTTCTTTTGGAGCAGGCAAAGAACCAAAAGTTCACGATGGTTATTGATGAATTTCAGGAATTTATCAATATCAATGAGTCTGTATATAGCGAGATTCAGAGCTACTGGGATCAATACCGAACAATAACCCAAATGAATTTTATTGTGAGTGGCTCCATCTATTCGCTCATGACAAAGATATTTCAGGATAAGAAAGAACCGTTGTTTGGTCGTGCCGATGCTATGATGAAGCTTTCTCCTTTTACAACTACTGCTTTGAAGGAGATAATGAGCGATTATAAGCCGGACTATACCAATGACGAACTTCTAGCACTCTATACCTATACCGGTGGTGTACCGAAGTACGTGGAGCTGTTGGTGGATAACAAAGCTTTAACCATCACTAAAATGATAAAATATATCTGCCAGAATGATTCGCCTTTTATCGACGAAGGGCGTAATTTGTTGATTCAGGAGTTTGGAAAGAGATATGGCAACTACTTCTCTATATTGGATGCTATTTCGTCGGGAATGAACACCCAATCGCAGATTGAAGCATTTATGGGCGAAAAGAGCATTGGCGGTCAGTTGAGTAAATTAGATACGGTATACGAGGTAATCAAAAAACAACGACCTCTTTTTGCAAAAGTGGGTTCTCAAACTGTACGATATGAGGTGACGGATAACTTCTTGCGTTTCTGGTTCCGTTATATTGAGAGAAACCGAACGCTGATAGAGTTAGGAAACTACGAAGGGTTGGCACGTCTGATAAATGACGACTATCCGACTTATTCAGGCAAAACTCTGGAGCTATATTTCAAACAGAAGATGCAGGAGAGCTTCGATTATCGGGCTATCGGTTCTTGGTGGGAGCCAAAAGGCTCGCAGAATGAAGTAGACATTATAGCTATTGGCTTGGATAATAAAAAGGCATTTGTCGCCGAAGTGAAACGTCAAAGGAAAAATTTCAAACCTCAGTTACTTGAGGCGAAGATACAAGTACTGAAAACGAAAGTGCTAAACAAATATGATATAGAGTGGGAGTGTTTGGATATTGCGGATATGTAAAATTCTTATTGAACATTTAGCTATGGGCAATTTTAATCTATATATTAATGGACTTGATTATCCCGAATAAAGAAATTATTTATAATCATTGCAAAATTAGTTTGTTAATAGAATAGATTTGTATCTCCGGTCGGGATTACCTCGCTTGTGCTCGGTGATCCCTTTGGGGGGGATCACAAGCCCCCTTTTTCCCGGTCGGGATTACCTCCCGGTTGAAACAACCCCCGGTCGGGATTACCTCGCTTATGCTCGGTGATCCCTTGGGGGGATCACAAGCCCCCTTTTCCGGTCGGGATTACCTCGCTTGTGCTCGGTGATCCCTTTGGGGGGGGGCTTAAAAGAAAAAACACTGCTGCCTTTGGCAGATAAAACAAAAAAAATAACCGCATTCAAGCTAGCTTGTGCGGACCCCCGGTCGGGATTACCTCGCTTACGCTCGGTGATCCCTTGGGGGGGGGCTTAAAAGAAAAAACACTACTGCCTTTGGCAGATAAAACAAAAAAAATAACCGCATTCAAGCTAGCTTGTGCGGACCCCCGGTCGGGATTACCTCGCTTACGCTCGGTGATCCCTTGGGGGGGGGGCTTAAAAGAAAAAACACTGCTGCCTTTGGCAGATAAAACAAAAAAAATAACCGCATTCAAGCTAGCTTGTGCGGTTATTTCTTTTTTGTTTTGCCCTTCGGGCTAGTGTTTTTTCTTTTGCGGAGAGGGAGGGATTCGAACCCCCGGAACCTTTCAGTTCAACGGTTTTCAAGACCGCCGCATTCGACCACTCTGCCACCTCTCCTGGTCAATGGTTTCGTGGATCGGGCTGCAAAGATATTGATTTTTTCTATTCGTGCAAAAAAATATCTATCAATTCGTGGCATAGTATTTGAATTTTTTATTATATTTATAGAACCTTACCTCAAAACCTAACCATATGAAAAGTAAAAGTTTCGAAACAGAAATATTAGAACTTGAATCAAACCTTTCAAGATATGCCTATAGTCTCACTTCCAACAGGGACGATGCCAAAGACCTTGTTCAGGAGACATTTTTCAAAGCATTCAACAACCAGGACAAGTTCAACGAGCATACCAACATCAAGGCGTGGGTATACACTATTATGAAGAACACCTTCATAAACGACTACCGCAGGCGGACAAAAAGGCAGTCTCTCTTCAGTGAAGATGTGCATGAGTTCGTAATCAACAACAAACCTGCCGATTTAGGTCCTGAGGCCGATTTTGGATTCAGGGAACTGACAAAAGTTGTAAACTCTTTGGAGCCAGAATTCAGGGTTCCTTTCCAAATGCATGACAAGGGTTTCAAATACCAGGAGATTGCAGACGAACTTGGGCTGCACCTTGGAACTGTTAAAAGCAGGATCCACTTTTCCCGTCAAAAATTGATGGAAAAATTAAAATAATTTTACACTCAAATAAAAAAGCCGTCCCAAAAAGACGGCTTTTTCTTTATCGTTGAAATGCAAAATCAAAAGGCATCTTCACGAGAGAAGAACCTTCTTTGGAACAGTAGCAAATAGGCTACTCCTATTGTAATGCATGAATCTGCAATATTGAAGATTGGCCTGAAAAAGACAAAATCATCTCCCCCTTTGAATGGCACCCACTCAGGCAAGGTTGTCTCTATCAACGGAAAGTAAAGCATATCCACAACTTTCCCATGAAGGAAAGAGGAATATCCGCCCCCCCGGGGAAAAAGTGTAGCTACCTCGGTAAAGGTAGACTCACTGAAAATCATGCCATAAAACATACTGTCCACAACATTCCCCACTGCACCTACCAATATAAGCCCCACTCCGTAAACCACACCCATGGGTGCATCCTTTTTGATCAGTTTGTTTATATAATAGATTATAAACCCAATCAATACAATCCTGAAAAGAGTGAGCAACATTTTGCCCAGACTCCCGCCAAACTGCATCCCGAAAGCCATCCCGTTGTTTTCTATGAAATAGATCTTGAACCAATCCCCGAAAACAGGAATGTTCTCGCCAATGGTCATATTGGTCTTGATCCATATCTTGACAAGCTGGTCTACAAAAAGAATCAATAAAACCAGAATGGTGATTTTCTTTCCCCTGGAGAGCTGCATCTAATTAGTCCCTTTTGTTTTTGGCCTCAACGGAAAGGGTTGCATGAGGTACCAGCAACAGCCTCTCCTTTGGTATCAGTTTACCGGTTTCACGGCAAATGCCATAACTCTTGTTCTCGATACGTATCAAGGCAGCTTCAAGGTTTTGAATGAATTTGTACTGCCTTTGTGCCAGTTGCCCGGCCTCCTCTTTCGACAGAGCAGAAGCACCCTCTTCCAGCACTTTGAATGTAGGGGAAGTATCCTCTGTATCGTTGCTTGTACTATGTGTCACAGCAGATTTCAACTGCTGGTATTCTCTTTTCGCATCCTCAAGCTTGTTCAGGATAAGCTCCTTGAACATTTGAAGCTCCTCGTCGCTATAGCGAACTTTCTCCCTGGCTTCAGCTGCCTTGTTCTCTTTGGTTGTCATATCTCTTGTTTTTAAAGAAAGGGTAAAGATAATAATTAATCGTATATATAGAACTAGTTGTTAGTAAGGTTGCTTGTTTTCGTTCCGGATCCACAAATCGAACGGTTCAATCCCCTCCTGTTCCATGATCCTCTCTGCAGGCAATGAACGCATCTGTGCAGGCAGAGCAAACTGGTCGTAGATAAAGGCATCGCTAAAGCCGGCTTTTGCAGCATCGTTGCGGTCTGCGGCAAAATAGATTTTATCCAGCCTTGCCCAATAAGAGGCAGACAAACACATCGGGCATGGTTCACATGAAGTGTACAAAGTACAGCCGCTCAAGTCAAAAGTACCCAGCTTGCGGCATGCCTCCCTAATCGCATTCACCTCTGCATGTGCAGTAGGATCGTTATCGGGTGTGACCGAATTGCCGGCAGAGCTGATCACTTTGCCATCTTTCACAACCACAGCCCCAAATGGGCCTCCCCCTTGGGAAGAAGCATTCCCGGATGCAACTTCAAGGGCCTGTTGCATGAATTTCAAACTCTCCTTATCCATGTTCTCAAATTTTTTCCACCGCAATCGTCAAGGTTCCCTCTTCCCACTCAATCTGCTCACCCTCTGCAAAACCGGGAACAGCTGTCAACCCCTTGGCCAATGTTTGGCTGCAAATATAATCTTTATATTCACACAGTGCATCTTCTATCTCCTGTCTCGATTCCAAAGTTATCATTATCTTGTCAGTCACCTCAAAACCAGAGTCTTTCCTTAGGTTCTGGATTCTGTTTACCAGCTCCCTTGCAACACCCTCCCTACGCAGGGAATCCGTAATGGTAATATCAAGGGCTACTGTCAGCTTACCTTCGGAAGCCACCAACCATCCCGGCATATCCTCCGATGTAATCTCCACATCGGCAGGGGTTATCTCCACAATACCACCGGGCAATTCCATCCTGAAAAGCTCCCCGGTCTCTATTTCGCTAATCTGGTCCTGGGAAATTGCAGCAAAAGCAGCAGAAATCTCCTTCATCTGTTTCCCGTACTTTTTGCCCAAAACCTTGAAATTCGGCTTGATTTTCTTGGTTATAAGACCACGTGTATCTTCAATGTACTCCACATCCTTCACATTCACCTCTCCCAAAACCAATTGGCGAACCTGCTCAAATTGCTCCCTTATCTTGTTGTCCAGCACCGGAACCAAAATACGGGCAAGAGGCTGCCTTACCTTGATATTTACCTTCCTTCTCAGTGCCAACACCATAGAAGAAGAGCGCTGAGCCAGTTCCATCCTCTCTTCCAACGCCTTGTCCACTGCTCTTTCATCTGCCACAGGCATCTCCACAAGGTGAACACTCTCTTGGCTGTAAAAACCGGTTACATTATTTAGGTCCAGAAAGAGTCGCTCCATAAAGAACGGAGCAATAGGTGCAGATATAATGGCAATCCTTTCAAGGCAAGTATATAGCGTCTGGTATGCACTCAGTTTGTCATCGTTCATCTCACCTCCCCAGAATCGCTTTCTGTTCAGCCTTACATACCAGTTGCTAAGGTTGTCGTTCACAAAATCCTGTATTTTCCTGCCTGCAGAGGTAACATCGTAATTTTCATACGCATCGCCAACCTCCTTTACCAAGGTATTGAGCAGGGAAATGATCCATCTGTCAATCTCTGGCCTTTGTTCCACAGGAATTTGCCCTGCACTATTGTCAAAATTGTCAACATTCGCATAAAGTGCAAAGAAGGAGTATGTATTGTAAAGGGTCCCGAAAAACTTACGTTTAACCTCGTCAACACCTCCCACATCAAACTTCAGGTTGTCCCATGGCTGGGCATTTGTGAGCATGTACCACCTCAAAGCGTCAGCACCATATTCACCAAGTGTCTTGAACGGATCCACTGCATTGCCCAAACGCTTGCTCATCTTGTTCCCCTCTTTGTCAAGCACCAAACCATTGGATATTACGGTTTTGAATGCCACATCATCTTTCACCATGGTAGCAATTGCATGCAACGTGAAAAACCATCCACGAGTCTGGTCCACACCCTCTGCAATGAAATCGGCCGCCCTTCCAAAAGCATCTGAATTAAGATTTTCAAGACCCTCCTGGGCAAAAGGCATGGCGCCGGAATCAAACCAAACATCTATCAAATCACTCTCCCTCATCATTTTGCATCCATTATCAGCAACCAACACAATATCATCTACATAAGGCCTGTGCAAATCTATCTTGTTGTAGTTTTCCAAGGAAAAATCGCCTGGTACAAATCCATTCTCTTTGAGTGGGTTGGATTTCATCAACCCGGCTTTTACCGATTTTTCAACCTCTTGGTACAACTCATGTGCAGAGCCAATGCAAATCTCCTGCGACCCGTCTTCTGCCCTCCATACAGGAAGAGGCGTACCCCAATAACGGCTCCTGGAAAGGTTCCAGTCCTGCAGGTTCTCCAGCCACTTTCCAAAACGTCCGCTTCCGGTAGATTCCGGTTTCCAATTGATAGTATTGTTGAGTTCTATCATCCTCTTTTGCACCGCTGTGGTTTTGATAAACCATGAGTCCAATGGATAATAGAGAACAGGCTTGTCGGTCCTCCAACAGTGTGGATATGAGTGGACATGTTTTTCAATTTTGAAAGCCAGCCCCTGCTGTTTTAGCATCACAGCCAAATCCACATCCAATGTTGCATCATCCTCCTTCAAATTAGGGTCGTAGCTGTTTTTTACAAACCTGCCGGCATACTCACCGTATAGCTTGGCATCCACAGACTCCTCCACAAACACAGGATCCATCTCTTCCAGCCTGTAGAATTTGCCGGTGCGGTCCACAAGCGCCTGCATGTTTCCCTCTGCATCCTTGATGACCAACGCCGGAACCGAATTCCTGCTTGCCACCCTCTGGTCATCTGCCCCGAAAGTGGGAGCAATATGCACTATACCTGTACCATCCGAAGTAGTCACAAAATCACCGGGTATCACCCTGAATGCCCCTTCACCGGGATTTACCCAAGGAATCAACTGCTGGTAGCTTATCCCCACCAAATCGGAGCCTTTTACAACATCTCCCACCAACCTGTAAGGAACAACCTTGTCCCCTGCCTTGAAATCATCCATCGGCAGCTCTGCCCCCTTGGAGTTGAATATAGATGGAACCAGCTCCCGTGCAACCAGGTACAACGCCCTCTCTCCCGAATAGGGGTTGAACGATTCCACCTTAGCATAATCAATGTTTGGTCCTACGCAAAGGGCTGTGTTCGATGGCAAAGTCCATGGTGTGGTGGTCCAGGCAAGCATGAACAGGGGAAGCCTGTCTCCTTTTGTCAGTTTTGCAGAGTTTTCGTTGTCAACAACCTTGAACTGTGCAATACATGTGGTATCCTTCACATCACGGTAACACCCTGGCTGGTTCAGCTCATGCGTACTGAGTCCCGTACCCGCTGCCGGAGAAAAAGGTTGTATGGAGTATCCTTTGTACAAATATCCCTTGTCATAGATCACTTTCAAAAGGTGCCACAAGGTCTCTATATACCTGTTGTCATAGGTTATG
>Ga0334883_1002151_pt1 | contig 25530 bp, 23 predicted proteins | sample GraSluR1_MG_6_FD_207230 | JGI IMG/M metagenome (GOLD analysis project Ga0334883, IMG submission 207230) | Sludge microbial communities from methane-producing bioreactor in Wageningen University, Netherlands - Granular Sludge_09_05-R1 | ecosystem: Engineered > Bioreactor > Anaerobic >...
ATTGGGTGGATGCCGTAAAAGCCACCGGCTATGATAGGTACTGGTCTTGCGAACTTGTTAGCGCAAAATATTGGGAGGATGATGTGTTTGAGGTGGCATCAACGATGAGCAAGGCTATGGATACATTTATTTTCAATTAGACACCATGTGGCTTTGAGGTTAATCAAAGGCGTGGCGAAAATTGACTGAATGAGATTATTGCTTTTTGGTTAATTTCATTCACTATCAACTTCAAGTTATTCTGATCGATCTGCGCCTTTGATTGATTTTGGATAGTGTAATTGTTGTCGTTATCGTTATATTCTGAAATGGCAGGGTTTGAAAATGGTTTAGGGTTAGCATAAAATTATTTTTATACTCCCTACTCTCTTAAGCTTGCATTCATTCCACACTGTCTTCCTGTATACTGATTCTCAAAATATTAGACTTTCATTTAAATTTCGTTTTTTTACTTGACATTAAACCTTATTTCTCTTATACATTGGCTATGTCTGGTAAAAAGAATCAGCTCTCCAGAAGGGATTTCCTCAAAAACAGCCTGCTTGGGCTCGGTTCTGTTTGGCTTGCAGGGCAGAACCAGCCCATCGACCGCCGTCTTCAGGATCAGCCGATCAATCACCTCTTACCGGACCAGTGGCAGGAGGATCAGCTCTATGGGCGCGTATGTGAAGGCAAGGTCAATATCTTCCAGCGGCCATCTGCCAATAGCTCCATTCTCAGTGCGCATTATGAAGATAATATCTTCCCCTGGCTGCGTGAGGTGGTGGGAGACGGCAGCACACCGAACCGCCGCTGGGTTGAAACCGAAGCTGGCTATGTCTATTCACCGCGCATCCAACCTGTGCGCTATCAACCCAATCAACCTCTTACCACGTTGCCCGATACCGCGCGCGGCCGTGGTATGTGGGCAGAGGTGACAGTGCCTTATGTCCCGGTTACAGTTGCCAACCCGCCCGCCCGCGCGCCCTGGCTGCGCGATAATCCCGCCCCGCGTTTCTACTACAGCCAGATCTTCTGGATTGATGATATTGCGGTTGATGCTGATGGGCGCATCTTCTACCACGCTGTCCAGCAATGGGGCTACGGCGACGAATTTTGGGTTAGCGCGGATGCCTTCCGGCCTCTGACAGACGAGGAACTCTCACCTATCCATCCCGAAGCGGAAAACAAACGCATCCGTGTCAGCATTTCCTACCAGACGCTATCATGTCTTGAGGATGGGCGCGAGGTCTATTTTTGCCGCGTTTCCACCGGTCAGCGCTTTGACGCTTTCGGCGAGGAAATCGATGATTACGCTACACCGCTGGGCGGACACCGTACCTGGCGCAAACTTATCTCGCACCACATGAGCGGTGGGGTGAGCGGATACGGTTGGGATCTGCCCGGCATCGCTTATACGATTCTCTTTTCAGGCGGAGGCGAAGCCATCCACTCCACCTTCTGGCATAACGATTTTGGTGTCCCGCGCTCGCGCGGTTGTGTCAATGTCAGTCCGAAAGATGCGAAATGGATCTTCCGCTGGTCAGAGCCCTACATTCCTTATGACATTGGTGATATCACTGTCTCTATGCCCGGTGGCACTGTCGTTGAAGTTGTTGCCTGATGATTAATTGATCTGATCAATTATCCCTAATCAGATTGCGGATTTACCCGATCAATTTACGCTTTTCCGTTTATCAAGTATTTATTTACATTCCAGCATAATCTGGCTCATTTTCCGTGATATTATTGTCGGATAATTTATTAGCCGACCTTGCTCAAGGAGGAGATCGCATGTCCAGACAATTGCCTGCCGACTACGAAACGTACGAGTTGAGAAAAATTAAGATCGGTATCCGCATGACCATTCTCTATGCTCTCGTCTATGCGGGTTTCATTTTCCTGGCCGTTTCCCAACCCGACTGGATGGGTCTTCCATTTTTGTTTGGCCAGAACCTGGCGATCACCTATGGTTTGGGTTTGATTCTGATCGCGATTTTCTTTGCGTTGGTCTACAATTACCTGCTTAGCAGGCTGGTTCCTAAAGATTTGGAACAAAAGACTGCACACAACAAAAATACATCAAAGGAAAAGGGGAATTAATATGGCCATCGTCGTTTTTATCATTTTCGTCATTCTCATTCTGGCTATTTCGTTCAGGAGCGGTAAAAGATCCAAAGGCGCGGGGGGCTATTTCGTCGCCAATAGCTCCATCAATTGGGGCGTCAATGGCATCGCCTTTGCGGGCAGCTATCTCTCAGTCGCCAGTTTTCTCGGCATCTGTGGGCTGATCGCTTTCTTCGGCTACGATGGCTTCCTCTACTCGATCGGCTTTCTGGCTGGCTGGATCATCGCGCTCTTTGTCATTGCCGAGCCGATGAAACGCCGCGGTACGTTTACCTTCTCCGATGCCCTCAACGAGAGCTTTAAGAGACCCGGCATCCAGCTCGCGGCAGGTCTTTCCATTCTGGTCGTCTCCCTCTTCTATATTGTTCCCCAAATGGTTGGCGCGGGTGTGCTTATGGAGCCGCTGCTCGGCATTCCCCATGCCTGGGGTGTCATCATCGTCGGCGCGGTTGTCATCCTGATAGTCACCAGCGGCGGCATGACCTCCACTACCTACGTCCAATTTTTCAATGGCGGTCTTCTGCTTACCTTTGCCGCCGTTCTCACTGTTGCGGTGTTAGCCAGGGGTCTGCAAACCGACGCCCATCCTGTGCCCGTCAATATCAGCGGTTTGGAGAACTATGATTATCAACAGGTTGCCGTTGAATGGGACGGAGAAACACCGCGGGTCGATCTGTTGGGCGTGTCCGTTCAGGACCGCTATGCTGTCATCAATCCCAATACGGGTCAGGAAGATCGGGTATTCTTTCTCCTTTCACGCCTGGTAGACTTTGGCGCAACAGATGATGGCGATTACATCGTCCGCATCAAAGGACATCCTGTACAATTTCAGGATAGTGACTTTCAAGCGGGAATGCTTAACTTTGAATCCCTCGATGGGCGCGACTACTTACGGATTCAGGATTGGTGGCAGTTGCTTCCCGATGGAGACGGCGGTTATTTGCTGGAGGAAACCCAGTCACGAGTCATCAGCGCGTCCAGAAACACCGTTGTAAACGGCATCCCAGAGGAGATCTTCAGCCATATGCGCCTGGTTGGCGGTATCGCTCAACTTCCGCAGGAATTCGGACAATCCACCGGTTCACTTGGCCCATGGAAGATCCTCAGTGTCCTCTCAGATGAAGAAACGGTCCTCAACAGGCCGGGAAGTGCCTCCTTCCAGACAGAAAGCGGTGAGCAGGTCACCATCCACTATCAGCAAGCGATCGAAGGTTCCATCTTCATGCGCCCCGGCCTGATGTTCCCACTCGAACCCAGGCCAGGAGAATCACAGACTGCAACGCTCTTGAACCGCCTGAACTTCATTTCATTGCTTGCGACCCTTTTTCTCGGCACAGCCGCTCTGCCGCACATCCTGATCCGCTACTACACCGTACCGGATGTGGATGCGGCGCGCAAATCCACCATTGTGGCCATCGCCGGGATAGGCCTTTTCTATGTCCTCACCATGTACCTGGGCGTTGGCGCGATCGCCAATGGCGCGCTCAACCCGGAAAGCAACAACATGAGCGCTCCGCTCCTGGCCCGCAGCTTTGGCGAAGTTCTCTTCGCGATCATTTCCGGCATTGCCTTCACCACTGTCCTGGCCACCATGTCCGGTCTGATCATGGCTGCTTCCGGGGCTGTTGCCCATGATTTGATGACGAATATCATCAAAAGAGATTTCTCTGAAAAGACCAAGGTGCTCACCGGCCGCATTGTGTCGGTGGTTGTGGGTGTGCTCGGGATCATCCTCGGCATCATGTTCAAGGAAATGAATGTCTCTTTCCTGGTGGGGTGGGCGTTCGCGGTGGCTGCTTCCGCCAACCTGCCTTCGCTGCTGGTTGTTCTTTTCTGGAAAAAAGCAACCGCGAATGGCATCATCGCCTCCATCCTAACCGGCATCGTTTCTTCTGTCGGCCTGATCCTGCTCAGCCCGGATATGTGGGCGCGCTATGGTCTCAATCCGGCCAATGCGCCCATGCCGCTCAACCAGCCGGGCATCATTTCCATACCGCTCAGCTTCCTAGTGCTTGTGGCCGTATCGCTGCTGGGGCAGAAGAAGCGGGCTGAAGCCCAACCGGCATCATAGCATTCTACTTTTGGTGGTTATGATGCGATGTGGCACGGACCTGCCGCATCTCTGATCACGGGCGCAGCGCTGACGGTTCATATCTTGCGGTTTTTGACCCTGCCCACAAAGTGTTTGGCCATCTGCTGATACCCCAGCGTCGCTAACGAAGCACTGAACGCGATCATTCCCAGTTTTCCCCCGGCTCCCCCAAAAACGGACAAACTAAAGATAAAGATAATCCCCGTCAGCAGGCCTGCGATCATCATCATCACTGCGGAAAAGCGATCACTGGACGACATGCCTGTGAATGAGGCGCAAAACACCGCCACAGCCAGCAGCTCACCGTGAGTGGGGAATATTCGCGGCAAAATCAACCCGCCCGCGAGCCCTACCAGCGCGGATGCGACCACTGCCCCTAACCCCAGGTGGTTGCCCAGCGCCCAGGTCAGCAGAGCTGCCAGGACACAGAGAATGACAACATACCACGCGACATCAAAGCGGGGTAGAGTGGAAGAAGAAAATGGCAGCTGGAATGCTAAACCGGTGGTCACGCTGCCGATGAAAGCGATCGTCCCCAACTTTCCGCCAATGCCGTTCAGCGTGTGTTCACTCATCACAAACACCCCGCCTGCGATCAATGATGATATCAGCAGTGCGAAAGCGTCTGGCAGGATTGCCGTGGAGCTCATCCCCACGAAAGATCCGCAGTAGATCGCCGCCCCGTATTTTGGGAACAGGATCCCGCCTGCCAGACCGACCACTGCCGAGGCAATCACCGCACCCATGCCCGCAGAATGATTGAGCACCAAGGTCAGCCAATTGGCTGCGCCAAGCGCGAACATGGTCAGCAGCATCTCGCGTGAGAACGCTCGCGAGAATTTTGGATGTTCGGATGAGCGCGTTTGGATCATGAATATGCATGCGCCGCACACTGCCAGAATAATCCATGCGCAACGGACTATATACGCGGGCCATATCGCTGCCAGGCTATGCAGCAGCAATACCAGCACAAACAGCGGCAGGATCCAGCTTGCCAAACCCGGCAGCAAGGATGTCGTGACCTTGATCTGTTTCATCTTCTTCATGTTGTTGAAAGGATTCCCTCTGATGTTGCCCGGCGCGCGGGCATTTCTCATACCAGCACCCAGTATAACATAGCGGTTTTGGCAACCTGCTTGATGATTAAATGCAGCCATTTCCTCGGTGCATACACATTGAGCTGGCTCATCACGCGCAGTTTCTGCTCGGTTCGCGCCCCATTACTTTCACCATCAGGGAATATTTACCTTTCTTATATAAAATCCGGTCCGGGATTATTGTATAACATGACTATGCTTACACATCAATCCCACCAGCGCCCGCTATTATGGGTTACCTTGTTCCTGATCGCTTCGATTTGGCTTGCAGCGTGCGTGCCTGTGGACGATGGGGCAGCGTTGCCGCAGCCGAGCGTTGATACCACGGCGCAGGTGGCCATCGATGGGCCTGTTCCTGTTGCGCCAACGCAAACTGTGGCGCCTGTCTTGCCGACTGCGCAGCCCATCCCCGGCAACCCGCTCGCCATTCAGTCGCTGCGCGCGCGCGAATACCCTGCCAGTGATCTGATTATCGAGCAAACGCTTGACCCCGGCGCGAACTACCAGCGCTATATCGCCGCCTACCAATCCGATGGTTTCAGGATCTATGGTCTGCTCACTGTCCCCGATGCGCCGATGGAAGAAGGCGGCTACCCCGCCATCCTCTTCCTGCATGGCTACATTCCGCCCGACACCTACATCACCACCCGCGATTATGTCGCTTCGCAGGACGGGCTCGCCCGCAGCGGTTTTGTCACCTTCAAGCCAGACATGCGCGGGCATGGCCGCTCTGAGGGCGAGGCGACCGGCGCGCATTTCTCTGAGACCTACATCGTCGATTCGCTCAATGCCTTCTCCGCCATGGCGAACGATGCGCTCATCAACGCGGACCGCATTGGCGTGTGGGGCCATTCCAATGGCGGGTTGATCGGCTTGCGCATGGCGGTTGTGTCGGAAGAGATCAAGGCCAGCGTCTTTTGGGGCGGGGTGATCGGCAGCTATGAGGACATGCTCGAGACTTACTTTGACCGCATAGATTTCCTGCAACGCCTCGCGCCGCCGGTGATCGCGGAACGGGGCCTGCCGAGCGAGAACCCCGCTTATTGGGATCTGATCGATCCTTTTGCGTATCTGGACGCCATCCGCGGCCCGGTGCAGCTGCACCATGGCAGCTCCGATGACTCTGTGCCGGTCGAACTCTCTGTCAGCCTGTACAGCGCCCTTTCAGACGCAGACGTTACGGTGGACTATTTCGAATATCCCGGCGCCGGCCATAATTTCTTTGGCGACGCGTTTGGCGAAGCCATGTCCCGCACGGTGGAATTCTTCCGAAACAACCTTTAATTGGGTGTTGGGATTCAGTATGGGAATGGGAAGCGGATTGACCTGCCGACCGCTTTGATGATGTGATTGCCGTGGCGGCTGAGGTCGATCGCTATCCAGCGGTCAAGGCAACTGTGTTGCTGCAGAACCCGTTTTTCGGCCTCCAGCACATAATCATCAAACCAGTAGAAGGGCTGCTGCAGGTTGATGGCGTCTGTTTTCAATGTCTGCCATTGCGTGCCCTTGATGCGGCTCACCAGGGCGTAATTCTTCCCTTGCAGGATCGGTTTCAGGTGATAAAGGGCGGCTGAGGTATCCGTTTCCCGGCAGTGGGTTGTGAGCCAGAACACCTCGCCGGTATCAAGGATAAAGCTCAGGAATTCAAACAGCCCATCGGCCTCGTGACGGTCTTTGGTGATGATTGTGCCATCAATATCCAGGTAATAACGCATAAGATTGCCACCTCCCGGTTGATTGATCCGCTTTCATCAATCATACCCGATTCGCGGGTATATCAGCATGGTTGCTATATGGCTCGATCGGCGCAATGCCGCGCTGGATGGGGATGTAAAAGTGCGCTGCCCCCTCTGTCAGCGCACCAGACATTGTGAATATGGTAACTATCTGCCCGCGGGAAGGGTGTCCCCTCACTGCGCGAGCGTGACGCGGTTCCGCTCCATATCCAGCTCGACCTGGAACTGGCGGAAGAGATCGACCCCGATGATGACCTGCTTGCCCGCCACCGCCAGCGTCGCCTCCAGCAGCGGGGGCAGCGCGCCGCAGCGCAGCGTGAACGAGAGATCGCCCAGACTCATCGGGACTTGATACACGTCCGTTTCGAACGTGCCCAGCATGGGGTAGAAATCCTGTTCGTGCCCGACCGGCGTGAGGCCCTGCAGCAGATCGGCGGCGGCGTAGGACAGCTTCGCGCCGGTATCGAGGAAGGCCCGCTGCGGCGCCCCGCGCACGTCCACGTTCACGATCGGCACGCCCATCAGGACGGACAGCGGGAAGGAGTGGCCGCCGCGCAGCATGGGGCGGGTGGAGAAGGCGATGCGCCCGCGCGGGAGATCGAACTGCACGCACCAGGGCGCGAGGATATCCGCGCCGATGATGATGTCGAGCGGCTCACCGACCAGGCCGCTGATCGTGTCCATGTCCACGTTCAGGTAGGCGGGCAGGAGCGGGAGAAGGCGCTGCATGAAGAACCATTCGTCATTGCGGCCGAGGCTGACCGGGATGCCGGAGTCGATCAGCACGCGATCGCCGCCGATCTCCGCCAGCATGTGGCCGTTGACCTCGCGCAGGCGGTAGTCCTGCACATCCGCGCGGGTGCGTTTGTTGGCGTATTCCTCCTGGTGGCGGCGCTTGAAGGTGCGCTCGTCCATGCCGTTTTTGAGCTGATCGGAAATGTGGCGATACTTGCTGATCTGCTCGGATGGCATGCTGAGGTGATGCTGCTGCATGCCCTGGCCGAGGAATTCGCCGGCTTCGCGGCGCCTGCCCGCGCGCGCCATCTTGAGCGCTTCAGTGGCGCGGTCGGCCATATCCACCAGCGCGAAGCGTTCGAGCAGCTTGCGGTCGGCTTCGGCTTTGTGTTCCTCATCCGCTTTAGCCAGGGTGAGGGTGATGGCGCTTTCGATGGTGACCGGCTTGCTTTCGGGGTCGGTGGCGCGCAGGGTGAGCGGGATGCGCAGCTGTTTGCCTTTGTGGCTGCCGTCGAATTGGAGGGTGAAATAGAAGAGCAGCTCGCGCCCTCCATAGAGGCCGCCGATGGTGGTGCGGAATGTGCTGCCCACCTGGGTGGAGGGCCAGCCGGCTGAGACCGTGCACCCGACCCCGTCTGGCAGCTCGAGCGAGAGCTCGGCGCCGCTGAGGGCGGTGTGGATGAGCTCGTCAAACTCGCGCTCAAAGGCGAGCGGGATGGCGCTGAGCGCCTCGAGGAAGTGGAAGCTGCCGCCGCCGGCGTTGGCCATCGCCTCCAGCAGGTGCTCGTTATAGCCGAGGCCGATGCCGAAGCAGGAGGTGGAGATGTCGCGCGCGGCCAGCTCGCGCACATGGGTGGCGATCTCGTCCAGGTTGGTGAGGCCTTCATTGGCCTGACCGTCGCTGAGCAGGAGCGTGCGGCGGAAGTGCTCGCCATCGGAATCGGCGATCTCGCGGCAGCCCCGCACCCAGCCATCGAAGAGGTTGGTGGCGCCGCGCGAGGTGATGCGCTGGATGGCGGCTTTGGCCTGGGCGCGGTTGGCGGCGGTCATGGCCAGACTGGGCGAGACCAGGTCGATCTCGCTGTCGTACATGACGACGGCGGCGCGGTCGCGCTCGCTGAGCATATCCACCAGATGGGCCGCGGCCTGCTTGGCGTAGTGCAGCTTCTCGCCCTGCATCGAGCCGCTGCGGTCGATGACGAGCGCCAGCGCGAGCGGGCGCTGGACGGCCCCGCCCTCGGGCGCGGTGAGGGTGACCTCGAGAATGCGCGTGCTGGCCGCTCCACTGGCGACCAGGCCTTTATCCGATAAGACCTGCATGAGTGTAGCTTGTTCCTTTTTGTTTGCCATCGTATTACCTCCTGTTGTGTCTAATTGAACTGATCCTTTAGAGCTTGCCGCTCTTCAGCGGTGGGTTACTCCCCTCCCTTTCCCTCCCACTTGGGGAGGGGAAAAAGACGATGAGACCCGACAAAAGCCGACAAAACCCGACAGTTTGACGCTATTTCATGGCCGCGCCTGGCATTCGTTTGCCCGTTTCAAATAGCAACCCTCTCTGTTTCTGTGATCCTGCGGTACGGGCGCGCGGACAGCCCGAAGACCGTAGATGAGCCGGCGGGATGGCTAGAGGCCTTTTGATCGCGCTGCCCAAATAGCCGTAAGCCGCAAACCAGACCAGCCATCAGGCACCCCCCTGGCCGAAGATGGTGTTGGCTGCCGCGATGAGCTGATCGATCTCGTCGCGCAGGGCGCGCGACTCCTGCTCGCGCACGCTGAGCTCGACGCCCTCGGCGAGGCGGATCTTCGACCAGCGCTCCGGAATCTGCGATTGCGGCTGGCTGTGGGCCGGCTGCGCATAGGCGGTGGGCGTTTCGGCGATGTGTTTGACGCGCGCCTGGCGATTGGCCAACCCTTCGATGTAGTCGATGGCGCTGGAGATGCCGTCGATGCCATGGGTCTGATCCTTGAGGGAGAGCTTTTTGAGCGCCATCTGATCCTGCATGTGGAGCAGCTGCTGCATATCGCCCGGGGACATGCGGGCGATGAGGCGCTGGATCTCTTTGAGAGGAAGGTGCAGGCGCTTGAGGCGCTGGACCATGGCGAGGTGATCGAGGTGGCGCTGGGAGTAGGAGGCGTATTTGCCGGCGGTATCCGGGCCGGGCAGGAGGCCCTGCTGGATGTAGTAGCGCACGGTGCGCAGGGGCAGGCCGCTGCGGCGGGCGAGATCTTCGATGCTGAATTGTTGGGGTTGGTTTGCATGCATACTGGTATTATACACCAATACTGTATAATAACAAGTAAAATAATGCATTACAGAATCTTATTTTGATATCAGCTACTCCAGAAAAAACGAAGAGAAGAAAAAAACTGAATATATAATGAATAAACCATCATTTACCGAACAAGGGACAGGATTGAACGTTAGAAGAATCAAGGAACAAATAACCTTTTTTTTGAAATAATTAACCCATCGAAAAAATAAGAATAAAAGTAATATAGATTATGTATAGTCTAAGCAACTGGGATAGAAACGAGGTTTTAGAGTTCTTGAGTTATCGCTCATACCCTGAAAATAAAAATAGCACGGGGTATAACTATTTTAGAGGGGCGCGATTGTATGGGGAAGACTTAAGAGATTACAACTTGCTTGATATTGATTTTGAAGACGCAGAACTAAGCCGCGTAAACTTGTCAAAATGTAAAATGCATAGAGCGAACCTCCGACATGCTGATCTAAGAAATGCAAATATGCATCGCGTAAAATTACAAACCGCCGATCTTACTGGCGCTGATCTTCGCGGCGCTGATCTATCATACGCAAACCTCCAATGGGCTATCTTAATTGGTGTAAAAGTTGATGGAGCGAATTTCAAGAACACGGATTTACGATTTGCAGATTTTAGGGGCGTTTACTGGGGAAACGCCGTTGGATATGAGAAGGCAAAGAAGTAAGCGTCTTAAGATGAAATATTTCTAGTTGAAAAGCCAAGGAGAAACTATAGATCAATATTCAACTTATCCCTTTGAATATTTTTTGGATAAATATATCAATAGAGATTTGCTTTGCGATTAGCGTCACATTGGTACAATAAATAATTGGAATAATGAAAGTTGAGGGAGAGATCAATTGCCAGGTAAACAAGTAAAGTCTAAACAGAGGGTAACAGACCACGGAGAAGTGTTTACCGCGCCGCGCGAAGTCAATGCCATGCTGGACCTCGTTAAGCAGGAAACAGAAAGAATTGATAGCCGTTTCCTGGAACCGGCTTGTGGGGATGGTAATTTTCTAACCGAAATCCTCAGACGAAAACTAGAAGTAGTGAAGAAAAAATATGGGAAAAATCCCTCTGATTATGAAAAATATTCAGTGATAGCAGTGACAAGCATTTATGGAGTTGAACTGCTTGATGATAATGCCCGTGAATGCCGGGAGAGACTCTACTCTATTTGGAATGATGCGTATAGAAAACATAGCAATAGTGAATCGAGCGATCACTGCCGTGAAGCGGTGAAATTTATTCTCGACCGTAATATCCTGTGCGGTAACGCGCTATCACTAAAAACTAATTTGGGAGAGCCCATCATCTTTTCAGAATGGTCATTGGTTTCAGGAAATATGATAAAGAGGCGCGATTTCCGACTTGATCAAATGCTTGAAGGCCATACGCAGCAAGCAACGCTCTTTATGGTTGATTGGGAATATGATGAAGTTATAAATGCCTATATCCCCAAACCTATCCGAGAATTCCCCACAGTCGATTTCAGGGAGGTGCATTTTAATGAACAATGAGTTAGTGTCAACTGTTTATAACCCGGATGTATTGTCCTGTCTTGCAAATTTGAGTAGTGATGAGGTTTTTACTCCTCCAGAAATTGTAAACCAAATGCTGGATTTGCTTCCTGAAGATATCTGGCACGATAAAACCGCAACCTTTTTGGACCCGAGTTGTAAATCCGGGGTTTTCTTGCGAGAGATTGCGAAGCGATTACTTAAGGGGTTAAAAAATGATATTCCAGATTTACAAGAACGAATCGAAAATATCTTTCAAAAACAGTTATTTGGCATAGCGATTACCGAATTAACAAGTCTTTTATCGAGGCGTAGCCTTTATTGTTCAAAATTTCCAAATGGAAAGTATTCCATTTCCACTTTTAAAAACAAAAATGGAAATATTAGCTTTAAGAGAATAGAGCATTCCTGGGTAAACAATAAATGTATTTTTTGTGGTGCATCTCAATTAGAATATGACAGAGGTGAAGATCTAGAATCCTATGCGTATGAATTCATTCATTCACGTGATATAGAGGAGATTTTTAATATGAAATTTGATGTGATCATTAGCAACCCGCCTTATCAATTGTCAACGGGAGGTGGAACTGATGAAAAAAAATCCGCAACACAAGCAAAGCCAATTTATCATAAGTTTATTGAGCAAGCAAAGAAACTTAACCCTCACTTCATAAGCATGATTATTCCTGCAAGATGGTATTCTGGAGGGATGGGATTAAAGCAATTTAGAAACGATATGCTTAATGATACGCATATTGTAAAACTTGTTGATTTTATTAATTCTAAAGACTGTTTTCAAGGTGTAGATATTGCGGGAGGAGTATGTTATTTTCTGTGGGATAGAGATCATGTAAGTAATGAATGTGAGGTAGTTAATATCTCTGGAAACACTGTAAATTCTTGTATCAGGCCTTTGAACGAATTTACGACTATTTTTGTCAGATCAAACGATGCGGTAAAAATTATTGATAAGGTTGTTAATCAATCATCGCATTTTATGGATGAAATTGTGTCTCCAATAGATACTTTTGGAATTCCGTCAAAAGAAAAAGGTCATCCAAATAAGCAAAACGGAGATATTTCTCTACTGCATAGCGTTGGATACAATGATCAAGGAGAAAGTTACATCTCAAGAGAGAAAATTAAAAAAAATCGACAATATATTGACAAATACAAGGTGAAAATCTCCATAATGGTTCCTCAAGGCGGAGAAGTTGGAATTAATCCGGAAAATGGATATCGTTCCATTTCTACTCCTCAGATTCTTCCACCCGGACAAGTAGATACATTTTCATATTTAAACATTGGTTTTTTTGACACTAAGGAAGAAGCCGAGAACTTGGTGAGTTACGTAAGTTGTAAGTTCACCCGATATTTAATTCGCACGACATACTCTTCAGTACATGTGTCTAGGGATAATTTTAAATTTGTTCCTCTTGTAGATTTAAAAAGAAGTTGGTCTGATGAAGCGTTGTACTCATATTTTGGATTAACAGAGGATGAGATTAAAATAATTGAAAATACAATGAGGCCAATGAACTCTGTTGGCGGTGACGACAATGCCAAGTAGAGAGTTCTTCCCGCAACGGCCAGAGTTGCATCCAATGATATATGCCTATGAAGAGCTGAATCCAAATTTAAGCGGTTTACTTAAAGTCGGGTACACCTCTTTGGGTGTTGAGGAACGCATGGCTCAAATCTTCCCATTAAAAACCCCCGATGGAAACCCTCCATACCGCATTGTAGTTCAGGAATCTGCTATATATTCAGACGGTTCCTCTTTCACAGATCATGATGTGCACAAGGTTTTAGTTAAGAAAGGGATTGAACGGCTTAAAGGCGAATGGTTTAGATGCACCGCAAATGATGTTAAGGCGGCTGTTCTTGCTGTAAGAACAAGAACAAAAAATATTGAGAATCGCACACGAGATTTCAAAATGCGTCCGGAACAGGAGGAGGCAGTTAAAAAAACCAGCGAGTACTTCAAGGAATCGCGTGAAAAAAATCACGATAACAGTCCTAAATTCCTGTGGAACGCCAAAATGCGTTTCGGGAAAACATTTGCCTCCTATCAATTAGCAAAAAAGATGGAGTTAAAGAAAATTTTCGTGCTGACTTTCAAACCTGCGGTAGAAGCTGCCTGGGAAGAAGATATTAAAACCCATATTGATTTTGACGGATGGCAGTTTATTAACAGAGGTGGTTTAACCTACGAAGAAGCCGATAAAAATCGGCCGATTGTCTGTTTCGGTTCTTTCCAAGATTATTTGGGCGTTAATCGCGACACCGGCGGAGTAAAAACAAAAAATGAGTGGGTGCACACGACCCATTGGGATTTGGTCATATTTGACGAATATCATTTTGGAGCATGGCGGGATACTGCGAAGAAATTGTTTGAACAACCGGATGAAGATGAATACGATGCGCTTGACCTAGAAAAATATAAAAAAGAAGAAGCGGATAATGCATACGATGAATCATTCTTGCCGATCACGACAGATCATTATCTGTTCCTCTCCGGAACACCGTTTCGTGCTTTAAATTCTGGTGAGTTCATAGAAGATCAAATCTTTAACTGGACGTATTCAGATGAACAGAAAGCAAAGGAAAATTGGATTGGAAATAATAATCCATATTCAGCTTTACCGCGTATGGTATTACTGACTTATAAAATCCCAGACAGCATCCGAAGAATTGCTATGCAGGGGGAATTTGATGAATTTGACCTGAATGTGTTTTTCTCTGCGGAAGGTAAAGGAAAAAAAGCGCGCTTTAAATACGAAGATTACGTTCAGAAGTGGCTTGATCTTATTAGAGGTTCATATTTAGAAACGACCGTAGATGAACTGAAATTAGGCGCAATAAAGCCACCTATGCCATATTTCGACACGCGTTTGTTGAATGTGCTTTCTCATACATTCTGGTTTTTGCCTGGGGTTTCATCTTGTTATGCCATGAGAAACCTGCTTGAACAGAAACAAAACACCTTTTTCCATGATTACACCATCAATGTTGCTGCAGGACCGCAAGCAGGTATTGGTGTAGATGCACTGGGTCCTGTAAAAAAATCAATGCGTAATCCGCTTGAGACAAAGACCATTACACTTTCTTGCGGAAAACTGACCACGGGTGTCACCGTTAGACCATGGACGGGAATTTTCATGCTACGGAACCTATCCAGCCCAGAGACATATTTCCAGGCTGCATTTAGGGTCCAGAACCCCTGGGAAGTTGATTTAGAAGAAGGAAAAACTGAAGTTCTTAAAAAGGAATGCTATATTTTTGACTTTGCACTAGATCGTGCTTTAAAACAAATCGTTGATTACAGCAATCAACTCAATGTCAACAATGACAATCCGGAAAAGAAAGTGGCTGATTTTATCAATTTCCTGCCAGTCCTCGCTTACGACGGAAGTACAATGAAAAAACTCAACCCGGAAGATATCCTTGATATTGCCATGTCGGGGACATCTGCTACGCTTTTGGCCCGTCGGTGGGAGAGCGCGCTGCTAGTGAATGTGGATAATGATACTCTACAACGCTTGTTAAATAATCCTCAAGCGATGCAGGCATTGATGAACCTGGAGGGATTTCGCAGTTTGAATACTGATATTGAAACGATCATCAACAAGTCAGAAGCGGTTAAGAAGGCGCGCAAAACCCAGGATAAAAAGTTGACACCCAAAGAAAAGCGAGAACTTACTGAGGAAGAGAAAGAGTACAAATCCAAAAGAAAGAAAATTCAGGAAAAGCTTATCAAATTCGCTACCCGCGTTCCAATATTCATGTATCTTACTGATTATCGAGAATATACATTGCGACATGTGATAACACAGTTAGAGCCAGAGCTATTCAAAAAAGTAACAGGTTTATCAGTAAAAGACTTCGAGTTACTTCTATCTTTAGGCCTATTTAATCACTCACTAATGAATGACGCGATCTACAAATTCAAGCGCTATGAAGATTCAAGCCTTTCATATACTGGAATCAATAAACATGAAGGGGAGGCGGTTGGATTATTTGATACAGTTATTAGTGAGAGAGAGTTTAGGAATATGGCGAGTTAGATAAGGCATTAGAGAATTTATATTACAAATATATTATAAGAATATAGGTTTATTTTTAATTAAATGATAGGAATCATGGCTCAAGAAAAAAATTGTGCACGCATTATTGTTATAATACATAGGCTAGCAAATATCTTGGTTTTAGGCAGCAATCAAACCCTAAATTAAGGATTAGATCAACTATTTTTAACTAATAATATAGATGGTTTTCCATGCGCACGAATATCTATAGAAATAAACTTATAAATGTAGTTTTGTTTTTCTCAAAAGAAACAAAGCATTTGAACATAACGAAATTGATGAAGTTATTAAACTTCTTTGATTTTGAACATTTTAGACAAACTGGCTATCCGTCAATTGGATTGGAGTATTTTGCATTTGAGCAAGGTCCAGTTCCAAGGAAATTTTGGTTGGAGGTCAAGGATGGAAACCCACCAGAAGATCTCAGCGAAAAAATTTCTATCGATGTTAGGCCACATGATTTTGGTAGAAAGGAAACGCTTTTTCAATCTAAAAGAGGAAAAAAAGTTGATTTTGATATTTTTTCTCCTAGGGAGAGGAAAATACTTGAAAACCTAGCATTCATTTACAAAGATGTTACTGCCAAGGAAATATCGCAAATTTCTCATGATGCGGAAGAACCTTGGGAAATTACGATAAAGGAAAAAGGGTTAAACGCTTCGATTGATTATCTTCTAGCAATTGGGAAGGATTCTGCTCTTGATTTAGAAGAAGCACGCGAAAACTTACATGATCATTTTCAAATCATAAAGATCCTTGACATAGATCCGGTTCAATAATGCCAATAGCAGGGGAGGTTTTTGTTAAGGAGAGGTTCGTATTCGAAGATGGCAGTACTAGGGATAAGTGGTTTGTAGTTCTAAATCAATCTGAAATAAACGAGCCGTGTCTGGCTTTGAAAACAACTTCTGTCCCAGACAGGTATATTGGGTGTACCCAAGGATGTAATCAAAGTCGACGGTGTTTCTTTACACCTAATGCTTGGCAATCGTGTTTTAGGGTTGACACATTTATTCAACTTCCCCAAATAATAGAATTTCCGTCTGATAAATTGATAAAGGCTGGATTCGATGGTGAGATTATTTTTAAGGGTTCTATAACCTCGGATTGTCTGTCCCAATTGAAAAGCTGTTTAGCAAGATTTAAAGACGATATTTCAACAATTCACTGGAATTTGATTTATAGGAATAGATAGGAAGATACCTTTTTGTATCTTTAAATTTAAAACCTAATTCTGATCAGAAAAACCAAATTATCCTTGCACTAAATCCCCTTATAAACTATATAAGTGTACATTTCTTTATTTTTTACCCAACATATTCGTCTCCGCCAGTGATGCTGTTCTAATCTTCGATTGGTTATTTCCTGTTGTTATTCCTTCGATTTAATTCAGGAAATCGATCACTGTTTCAGGTGATAAAGCATGAGGCTGTTCGAAGGGAGAGATAAGAGAACAGAGGAAAATTATGGCGGTGAGAGAGATTGCTTCGATTTCTTTCAGAAATCTCGTGATGACAGGATAGGAAAGGGTAAGGTAAATTTAAGGTGATTTTTGCCTGGGATGCTTGAAGCGCGAACCTGTTTTTATTAGGATGCAGAGGGGGGGGGCGATCTATAGGTCGTGGATGTCGCCTGGTAGGTTTACAGATATGACGGCAAGCGCTATGCCTTTGTGAGCCGCTCGGAAAATTGGGTGGGCGATTAGCTCTTTTTCCCCACCCGCCCCATCTCGGTCAGGGCCTCGGTGAGCGAGGCGATGACGATCTGGCGTTCGATGGCGACGCGGTCGACACCTTTTTCGCGCGCGGCGCGGACGCGGGTTTCGCTGGCTTTGAGCACGAGGCCGGCCGCTTTGAGGCGGACGTAGACGTTTTCGTTTTGCAGCGCTTCGGCGAGGACATGGATGGCCCGGGTGGTGAGGGCCTGGAGGGCGTCGGCGGTGCCATCGCGCAGGGCTTCACGGCGGGCGGCGAGGGCGGCGCGGAAGTCGTCGTCGTGGTTGCGCCAGGTGTTTAGAAAATCATGCTAAAAGGGGATGTCATCATACGAAAGGTCATCATCACAAATAGAAATATCCTCTCCTCTTTCTGCATTAATCGCCTGTCGAAGTGTGAGGAAAGAGGAATCCCCCATATAATCCGGGATGGGGTAAACGCCATTGATCTGCAGGTAGCAGCACTCTGGGTAATTCGCCCACCCGCGCGCCAGCCCGAGGCGCAGATAAAGCTCCCCTGCCCCGAAAATATGATCCATCGCGTATTGTTCGACCTGCCGCGGGCTGAGTCCTTGCACCACGCGCTGGTAATCGATCATGCTCTGGAAGGAAAGATCGACGATCTTGATCTGATAGTCTTCGCCGCCGTGGTCTGTGAACGCCAGGCGGTAATCCCAGCATTGCTGATATTGTTTGTAATGGAAATGTTGGATGCTTTTTGGGCGGATGGTTCCTAATGACCGATTCCCGCTGCCTGTTTGGATATATTTTGCTTTTTGATTTTCTTTACTTTGCAGTTCGGCCCCGAAGATATCCGCAACACATCCGTCCTCCATCATTCCCAGAACCTGCCGTTTCTTGTTCTGATCCAATTGGGAAATCCAGATCACGTGGTGGGGGTTGATGTAGTGGTCCTCGGTGTGCGGCGGCATGGGCCGGGGTTCCAGAAAATCTAGTTCGATGACCGAAAATGGCTTGATCACATTCCCATTGCGCTGGCACCAATCCTGATCAAAGCGACCTTCCTCCATCAATGGCCGCACGCTGCGCCCATCGTTGTACACCCCCGCGACGCAGATGAAATTGCGCCACATGCGTGTGATGTCCGTTACCGCAATTTTTTCGATCATCTTTCCTCCCTTTTTTCGTTGTGTTTAGATATGGATGATGGTTACCCCATCCCAATTTGCCTGCAGGTATTGCGCCGCCAGCCGGCGGTGGCAGAAGTCCGCTTTCGGTTCGCTGCACAGCAGGCACGCGCGCTTTTTTTCAAACATGCTTTTATCCAGCGCCCCCGGCACACCGCGCTCCGCCAGCAGAGCCAGGTATTGGGTCTCATAGGCCGCCCAGTCTTTGTCCTGGCGGTACGCGCCCAGCAGTTCCTTGCTCGGCGCCAGGCGCGGTTCGTGGTCGTACGCGCAGCCGATCAATTTATCGAGAAAATAGGGCAGGTTATCCTGTTTGGTGAAGCCTGCCAGCTGGCTGTTGGGGCTGAGGCGGATATCCACCAGCAGTGTCACCCCGTTGTCCTGCAGCAGGCCGAAGAATTCTTCAGCTGTTTTTTGTGTGAATCCGATGGTGAAAATTTGCATGGGTTTAGCCAAATAAATCCAGCTGCTTGCTGCTGTCGATTTTCGCCAGGTCTGGCAGCTGTTTGGCGCTGACCAGCGAGCCGTCTTTGCGGATGTGCTGCACGCTGTAACCCTCGCGCATCAGGTATTTGCTGATCATATGATGGCGGTGGCAGGTGTTTGGGTCTTCTTCGCTACACATCAGCGCCAGCCGGTCATAGACGGCCATTTCCATCAATTCTTCGATCCCTTGCTGAAAGAACGGTTTGGTCATTACGGTTTCATAATCCACCAGGTGCAGGTAATCGGCGTGCCCGGTTGGGATCTCGCGATCGAAATAACAGCCCGGGCTGTTTGGCCGCCCGCCCAGCGTTTCACCCATGAAACTGTAATTAAATCCCGCTTGTTGCAGCGAAAATTCCAGTTTTTCGCGGTTGAAATGTGTTACGTACTGGCTGCGCGGCGCAGTGCGCACATCCACCACGCGGGTGATCGCGTGCTGCTTGAGCAGCTGTTCGAATTGGTATGCTTCGAGGTTCGAGTGCCCGATCGTGTAAATGGTTGGTAGAACAAAATCAGCGGCGTCGGTCTGCGTGTTGTGCAGGTTTATCTTTTTCGTTTTCATGGTTTTATTCTATTCTATACCATGATTGTATTGATTTGCGATTTGGATGGTGATTGTTAATATTCCCATCATTTTTTCTTAGAAAGAAATACTCATTGATGATGGTTTATTTACTTGTGAAAACTTGCGCGGTTGTTGGTTGGGCAGAACATTGGGCGGGGGATTAGCGCTTTTTCCCCACCCTGCCCATCTCGGTCAGGGCTTCGGTGAGCGAGGCGATGACGATCTGGCGTTCGATGGCGACGCGGTCGACACCTTTTTCGCGGGCGGCGCGGAGGCGGGTTTCGCTGGCTTTGAGCACGATGCCGGCCGCTTTGAGGCGGACGTAGACGTTTTCGTTTTGCAGCGCTTCGGTGAGGACCTGGATGGCCTGGGTGGTGAGGGCCTGGAGGGCATCGGCGGTGCCATCGCGCAGGGCTTCACGGCGGGCGGCGAGGGCGGCGCGGAAGTTGTCGTCGTGGTTGCGCCAGGTGTTGACGGTCTGGCGGCCGACGCCGAGCGTTTGGGCGATGCGGCCATCGGGTTGGCCGCACAGGATGAGGGCGAGGGCTTGTTCCTGTTTGGGGCTGAGGGGGTCGGGGGTCATGGGGGGGCTCCTGTTTTTTGTCAACTTTGATGATACGGAAAATGGGTGGTGTTTGCAATGCGGCGCGGGGTGATTCACCCGTGTTTCACCCGTGGTTAACTAGAGGTGGTGATTAGAACCCTGTAGTGCGGTCGGAAAACTGGACACAGCCATAAGGTAGAATCAAAATGCTGTGGAGGAACAAATGAGTAGTAAAGACCGCCGAACATTCAGTCCGGAATTCAAGTTGGACACGGTGATGGAAGGAATACAAGGCAAAAAGAGCATAGCCCAGATATGTCGTGAACGGGGGATCAAAGACACTCTGTATTACAAATGGCGAGATATGTTTCTGGAGCGTTCATCAAACATATTTTCCAGCCCTGGCAACACAGAGATCCAGAAGAAAGAAGAAAGGATCACGGAATTAGAGCGTATGATTGGCAAACTGGCCATGGAAAATGAAGCGCTAAAAAAAGCCAAGAGCTGGTTGGGTTGAGTCGATTGAAAAAGCGGATGATGATAGCGGAACTTAGCAAAGAATATTCGGTGTCACTGCTATGTGAATTAATTGGCATGTCACGCAGCACATATTATTATCATGAGCGAGAAGCAGAAGATGATGAGCTGCTTTGTGAAGCAATCGAGAAGATCATTGCCAACAAGCCATATTATGGTTATCGACGCGTGACACAACAACTGAAAAGACAAGGGCATGAAATAGGGGAAACTCGCGTTAGGCGCCTGCAAAAAGAGCTTGAACACTGCTGCAGGGTGGGCAAAGCCACATTTTCTACAACCGACAGCCGTCATAACCATCCTCGCTTTCCAAATCTGATTCGAGAATTGGATATTTCACATATCAACGAGGTGTGGGTTGCCGATATCACGTACATCCGCATGGGAAAGCGATTCGTCTATCTCGCAGTAATATTGGACGCTTATTCTCGAGCGATTAGGGGGTGGCAACTTGGTTTCAGGGTAGATACACAATTGGCTATCCAGGCATTGAAAATGGCATTGGCTAATCATCCCGCACCCGAATACCATCATTCTGACCAGGGAGCACAATACGCAACACCAAAGTATTTGGATATCCTTCCGAGGTCAACCAGGATCAGTATGTCAGCAATTGGAAGGCCTACGGAGAATGGGATTGTCGAACGATTTATCAGAACATTCAAGGAGGAACATATCGATTATACGGAATACAATAGTTTTTCAGATGCGATAGAGCAGATCAAATATTGGCTGGAAATTGAGTATATGACCGGGCGGATACATTCTGCGTTAGGTTATCTCACGCCTGCTGAGTTTGAGGATCAATTGTTATTCGTGCAATCTGACCCTCTCTTATTGGATGGCTAATTGTGTCCAATAATTCAACCGCATTACACCCCTCACCCGGCCTTCCCCCTTACAAAGGGGAAGGCGATACATTCCTTATAGAATGTGGGTATTCCAACGTAGAAAAATTGTTGGGTTTCGTGCCCCAAGCCAACCTGCGCGGGAGGGGTGTTTTTTGTTGGGTTGGAGGGCGCAACCCAACCTGCGCGGGAGGGGTGTTTTTTGTTGGGTTGGAGGGCGCAACCCAACCTGCGCGGGAGGGGTGATTTTTGTTGGGTTGAAAGGCGTAACCCAACCTGCGCGGGAGGGGTGATTTTTGTTGGGTTGAAAGGCGCAGGCCGACCTGCGCGGGATGGGGATTTTTGTTGGGTTGAAGGGCGCAACCCAACCTACGCGGGATGGGGATTTTTGTTGGGTTGAAGGGCGCAACCCAACCTACGCGGGAGGATCATTCTACTTTTTATAGACACCTTTTTCGATTTCAGGTGTTATATCCCTCAAGGTAATTTATACAATTCTGGTATGCCAGAAAATAATAAACCAAAGGAATAAAAAAATGAAAAAAATCGCATTAATCACGGATAGCACGGCGAATATGCCGGCAGAGCTGGTGAAGAAATATGGGGTGCATGTGATCCCGATCCGGATCCAGTGGGATGAGGAAACGCTGGTGGATGGGGTGGATATCACGACGACGCAATTCTATGAGCGGCTGGTAAAGGCGAAATCGATCCCAACGACCTCACAGCCATCGGCGGGGGATTTCATGGCGCTGTTTGAGCGGCTGGCGAAGGATTATGATGGCATGATCGCGCCGCTGATCTCTTCCGGCGTGAGCGGGACGGTCAATTCGGCTGAAACGGCGCTGCAGACTTTTTCGCAGGTGCCGGTGGAGATGATGGACACGCACCTGGCTGCCGGCGCGGCCGGGCTGGTGGTGGAAACCGCGGGGCAGGCGATCGCGGCCGGGAAGGACCTGAAAGCGGTGCGGGCGGAGGCGGACGCGGTGCGGGAGAAGACGAAGGTGTATTTCGTGGTCGATACGCTGAAATATCTGCATAAGGGCGGGCGGATCGGGGGCGCGTCGCGCTATATGGGCACGGCGCTGGATATCAAGCCGATCCTGTATCTGGATGATGACGGCAAGATCGACGCGCTGGAGAAGGTGCGCACGAAGAAGAAGGCGATCGAGCGCATCATTGACCTGGCGGCGGAGCATGTGGGCGCCAGCAAGGCGCGCGCGGTGGTGATGCATGCCAACGCGCCGGAAGAGGCCGAGCGGGTGAAGGCGCAGGTTGCTGAACGGATGGATTGCGCGCAGGTGGATATTTATGAGATCGGTCCGGCGGTGGGGGTGCATGTGGGGCCGGGGGCGATCGGGCTGAGTGTGTGCCCGGTGTAGGGAAGAATGGCATGGGCTGCGGAAACGCAGCCCATTTTTTATGGGGATAGGTATGTTGGGTTGGAGGGCGCAACCGAACCTACGCGAGGTGAGATGGTGGTGCGTTGGGAAAAGCGTCCAACGCACCCTACGGAGGGAGGATGGATTTGTTGGGTTGAAGGGTGCAACCCAGCCTGCGCGGGGTCGGTCTGATGACGGCGGGGGAGATTGCTTCGTCGCTGTGCTCCTCGCAATGACAAATGAGGTTTATGTTGGGTGGAAGGGTGCAAACCAACCTAAGGCAGCCCTGCCCAAAAATGTATCCCGCCCTTGACGTTTTCGGCCTGCGGTTATAATTGCACTGTTGTTTAATCAAGGATGTTATGGTTTCTCGCGGATTACCCCCTACACAAAAGATCAAGCCCCTGCCGCCGCCGCGCAAACGCAGCGGATGCGGCTGCTGCAGTTCTTTTTTGCTGCTGTTCCTGCTGCTGCTGGCGTATCTGCTCGCGCCGGTTTCGACGCGTTTTGTGCTGCTGGGGATCGACCGCACCGCCGGCACGAGCCAGGCCGGGCGTTCGGATACGATCCAGGTGTTCTCGGTCAACCCGCTGCTGCCGACGGTCAGGCTGCTATCGATCCCGCGCGACCTGTGGGTGACGATCCCGGAATTTGGGGAGAACCGCATCAACACGGCGCATTTCTTTGCTGAGGCCGCGCTGCCGGGCAGCGGGCCCGGGCACACGATGCGCACGATCGAACAGAATTTTTCGATCCCGCTGCGCTATTATTTGCGCCTTAACCTGAACAATTTTCCCGGCCTGATCGACAGCATGGGCGGGATCACGGTCACGATCCCGCAGGCGATGGCGGGCTATCCGGCCGGCAGCCACCGGCTGAATGGCGACCAGGCGATGGCCTTTGTGCGCAGCCGCTCGGATGGTGATGATTTCTTCCGCATGAACCAGGCGCAATTCTTCATCCGCTCGTTCGCGCTGGAGATGCTCAACCCGGCTGTGTGGTTGCGATTGCCGGAGATCATTCCCGCGGCGCTGGCCGCGGTGGACACGAACCTGCCGATCTGGCTGTGGCCGCGGATCGGAATTGCGCTGGCGCGCGCGAGCATCACGGGCGTGGACAGCTACGCGATTGACCGCACGATGGTGACGCCGATCGTCACGAATGAGGGCGCGCAGGTGCTGCTGCCGAATTGGCCGGCCATTCAAGCGCTGGTGAGCGATTTCAAATAGAGTGGCTGCCGCGGACGGAGGCCTGATCCAGCAGGATTGATCTTGTTCATAGTCCCCCTCCGGCGCGCAATTTGTCTTTGTGTTTATGGCCGTTCCTGCACCATGGCCAGGAATTCCCCCGCTGTCCATCCGCATGCGCCGTCCTTGAGCGAGCATACCCGCCACCAGTCGATCTCGTCCTGAAAGACGGGGCCATCCGCGACGCGGAAGGTGTCGCCTTCCCTGGCCTTATATAGCATTGGGGCGGTGATATCCGCTTCGCTGCGCACGCGCAGGCCGAGGCCTTCTGTCCCGCTGACGCGCACCAGCGCGCCGGGGGTGAGGCGCGGGGACGCGGTTGGTGTGATGGTGGGCGCGGCGGTGGCGATGGGCGGCTGGGGGTGCTTCGCGCCGGTGACGGCGATCAGCGGCAGCTCACTGTCGAGCGGGGCCAGGCGGCAGGTTTCGGCCTGGAGGGCGTCAATCGCGAGCGCCTGCCAGGCGGCAGCCTCGATGTAACCCCAGGCGCTGTGGGGGGTCTGGCTGAGGGTGATGGGCTGGACGGGGGGCAGGGGCGTATCGGATGAGGCGGCCAGAGCTGTTTCGGCGCGCAGACAGCGCCAGGTGTATTGAATGGCGCGGGTGGTGCTGCTGAATAGCGCGCGGGTGATGTGGTTGGGACAGCGGGCAGCCTGGGGCACCTGTGATTGGGTGATGCGGGCGACTTTCTGCGCGCGCCAGCGTTCGCGCATAAAATCCCAGAAGATGCGGCCCTCGGCCTGCGCCAGTTCCATCGGTTCGCGGCCGCGTATGATCACCCAGGCGGTGAAAGCCAGGGTGAGGATGAGGGCGAAGACCGCGATGATGATGAGCGCTTTGCCGAGGGGGCTGATATACATGTATATATTATATGCAATGAGGGCGAATTTGGGCTGATGCGTGAGAGGCGAGAATAGACCTTCCCAGTATTCAGCGGGTGATCCGCAGCCCCATCTTTTTCGAAGAAGGCATTGGATTTTTCATGTGAACTAACCCACGCGGGATGAGGATGGTTTTGTTGGGTTGAAGGGCGCAACCCAACCTACGGGGGATGGGGATGGTTTGATGGCAGGAAGGGAGATTGCTTCGCTACGCTCGCAATGACAGGGACAGGGCTGGTGCGTTGGGAAAAGCGTCCAACGCACCCTACGGGGGATGGGGATGGTTTGATGGCAGGAAGGGAGATTGCTTCGCTACGCTCGCAATGACAGGGACAGGGCTGGTGCGTTGGGAAAAGCGTCCAACGCACCCTACGGAGGGATGATGATTTTTGTTGGGTTGAAGGGCGCAACCCAACCTTGTATCTTAGAGAGAACCAGCATAAGCAATATAATAGCCAAGCTGGTCGGGCAGGGTAAGGGTGAATTTGTACCCAACCTTAGAGCATAGACTCTGTTACGTAGATCAAATCCCCT
>Ga0334883_1002155_pt1 | contig 25479 bp, 22 predicted proteins | sample GraSluR1_MG_6_FD_207230 | JGI IMG/M metagenome (GOLD analysis project Ga0334883, IMG submission 207230) | Sludge microbial communities from methane-producing bioreactor in Wageningen University, Netherlands - Granular Sludge_09_05-R1 | ecosystem: Engineered > Bioreactor > Anaerobic >...
CCATCGGCTCGACGACCTCGCGCAGCTTGTAGCACTGCTCGAACTCCTCCTGATCGAGTCCCGATACCCAGGCGCCGGAATGGGCCTTGATCTTCACCAGGCCTTCGGCCTCCAGCGCTCGGAGGGCTTCTCGGACGGGCATCCGGGAGGCACCGAATTCGGCCGCCAGCAGCTCCTGGCCCAGACGCGAACCCGGTTCTCGGTCGCCGTGCAGGATCTGTTCGCGCAGTTCATCGACGATCCGCGACGCTTGGACTGTGCGCGCCTTGGCCAATTCGGTCATGATCGACTCAATCCTGAGGATGGACCGGGCTCCACAAGAGCCGCTCGCGTCCCGCCTCGTAGGCCTTACCGTCCGGGTAACTCACCATCTCGAATTGCAGCCCCCACGGTGCCAGGAAGTACACCCACCGTTGGCCCTCGTTCGCGCCACCGCTGACGGTCGGCTCCCCCAAGACCTTGACGCCTCGCGACTTCAGGTAGTCGACGGCCTCGTCGAGATCGTCCACATAGAACGCCAGGTGGAACCCGCCGACGTCGCTGTTGAGTGGCTGCTGCTCGTTGCGTCCATCGAGCTCGTACTCGAAGATCTCGAAGTTGGAGCCATTGCCCAGCCGGTAGTGCCGGTTACGGAATCGCGCACGGTCATCGACATTGACATGCTCCGACAACCAGGTGCCGCCCTTTGACTCGAAGGGCCCGAGCTCGAAGAAGAACTCGCAGCCGAGCACGTCGACGAAGAACTCGTGCGCCTGCTCGAGGTCGGGAACCGTGAACCCCACGTGGTCCAGGCCCCGGATTCCAGGAATGGCCATCACCGGCTCCTCGAGTCGATCAGTACCTTCATCGTCTTGCCGTCACTGATGGCAGCCAGCGCGTCGGCCCACTGTTCGATCGGGAAGATCGGGCCGACGCACGGTGCCAGATCGACGACATCTTGCCCCATCAGATCCAGCGCCAGGTCCCATGCCCTCGGCGAATGCGAGAAGCCCGCCGTCATCGTCAGTTCGTGCAGGATCAGCACGTCCAGCGGCACCGTGACCTCATGGCCGAAGATGCCCACCTGAATGTAGGCACCGCCACGTTTGACCGCTCTCATCGCGTTGGACGCACCGGCAGCCACCCCTGAGCAGTCGATTCCGACATCGAAGCTCAGCTCCGCGGGAGTCTGCGTGGTCGTGGTGATGCCCTTCGATGCGAGTCGGGTCAGCTTCTCGGCATCGGAGGGGATGCCTGCCAATGTCACCTGAGCACCGCTGGCCCTGGCGACCTGCGCCGCGAGAAAGCCCATCGGCCCGGGGCCGGTGACCAGCACCTTGTGGCCTGCCTTGATGGTGCTGCGCAGCAGCAACGCGTGACAGGTGCAGGCGAGCGGCTCCGCCAGGGCAGCGATTTCGTCGGGGATCCCGGCCGGCACCTCGTGCAGGTTCAGCACCGGCACCACCAGCCTCTCGGCGAATCCACCATCACGGAACGATCCGATCGACTCCCGCTGCTCGCACATATTGCGGCGGCCTGCCCGGCACATCTCGCAACGCTCGCAGCAGCGGAAGAAGGTCTCGGTGACCACGCGTTTTCCCATCCAGGCATCCGCATCCGCCCCTGAGCCGACCCCGACGACCCGTCCGAGTACCTCGTGGCCCATCACGACCGGCGGATGCACCTTGTATTCGTCGCGCATGACGTGCAGATCGGTACCACAGACACCGGTGTAGATCACCTCGAGCAACGCCTGCCCCGGCCCCGGCATGGGCTCCGGGACTTCCCGGAGCTCCACATGCTCGGCGCCGGCGGCATATTTCACAACCGCCTTCATGGCCGTTCCCTCCCTAGAGCGCAAGCAGCACGGGGTTCTCGAGGCGGGTCTTGAGCGCCTGCATGAACTCGGCTGCCAGTGAACCGTCGATCACCCGATGGTCGCTCGACAGTGTCATCGTCATCACGGTGGCGACGTCCAACGCACCATCGTCGGTCACCACCGGCCGCTGCTCGGCGGCCCCGACTGCCAGGATCGCCGACTGTGGCGGGTTGATGATCGCGCAGAAGTCACGCACGCCATACATGCCCAGATTGCTGATCGAGAACGAACCGCCCTCGATCTCCTTCTGCTTGAGCTTGCCGTCACGGGCGCGCTCGATCAGTTCCTTGGTGGTGGTTGCCAGCGCGCTCATGCCCAGCTTCTCCACACCCCGGACGACCGGAGTGACCAGGCCCACCGGAGTGGAGACCGCAACCGAGATGTCGACGGTCGAGTACCTACGGATCGACTCGCCGTTCCACACGGCATTGGCCGCAGGCACCGCCTGCAGTGCGGCCGCGATGGCCTTGATCAGCAGGTCATTGACGCTGATCTTGACCGGGCTGATCTGATTGAGCTGCTTGCGGTAGGCCAGCAGCGCATCCAGCCGCGCATCGACGGTGACGTACCAGTGCGGAACCGTCGTCTTCGACTCGGTCAGGCGGCGGGCGATGGCCCGGCGCATGCCGGTCAGCGGGATGTCCTCGTAGGCGCCGCCGGCTTCGGGTGCGGCCTCACTCGGCGCGGCTTCGGCGTGGTGTGGTGCCACAGCTGCCGGCGCTGGCTGCACAACCGGGGTCGCCGCGGTGATCGCGTCCGTGGTGGGAGTCGGAGCCGGCGCCTGAGCCGCGATGACAGCCTCGACATCGGCGCGTACCACCCGGCCGCGGGGTCCGCGTCCAGAAATCTGCGCGATGTCCAAACCGTGTTCGGCGGCGATCCGGCGGGCCAGCGGAGAGGCGAAGACCCGTTCGCCGGGCCGGCGGACCGGGGGCTGCGCGGAATCGTTGCCAGACGGCGGGGCGGAGGGCGCCTCCTCGCCGAGCGCCTCGGCGATCGCCGAGGCATCCTCACCGGCGGCCAGCAGCACTGCGATCGGCGCTCCGACAGCGATGCGCTCGCCCGGGGACCCGAGCAATCGTCCAACCGAGCCCGCGGTTTCGGCCTCGACTTCGACGTTCGCCTTGTCGGTCTCGATCTCGGCGAGTTCTTGGCCCTTGGTGACCTGATCGCCCTCGGCGACCAACCAGGCCGTCAGTACGGCGTCTTCGGCGTCGGCCACGACGGCCGGCATGAGAACAACGGTAGCCATAGTTCAGCGATCTCCGTTCAGGCCTGCTGGCCCAGGTTGCGGCGGACGCGGGCGATGCCAGCCTCGATCTCGGGTTCGTAAGCGAGCGCGGCACGCTCGAGCACCTTCGAGATCGTCGGGGTCGACTGCGAGCCGTAGACCCGCTGCACGGGCTGATCGAGGTAGTCGAAGAAGCGCTCGGTGATCTCGGTGGCGATGCGGCTGGTGTAGCCGGGGCCGGGGGAACCCTGCTCGACGAGCAGCACGTTGTTGGTCTTCTTGATCGATTCGCCGATCGTCTCCCAGTCCATGGACGCCGTGTCGAGCCAGCGCAGATCGATCACCTCGGCGTCGATGCCCGTAGCCTCCACGGCCTTGAGCGACAGGTCGACCATGTTGAGATAGGCGAGAATTGTGAGCTCCTCGCCGGGGCGGCGGATCTTCGCGACACCCGGAGGGATGATGTAGTCGAGATCGCCCTCGGGAACCCGATCCATCTTCTCGTAGAGGTCGACATGCTCGATCACCATGACGGGGTCCTCCAGCGCCAGGGCGGCGTTCATCAGGCCCACATAGTCGAAGGCATTCGACGGAGCCGCGATACGCCAGCCCGGATGCGCGGCATAGACACCGGCCGGATCCATGGAATGTTGCGAGCCGTAGCCGGCACCCATCGCGCACTTGGAGCGCAATACCAGTGGCACGCCGTGGTCGCCGCCGAACATGTGTCGGGCCTTGCCGATCTGGTTGAAGACCTGATCGGCGGCCACCCACATGAAGTCGGAGTACATGAACTCGATGACCGGACGGTAACGTCCGTCCATCGCGATGCCGCCGGCGAGCCCCGCGAAGCCGTTCTCGCTGATCGGGGTGCCCATGATGCGATCGCCAAATTCGGCCTTGAGGCCACGAGTGACCCCGTTGGTACCACCCTTCAGCTTGTGTACGTCTTCACCCATGGTGACGTAGCGCGGATCTGTGTGCATCCGGCGTTCCATCACATCGGCTGCGGCGTCGGCAAACTTCACCTCACGCCATGCCGTGACCTGATCGTCCTCGAGCACCTGCCAGGCTTCGAGCTCGGAGGCATCGCCGCGGATGCCGTAGTCGACGAACGACGGGTCGGGCCACAGCTCGGGACGAATGCGCTTGGCCGGACGCTTGGATTCGGGATCGGCCTCGGTGAATTCGTCCATCAGGCCGGCCATCACGCCATCGATCGTCGCGACCATCTGGTCGAAGACGTCCTGGGTGAGGTTGCCACGCGCGATCAGTTCGCGGGCGACGCGCTGGATGGCATCACGCTCACGCCATTGCTTCTCCTCCTCCTTGGAGCGGTAGCCGAAGGCGCTGCCCGGGAACGGGCCGTTCTGATGGAAGTAGCGGTAGACCTCGGCCTCCACCACCACGGCACCCTTGCCCTGGCGCAGGTGCTCGGTTGCCTGCTGCATCGTCAGGTAGACCGCGAGCGGATCCATGCCGTCCACCCGCCAGGCCGGCATCCCGAAGCCGGACGCGCGGGCCGACAGTCGCGGCTCGTTGGTGGCCTCGAAGACTGTTGTGGAGACTGCGTACATGTTGTTCTCGATGAAGAAGCACAGCGGCAGATGCCAGGCCGAAGCCAGGTTCATCGTCTCCAGCGTCGAACCGATATTGGACGCGCCATCTCCGAAAAAGGTGACGGTGACATCGGATCCGCCCTCTTGGGGGGCATCGGCCTGCGCATACTTCTGGCAGAAGGCCGAGCCGTTGGCCAGCGGCACGCCGCCGCCGACGATGGCATTGGTGCCCAGATTGCCAGCTTCGCGCCACTGCAGGTGCATGGAGCCACCACGACCATGGCTGAAGCCCTGATCGAGCCCGAGGATCTCGGCGAGGGTCTTCTTGACGAAGGCATGTATTTCGTCGTCGATGGGATGAGCCGGATCGAAGTCGGTGCCGCGCAGATAGTTCAGGCCTTTGGCCAGGAACTGGTGATGGCCGCGGTGGGTTCCGTTGATGCCGTCAGTGGGTCGCAGACCGATGATGGATCCAACTGCTCCTCCCTCCTGACCGATGCTCGAATGCGCCGGGCCGTGCAGGGCGCCTTCGCCGGCCAGCTTCAGCGCGATCTCCTCGAATGAGCGGATGATCTGCATTTGGACGAGCATCGCCCGTAGTAGCTGCGGATCTGCCGCGTCCCAGTCGGCCTGGGTAGTGCTGACCTGCTTCCACGGTGCGGATGGAACGAGCACTTCTTCGTGTGTCATGGACCTCTCCGGTTTGTCTGAGTGGTTGCGCCCGCCACTTGCGCGCATCCCGACTAGATGATGGAATTGTATCCAATCGAGTTGAATCTTGGCAACGGGGTCTGGTCAGGTTCTTCCAACCGGGGCTAGGCTGGATCCAGCGGGGCAAGGAGGCCTTCAAGAAGATGAAGTGGGACCTGGAACATCGACGTGCTGTGATCACGGGCGCCGCCAACGGCATCGCCCGCGCCACGGCGCATCTATTGGCGTCCGACGGCGCCCGGCTGGTACTCGTCGATCTGGACGCGGACAAACTGGCGATCACGGCGGAACAGTGCCGCAAGTCCGGAGCCGAGCAGGTCGAGACGTTCGCCGCCGACCTGACCGACGGCGACGCGGTGCATCGACTCGGAGAGTTCGTGACGTCCACCATGGACGGCCTCGATCTGCTGATTCCGGCGGCCGGCATCATCGGACGCGAGCCGATCGTCGAGATGCCCGACGAGCATTGGGACCGCATCATGAACATCAATGTGCGCGCGGTCTTCCAGCTGAACAGGGAACTGCTCCCGCTGATGGCCGATGGTGGTTCGGTGGTGCTCTTCTCCTCCGACGCGGGGCGCCGCGGCAGCCCCGGCAAGGCCGCCTACGCGACCTCGAAGGCAGCCATCATCGGGCTGGCTCGCAGCATCGTGGGTGAGGTGGGTCGCCGCCAGATCCGCGTCAATATCGTCGCTCCGGGCTTCATCGACACCCGCATGAACGCCGAGACCTTCGCCGTGAAAGGTGACGTGCTTGCCGAGGAGACCCCACTCGGACGCAATGGCCGTCCCGAAGAAGTCGCCTCCGTGATCGCGTTCTTGTGTTCGGACGCCGCAAGCTTCGTCAACGGAGCAGTCGTCCCCATCAATGGCGGTCATTACATGGCTGGTTAGCCATTCACCAAAGTCAGCAGTCAAGTTCCGGATCGACTACCAGGAGACCAACAGATGTCAGACCGTATCGCACAACTCGAGCAGCAGGTTCTCGAGGCCCTCCCGAAGGGCCTGTTCATCGGTGGTGAGTGGATCGAAACATCCAGCACCATCCCGGTCGAGAACCCCGCCAAGGGCGCACCGTTCGCCGAAATCGCCGATGCCACTCCCGAGCAGGCCGTTCTGGCATTGGACGCCGCCTGCGATGCCGCCGCAAGCTGGGCCGCCACCAAGCCTCGTGAGCGTGCCGAGCTGCTGCGCCGCGTCTTTGACCTGATCAATGAGCGCAAGGATATCTTCGCGGCCCTGATGACCATGGAGATGGGCAAGACTTTCAACGAGGCGCTGGGCGAAGTGGCCTATGGCAACGAGTACGTGCGCTGGTTCAGTGAACAGACCTGCCGCATCGCGGGCTACAACTCCATCGCTCCTGCCTCGGGCAAGCGAATCCTGACCGAGAAGGTTCCGGTCGGTCCGGTGCTGGCGATCACGCCGTGGAACTTCCCGCTGGCGATGGCCACCCGCAAGATCGCGCCGGCGCTGGCGGCCGGGTGCACCGTCGTCGTCAAGCCCGCCAAGCTGACTCCGCTCACGACCCTGCTCTTCGGCAAGATCCTGCAGGAGGCCGGATTGCCCGCCGGTGTGGTGAACATCATCACAACGAATCGTTCCGGCGCGACCACCGGCCCGCTGATCTCCGATCCGCGGATGCGCAAGATCACCTTCACCGGCTCGACAGAAGTGGGCGTCGGATTGCTGCGTCAGGCCGCCGGCCGGGTGCTACGCACGTCCATGGAGCTTGGCGGCAATGCGCCGGTCGTGGTGCTGGCCGACGCCGATCTGGACGTCGCGGTCCAGGGCGCCATGGATGCCAAGATGCGCAATCTGGGTGAGGCGTGCACCGCCGGCAACCGGTTCATCGTCCATGAGTCGATCGCCGACGAGTTCACGAAGCGCTTCACCGAGCGGATGGCGGCGCAGACCGTCGGCTACGGGCTCGATCCTGCCACCAACGTTGGTCCGCTGATCGACAACGACCAGCGCAGCAAGGTGCTGGAACTCATTCAGGATGCCGTCGACAAGGGTGGAAAGATCACCACCGGTGGCAACCGGCTCGATCGTCCCGGCTACTTCATGCAGCCGACCGTGGTCAGCGACATCCAGCCCGGCGCTCGGGTATTGACGGAGGAGATCTTCGGCCCGTTCGCTCCGATCATCACGTTCTCCACCGAGCAGGAGGCCATCGACATCGCCAACGGCACCGACTTCGGCTTGGCCGCGTACGTCTTCTCCAACGACCTGCGCACCGCGATGCGCGTGGGCGATGGCATCGAGACCGGCATGGTCGGCATCAACACCGGTGTCGTCTCCGATGCGGCCGCCCCCTTCGGCGGCGTCAAGATGTCCGGACTGGGACGCGAGGGCTCCGAGTTGGGTATCGAGGAATACCTCGAGACCAAGTACTACGCGCTGCCCTTGTGATCCGACAGTATTGAAAGCTGTGCCGCGCCCGGCTCGATCTGCGGGCGCGGCACTGCTTTGTCTTTCCCTTGTTGGTCCGTCCCTGTTATGACTGTGCGGACGACTCGCGGACCTGGTCGATGCGCGCGCGAAGGTTGCTGAGTTGGCGTTCGAGTTCGCTGGGTACCTTGGCGCCGAACTGCGCGAAGTACTCTTCGGCCGAGTCGGCCTCGGCCGACCATTCCGCCGGATCGAGTTCGAACAGTGCCTCAACCTGCTGCTCGCTGATGTCGAGGCCATCGAGGTTGAGCTCGCCAGGGGCGGGGATGCGTCCGCTGATCGCCTCGGCACCTTGTGCGTTGCCCATCACCCGCTGCAGGGCCCACTCGATAGGACGACTGTTCTCGCCGAACCCCGGCCACAACCATCGGCCCGTGGCGTCCTTCCGGAACCAGTTGACCTGGAAGATCCGGGGCGCCTTGTCACCCAGCACCTCGCCCATCCTCAGCCAGTGTGCCCAGTAGTCGGCCATGTTGTAGCCGCAGAACGGCAGCATCGCGAACGGGTCATGGCGTAGGAAGCCGACCTTGCCCTCGGCTGCGGCGGTCTGCTCGCTGGAGACCATGGCACCCATCAAGACACCGTGGGCCCAGTCGTAGGACTCGCTGATGAGCGGGACGGTGTGAGCCCGCCGGCCGCCGAACAAGATGACATCGATCGGTACGCCTGCCGGGTCGTCCCAGTCGTCCGAGATCGACTCGGCTTGCGAGGCATGCACGGTGAACCGGCCATTGGGATGGGCTGCCGTGCGGCCGCTCCCGGGCGTCCAGTCATTGCCCTGCCAGTCGATCAGGTGGGCCGGAGGCTCGGGGGTCATGCCCTCCCACCAGACGTCGCCATCGTCCGTCAGCGCAACGTTGGTGAAGATCACGTTGCGGGACAGGGCGCGCAGGCACGTCGGATTCGTCCGCTCCGAGGTGCCGGGGGCGACTCCGAAGAAGCCACACTCGGGATTGATTGCATACAGCCGTCCGTCCGGACCCGGACGCATCCAGGCGATGTCGTCGCCCACGGTCTCGACTTTCCAGCCGGGGATCGTCGGCCGCAGCATCGCCAGGTTGGTCTTGCCGCATGCCGATGGGAATGCGGCCGCAAGGTGAAACACCTGTCCCTGGGGCGAAGTAATCTTCAAGATCAGCATGTGCTCGGCCATCCAGCCCTCATCCCGGGCCAGCACACTGGCGATTCGCAACGCATAGCATTTCTTGCCCAGCAGCGCGTTGCCGCCGTAACCGGAACCATAGGACCAGATTTCCCGGGTCTCGGGGAAATGGCAGATGTACTTCTGCTCGTTGCACGGCCAGGCCACGTCCGGAATGCGCCTGCCATCAGCGTCCACCAGCGGATAGCCGACCGAGTGCACCGCAGGCACCCAGTCCGCGCCGGATGCGATCGCGTCGAGCGCCTCGGTGCCCATATAGGTCATGATCCGCATGCTCGTCACGACGTAGGGTGAGTCGGTGATCTCCACGCCGAGCCGGCTGATATCGCCGCCGATGGGGCCCATCGAGAACGGGATCACATACATGGTGCGTCCGCGCATCGAGCCGTCGAACACCTCCGCAAGGGTTCTTCTCATGGCGGCGGGTTCGGCCCAGTTATTGGTAGGACCCGCGTCGGATTCCCGCTCCGAGCAGATAAAGGTGCGGCGCTCGACCCGGGCAACGTCCGATGGTGTCGATCGCGCGAGATAGCTGCCCGGCCGCAACTGGGGGTTGAGGCGGACGAGTTCACCCGACGCCACCATCTCGTCGTAGAGCATGTCCCGTTCGGTCTGGGACCCGTCGCACCAGTGGATCTCGTCAGGCTGGGTGAGGTCGGCGACGGCAGCAACCCAGGTGACCACCTCCTCAGGAGCGTTGGGGGGCGCACTGGTGGCCCACCGATCATCAGCGGTAGCTATCAGCTCGGATGGGCTCAATCGCTCAGGTCTTGATTTGAGTGGGGACACGCTAGCTCCTTTGCTCGAATGAACGTCGATAGCCGAGGCCCTGGGGTTCGACGGGGAGCTTGAAAACGAACGGCGGGCAGGTGCCACGAACCGCTCCTGCCAGTCGGCTGCCATCAAGACCGCTACGATCCGTTCGGGCATCCTGGTCCAGATACCGTCGAATGCCCCCGGACATCTCACCGATCAGGGCATTGACGAGATTGCTCCCGCCTTTGGTGGAGACACCTGTCCAGGACGCTGATCGGCCGGCTTCACGACGACACATGCCGTTCCTGCGAGAGCTCAGCAACTTCGCTGCTACTGCTTAACCGCAGGATACAACCGACAGCGCTGTTAAGGGCATTCTCAGGGACATTCGGGGCAGCCAAGAAGGACAGGCAGCCCGCCCCGGAACAGCCGGCAGACTCGCGCGGGAGACATCGTCCCGTCGGCAGCTGCCGGTGCACACTGCTGCTCGATCCGGGCGACGGCAGGCCGCACAAGCTCAGTGGGGACGAAGGACTGCCACGCACTCCATGTGATGGGTCATCGGGAACAAGTCGAATGCGCGCAACGATTCCAGCCGGTAGCCGCAGGTGGCGAAGGTGGCCAGATCGCGCGCCAACGCAGCCGGATCGCAGGCCACATAGGCGATCCCTGTGGGTTCCAGCCCCGCCAGCTGCCTCACCACACCGGCACCAGCGCCGGTACGTGGAGGATCCAGGACGATCAGGTCCGTCTTCTTGGCAAGCCGAGAGCCGGCCTTGTCCACCCGCATCGCATGGAAGCGCGCCTGCGGAACGTTGAGCTTGGCCAGTTCGATGGCCGAACGGCTGGCCTCGATACCGGTCACCCGACAGCCTGCGTCCACCAGCGCGCCGGCGAACAGCCCGCAGCCGCAGTACAGATCGGCGACCTGCTCCCCCGCCTTCGGGTTCAAGCCATCGAGCACAGCAGCGGTCAAGGTTTCGGCCGCGCCCGGATGCACCTGCCAGAACCCGTCGGCCCGCACCCGGTAAGCACGGCCACCGACATGTTGAGTAACGATCTGGCTGCCGGTCAGTAGCTCGCCACCTGGGCCGAGCACCGTGCAGCCGTCGTCCGATATCACGACCTGCAGCTCGCCGTCATGTCCAGCAAACCGGCCGAGATCGGCAGGCCCGCCCGGGTGCGCAATCCGGCAGCCGCCCACGGGCAGCTCCACCAGTTCGTCCGAACGCCAGGCCCGCAAGCCCACCCGATGATCGCGAACCAGATAGCGCATCCTGGTCCGCCAGCCGAGGCCGTCGGCATCACCGGGCACCGGCTCCACAGTCACGTCGATCTCCAGTCCAGCCAGCCGGCGCAGCTGTTCGGCCAATACCTGCGCCTTCAGCTCGCGTTGCCGAGGCACCGCAACATGCTGAAAGTCGCAGCCCCCGCAGCGGCCGGCTACCGGGCACGGTGGGATCACCCGGTCGGGACTCGCCTCAATGACCTCGGCGACCTCGCCCCACCACATGCGCGGCTTGGAATCGTCGGTGATGCGCACCCGCACCCGCTCACCCGGAATGCCGTACCGGACGAACACCACGCGCCCGTCGAGCCGAGCGACGCAGTGACCGCCGTGGGCTATCGGGCCCAACTCGACGCAGGGATAGTCCGCCATGGCATCTTCTCGGGTCTGAGCGTTCACCTCACTGCTCCGACCCAGCGGACGAGGCTGAGCCGGCCGGTGGCATCCACCATGAATCGGCGTCAGGGATCAGCCCTCGGCCCGGGAGGCCTTCTCCGCCCCGGCATCCTTGGTGGCCACCGAGCTCGGCAGCGTCATCGGGATCAGGTCGCCTGGCACCCGCGGCTCCGAATCGCGGCGGACCACCGTGTTGCTGAAGAACTCATAGACCAGTTCCGAGACACCCTCGATACCCGACGCCCGGCCGGCCTCTCCCATCACCACTCCGCGCAGCATCCAGCGCGGACCCTCGGCAAACCAGGTGCGCGAGATGTGCACCACCCTGTTGCCCTTGGGGTCGGTCATGGGGATGACCCGCCGCACCTCGGTGCCGAAGGGCCCCTCGGCGAGGGTTGCCTTGCCGCCCGCCTTCTCAGTGGCAGCGATCATCTCATTGCGGATGTCTCCCACCATCGACGTGTGGGCCGGTGCAGCGAACAGGGCGACCTCGATTGCCGATGCGCCGGCCATCACCAGCGCTGCCTGCACCTTCTTGGTGCGCTGATCGACCTGCAGCTGCATCTGCATGCCCTCGAAGGGGGTCAGCACCACACAACCGAAATCGAGGCGCTCGATATCGTCGGCATCCAGATCGACCTCGGTGAGATCGAAGGGCCCGTCCTCACGCCAGTCACGGCTGGCATCGAGTGCCGCCCACTCGTCGATTTCTTCCTCGGCGTCATCGGACTCATCGCCGTCGGCAGCGGACGCGCCGGCCTCCGATTCCTCGGCGGCTGCGTCGTCGTGCGCCTCAGCGTCGTCCTCGAGCTCGTCGAGAGTCTCCTCATCGACAGCCGACTCGTCGTCCTGGTCAGCGTCGTTACGCTTCTTGCGGCCAAAGATCACGTTATGTCCCCTTTTAGAAATCGGTTCAAGACTAACCGGCTGCGGGCGCCGAACCTGAATCGTCCCGCCAGGCCGTGACTCCGCCGGTCGAGCCATGGCCATCGGCACCGCGCTCGCTGGTCGGCAATTCGTCGACCGGTTCGAAGTGGACGCGCAGCACCTGCTGGACGACCAGCTGAGCGATCAGGTCTCCGCGGTGCAGTTCGATCGGTGTTCTCTGGTCGGTGTTGAGCAGGCAGACCTTGATCTCCCCGCGGTAGCCGGCGTCTACGGTGCCCGGCGCATTGACGATCGTCAACCCGCTGCGAGCAGCAAGTCCCGAGCGAGGATGCACGAAACCCGCGTAGCCGTCCGGCAATGCGATCGAGACGCCGGTCGGCACCAGGACGCGCTGCCCCGGCTCGATCACCACGTCGACCGCGGTGGCCAGATCCGCTCCTGCATCGCCGGCGCGGGCGTAGGCGGGCAAAGGCAGCCCATCGTCGATCATCCGGATTGGGACTACCAGCTCAGCTCCGCTCACCTGTGCAAGGTTAGTTCACGGTGCCGAGCCCAGCGGTGGCCTAGGATGTCAGATGTGAGCGATGCAGCAGATAAGAGCAACCCGACCTCGGGCATTGAGTTCAAGATCATCGCGGGGGCTTTGGGTGCCGTCGCGACGTTCGCCGTCCAGAAGCTCATTCGGAGCGGTTGGAAGCAGATCACCGGCCAGGAGCCGCCTGACCCCAACGACCCCGACGCCTCAGCTGTGGCAGCCATCGCCTGGGTGGCTGCGAGCGCGGTCGGTGTTTCGGTCGCCCAGGTAGTCACCCGACGGTTCGCCGCCAAGCGGTACCGCAGCCTCGGGCACTGAACGCCAGGTTTCGATCGTCAGAAGCCGAACTGCCCGACCCGTCAACCGTGAAGTTGACCGGCCGGGCAGTTCGGCTTTTTCAGAGCGCGGCCGGTCCGACCGCGTTGAATAGGTCGAATAGAGGTGGAGAGAACTAGACGCAGTCGACGCAGTAGTCGAGCCCGCCGCGGGTCTCGGCAAGCTGACTGCGATGCTTCACCAGGAAGCACGACGCGCAGGTGAACTCATCGGCCTGACGCGGCAGTACGCGGACGGTTAGTTCCTCATGGGAAAGGTCGGCGCCGGGCAACTCGAAGGCTTCAGCAGCCTCCACCTCGTCCTCGTCGACCTGGCCGGACTGTTTGTCATTGCGGCGGCTCTTGAGCTCTTCGAGTGAGTCCTCACTCATCTCCTCATCGGACTTACGAGGAGCGTCGTAGTCAGTAGCCATTGTGCCCTTCCGGAATGTGATGCATTCTTACTTGTCCTGCACGGCCAGCCATGTGGCTGTCGATGCATGTTGTACCATACCGGCACAAATTACCGAACCTGCCCCCAATCCCCAGACATCCAAGGCGGCGCGGCAGACGCACGTGCATTGGGCTTGAGGGGTAGGTTTACCTGGCAAGGATAGGGCGCGTTCGCGCGTCCAACAAGCAGCTCGACATCAGGGAGACCGGCGAATGGAAAGCGCACTGACGCCGCGCGAGATTCAGGCCCGGATTCGAGGCGGGGAATCTCTCGAGGAGGTCGCGCAGGCTGCGGGCGTTTCCGTCGAGCAGATCGATGCCTATGCGGGCCCGGTGCTCGCCGAACGGGAACATGCTGCCACCTTGGCACGTACTTCGCAGGTGCGCAGGCACCGCGAATCGGGTGTTCAGCGGTTGCTCGGCGAAGTCGTGGCCGACGCATTGGCCGCCGAGGGGGTCGCCCCGGAGGAGATCCGCTGGGATTCCTGGCGCGACGAGAACCGCCGCTGGACGGTCCAGGTGAGCTGGCCGAGCAATGGCGAGCAGCAACACGCCGACTTCGATTTCGATCAGCGCGGTCGCTACTCGACGGCGAAAGATGCCGGCGCCAAGAAACTCATCGGTGAGCGTCCGCCCCAGGCGAAGCGTCCCGGAACCCCCAATCCCGACGCCGAGCCGACCGTTGATCTGCACGACGAATTGGCGATCGTGCGGGTTGTTCAAGACAACGCCGAACCCCCGGCCGTGTTGCCGGATGTCCCGGCGGCACGCATCATCAAGCTTCCCGGACGCGACCAGGACAACATCGACGATGAGCCCGACGACTACGTCGATCCCGAACTGGAGCAGTTCGACGGCGTCTACGACATCGTGTCGAATCCGCGTTCGGATATGGACGTGCTCTATGACATGCTGTCGGGCTTCAATGAGGACTCCGTGCGCATCTACACCGGACTCACCCAGCCGGTGAGCCCGCCGCCCGACCCCGAGCCCGAGGCGCAGCCGCGCTCAGCCCAGCGGCCGAGGCCGAGCGATCCCCGATCCCGGCGACGTGGCCGGACTGCCTCCGTGGCGGGTGAGCCCATCGAGGTCGCCCCAGCCGCCGATCAGCCGGCCGAACCTGACAAGCAACCCACCGATGCCGAGACGGCTCAGTCCGCAGCCACCCCGCCGGAGTCGGCAGCCGCACCGGATTCCCGGGGCGGCCCCCACCCCAAAGCGGCATCGCCGCGGGCCAAGGCGACCCACAAGCCGGCCACGCCGAGAACGAAGCCGGCCCAGGCAGCCGCCCATGCCGAGCAGGCATCGACCGAGCCCGAACAGGACGCCTTGGTGAGCGGCCCCGAGGAGCAGACAACTCCCAAACCGCGCAAGCGCCGCAAGCGCGCGTCGGTGCCCACCTGGGACGAGATCATGTTCGGCGCTCCGCCGCCTTCGGATCCGTCCAACTGACCGCCGACCTGCGGAGGTGCCGTCCGCCCCGAATCCGGACGGCGGCCTCAGTCGGCGGTGAGCTGATCGATCAGCAGTGGGACGCGCATTTCCTCGGGTGTGAGTGAACCGTGCTGGCCCACCAGTGTCAGCTCGCCGGGCCGGGTCAGCGTCATGATCGCCCAGTCCCCCAGCAACGCCACCAGAACGTCCCCGATACGGTCCCGCATGCGGTCATCGACGGTCCCGAACCAGCCCTCGTCGATTGCTTCGTCACGGGTGCGGACGATGGCCCGCTCCCCCAGCCAGCGTCGCCATCGCGTGGCGACTTCGTCCGGACGATCGCAGTAGAGCTGGCGCAACCGTCCCTCTCCCCCGATCAGGTCCAGTCCGTTGGTTAGCACCGGCGTGTCCTCGATGACGATCTGGTGGTTGCTCGGCACATCGACCATGCCGTGATCACCGGTGACGATCAGGCAGGTCTGGGGATCGAGCGCGCTGCGCAGCTGCTCGATCCAGGCATCGATCTCATCGAGGGTCTGATTCCATGCCTCCGACAGGCACCCCATGCCGTGACCAGCATGATCGAGCCGGCGCTCATAGGCATAGACGAACGACCGTTCTCCCACCCTCGAGGCCGCCACGATCTGTTCGATGCGCAGGCTGGTGTCGTTCTCGTCGATCAAACCAATGAAGCGAGAGCCCCGCAGCGCGGCCTGTGTCAGACCCGAGTCCTCGAACTTGGCCAACGACACCGTGCTGACGGCTATCTGCGGATGAGCCTCCAGCTTCTCGAACCAGGTGGGTTGCGGCTGAAAAGTGAGTGGATCGAGCCGGTCGTCCCAGGTGAGAGCGTTGATGATCTCGCCCAGCGCACGAAACGAGTAGCCGACGATGCCGTGGCGTCCGGGAACCGTCCCGGTACCGATCGAGCTCAGCGAGGTGGCGGTCGTGGACGGTACGCCGCTGGTCAGCCCGATAGCTCCCTCGAGCAGACTGCCCAGATAGGGGGCCCGAAACCGCTGCCGGATCAGCAGATCGTGGCCCAGCCCGTCGACCATGACCATGACGTAACGCCGGGCCTGCGGTATGCCGAGCACGTCACGGCAGTCCTCGGCATTGCCCGGTAGCCCCGGCAGCCCCGCGAGGAGATGTGACGCGACGGCCGGCAAGACCTCCGTCAGAGTGGATCTGCCGTAGTCGGGAAGCTGAATGCGCGCCACCGTCAGTGCACCCGCTGCTGCAGGGCCGTGCCGAACTCGACCAGTCGCTGAACGTTCTCGGCGCCATCGGAGACCGGGCTCATCCGGATCACCATGTCCTCGGCCACATCCGATCCCTGGAAACCGTGATCGGCCGTGCACGATGGGTCGCCGCAGGTTGCCGGCTCCAGATCGATCCTGCGAACGGTGCTCCAACTGAGCGTCAACCAGGTCTCCACGGTCTGGGCGCCCGCGCTGCCGAAGTGCTCGGGCTGCGAGATGACCCGGGTGAGCGCGACCGCGCCGAGCAGCCGCAGCGGTACGGACTCGGTGGAACTGATGGCGGTGGCGTTGGCCGGGTCATCGGTGTGTTCATCGGTGTGACAGACGATCAACCTGGTCGCGGTCAGCACGAGCACCGACAGATGACGGCCGATTCCCTCGGGGGCGAAGGTGGCCTCATGGTGGACGAGGAAGACATCCACGGGCTCCCTGCCGAGGGCCAGTGCAACCGAATCCGCGACCAGCTGGGGGAAGAACCCGCAGTCGTTGATCTGGGTCTGCAGCGGTTCCGGGAGCTGGCCGGGGCTGGTCTTCACTTCTCGCCTCACCCCATCATCTTGCCACTAGACGGCCATCCGCACGCTGGAGGTCCCACGCGACCGTCCGTGGTCGCTACGCTGGAGCCCATGGAGTCGCAACAGTTCGTCGGTACACGAATCGACGACTTCATCACCGACAGGGTCGCCCGCTTCCTGCGCAAGCGCGGATGGCGGGAGGCGATCATCCCGTTCACCGGCTACGGCAGCGCCGACCATGTCCGCGTGCTGGGACGCCTGGTGCTGCGTCCGGTCAGAGCCCGCAGCTACTTCGGGATGTACGCCGAGGCGTTCCTGCACCAGCGCGGCTGGCGCAACTTCATCAGCGCCCCGGTGCCGCGCCGGCCGGTGACCGTCAAGGTCGGCGACGAGGACCTCGAGCTGGTGACCGACCGCAGCGGCTACATCGACGTGACGGTCAAGGGCTCAGCGCTTGAGGGTGGCTGGCAGGAGGTCACACTCAGTACCGCGGAGGCGCCGGACGCCACCGCTCCGGTGCAGGTCGTTGATACAGCTCAGCAGTTCGGGCTGATCAGCGACATCGACGACACCATCTTGTCGACCTGGCTACCGCGTGCGCTGCTGGCCGCATGGAACTCGTTCGTGCTCACCGAAGGCAACCGCCAGGCGGTGCCGGGCATGGCCCGCATGTACCAGAAGCTGCTCGCCGAGCATCCGGGAGCTCCGATCGTCTACGTGTCGACGGGGGCATGGAACACCATGCCGTTCCTCAGCCGGTTCATGAAGCGGCATGGGTTTCCCGATGGTCCGATGCTGCTGACAGATTTCGGTCCGACTCAGACGGGCTGGTTTCGCAACGGCGCCAACCACAAGCGCCGTGCGCTTGCCGAACTGGCCCGGGATTTCCCGCACATCAAGTGGGTGCTGGTCGGCGATGACGGCCAGCACGATCCGGCGATCTACCGCGAGTTCGCGGAGCTGCGGCCCGAGCATGTGGAGTTGATCGCGATCCGGCGACTTTCGTCCACCGAGCAGATCCTGGCGCACGGCACCGCGACGGTGCTGCGCGATTCGGCCGACCTCGAATGGGAGCCCTCCGCGGTCACGCAGGTCTCCGGGGTCGACGGAGACGATCTCGCTCCGCAGGTGTGGCGGGCGATCGAATCCGACCAGTCCGACTAGGGTGTGCATGTCGCACAGGGAAAGCTAGCAGGAGAAGTCGTCGCTACATGGCAACCAAGACCCCGGACGATGTCGAAGAATTCGAAGAGCGCATCATCGACATCGATGTCTCATCCGAGATGGAGACCAGCTACCTCGAGTATGCCTATTCGGTCATCTATGCCCGGGCGCTCCCGGACGCCCGGGACGGCCTGAAGCCGGTTCAGCGCCGCATTCTTTACACCATGTATGACATGGGGCTGCGGCCGGACAAGCCACATGTCAAGTGTGCGCGGGTTGTCGGCCAGGTCATGGGTCTGCTCCATCCGCACGGCGACACGGCGATCTACGACGCCTTGGTGCGGCTCGGCCAGGACTGGTCGATGCGGCTGCCGACGATCGACGGGCACGGCAACTTCGGTTCGCTGGACGCCGGCCCGGCGGCCTACCGGTACACCGAATGCCGTCTGGCACCCGCTGCCATGGCGATGGTCTCCGATATCGAATCCGACACCGTGGATTTCCGGCCGAACTACGACGGCAAAGAACTCGAACCGTCCGTCTTGCCGGCCGCCTTCCCGAATCTGCTGGTCAACGGCGCATCCGGCATCGCGGTCGGGATGGCCACCAACCTGGCCCCGCACAATCTGATCGAGGTCGTCGGCGCGCTGAAGCATCTGCTGGCTCACCCCGATGCCGATCTGGACGCACTGATGCGTTACATTCCGGGGCCGGACTTCCCGACCGGCGGGACCATCATCGGACTGGACGGGGTGCGCGACGCCTATGCGTCGGGACGCGGCTCGTTCAAGTTGCGTGCGGCCTGCCGGATCGACCAGGTCAGTCCCCGCCGCAAAGGCATCGTGGTCACGTCGCTGCCTTATGGGGTCGGCCCGGAAAAGATCATGGAACAGATCAAGGATCTGGTCACCCGCAAGAAGCTCTCCGGCATCGCCGACGTCAAGGATCTCACTGATCTGAAGCATGGCACCCGGCTGGTCATCGAGATCAAGAATGGCATCAACCCGGATGCGCTGCTCGCGCAGCTGTACAAGCTGACCAAGCTCGAAGACACCTTCGCCATCAACGCGGTGGCTCTGGTCGATGGGCAACCTCGGACGATGTCGCTGATCGAGATGCTGCAGGTCTATCTGGATCACCGAATCGAGGTGGTCCTGCGACGGACCCGGCATCGGCTCGGCAAAGCCACCGACCGGCTGCATCTGGTCGAGGGCATGCTGCTCGCCCTGCTCGACATCGACGATGTGATCGCGATCATCCGGAGCTCGGAAGATGTGGCGGAAGCCCGCACCCGGCTGATGGAGGCCTTCGAGCTGACAGAGGTCCAGGCGAATTACATCCTCGATCTGCAGCTTCGCAGGCTGACCAAGCTGAGCCGGATCGAACTTGAATCCGAGCGCGACGAGTTGACGGCCGAGATCGCCCGGCTGAATGAGATCCTCGACAACGAATCAGTGCTGCACGGGCTGGTCAGCGGAGAGCTCGATGACGTTGTGAAGAAGTTCGGGACACCGCGTCGCACCGTGCTGCTGGCCGATTCCGGTGTGGCGGCGAGCAGTGCTGCGGCACCACTGGAAATCCCCGATGATCCCTGCTGGGTGATGCTGAGCTCGGCCGGACTGGTGGCGCGACTCGACGTGGCGGAGGCCCCGGCGAGGCCCGAAGGTCCCCGTACCCGCCACGATTGCGTGGTGGCGGCAATCCAGGCGACCACGCATGCCGAATACGGAGTGCTGACCTCACACGGCCGGTTGATCAAGGCGAAGGCGATCGAGTTGCCTTCGGTGCCCCCGACCGCAACCTCGCCGAATCTGCAGGGCGGCACGCGCATCTCCGATCTGGTGCACCTCGACAAGGACGAGCGGGTGCTCGGGCTGACCTCGTTGAGCGATTCGTCGCTGGGATTGGCGCTGGGTACCAGATCGGGCGTGGTCAAACGGGTAAACCCCGAGATACTGGCCAGCAAGGATGACTGGACGGTCATCAATCTCGCTGACGGCGACGAGGTGGTCGGCGCGCTCGAACTGCACAGCGCCGAAGATGAACTGGTCTTCATCACCTCGGACGCCCAACTGCTGCACTTCGCTGCCTCGCTCGTCCGCCCGCAAGGCCGGGCAGGCTCCGGCATGACCGGCATCAAGCTGGGGGCCGACGCCCAGGCCATCTGGTTCGGGGCAGTGCGTGCCGGCGCAGCGGTCGTGGTGACGGTCTCGGGCAGTTCGTCGTCGCTACCGGGAACCGAGACCGGCAGCGTGAAGGTGACCCCGTTCGCCGAATACCCACCGAAGGGCCGCGCGACCGGCGGTGTGCGCTGCCACCGGTTCTTGAAGGGTGAGGACACCCTTCTGCTGGGTTGGGCAGGGGCGGCTCCCGCGATTGCGGCGGCCGGATCGGGATCGCCGGTCGATCTGCCCCCGGCCACCGGACGCCGTGATGGGTCCGGGACTCCCGCGTCCCAGCCGATCGCTGCCGTAGCCAGCCGGGTTCTTGGTTCGTAGCTCGTAGGATGGCCGCGTGCCATTTGCTGATCTACTGACGGCCAATGCCGCCTATGCCGAGGGATTCGAACATCGCGATCTGGACGGCAGGCCCCGCGCCGGTCTGTGCCTGCTGACCTGCATGGATTGTCGGCTTGATCCACTGCCCATGGTCGGGCTGCAGGTCGGGGACGCGAAGGTTCTGCGCAGTCCGGGCGGTCATCTGGGGCCGGAGATGTTGGCCGGTTGTGTGCTGGCGGTGCATGCCCTGGGCGTCAATCGGATCATGATCATCGCACACACTCGCTGTGCGATGGCCGGGTCGGAGTCGGACCTGCGCGATCGCATCTCGGCCTCCAGCGGCATCAAGGACATCGACATCGTGTTCGGTGCGGACGCCGATCGGCTCGGCCGGTTGGCTGAAGACGTCGAGACACTGCGCAATCACGAGCTCATCGGGCGGTTCGCCGAGGTCGGTGGCTTCGATTACGACGTCGACAGCGGACGCCTGACTCAGCTCTACTGACTCGGATCTACTGACTCAGCCGCTCGGACTCGGGCCCTGGGTGCTCGGCGACCCGGGCGAGGGCTCAGCTGCGGGCCTGACGCGCGGCGACGATCGCGTCAAGCAGCCCATCGGCTGCCTCGCGTTTCGACCCACTCGCCGTGGCCACCAGTTCGCCGCCGACCGCCAGCACATACAGCGTGTTCTCGGTCGTCTCGAAACCCTCGGACCAACCCACTGCGTTCACCGCGAGCAGGTCTGCGCCCTTGCGGGCGAGCTTCTGGCGGCCGAGCGCGAGTAGTGCCTGCTGGTTCTCGGCGGTTTCTGCGGCGAATCCCACCACGAGTTGGCCGGGCCGGCGGCGGTGCACCAGGCCGGCGAGAATGTCGGGGTTCTCCGTCAGGGTGAGGGTCACCTGAGTGCCGGTGTCCTCCTTGCGCATCTTCGTGTCGCGCACGCCGGCGACGCGATAGTCCGACACCGCAGCGGCCATCACGATGACATCCGCGTCGTCGGCCTCGCGGTTCGCAGCCGCGTCCATCTCGGTGGCGGTTCCGGTGCGATCGATTCGCACGTTGGCACAGTCGGAGACCTCGGACAGGATTGCGTCTTCGATGTTGGCGGCGAGCAGGACGACATCGGCGCCCCGAGCCGCAGCGGCGGCGGCCAGGGCGACACCTTGGCGTCCACTGGAGCGGTTGCCGATGAACCGGACCGGATCGATCGGCTCACGTGTGCCACCGGCGCTGACAAGCAGCTTCACTCCCGCCAGATCGCCGCTGGTGAGGCTCGTCCGTGCGAGAATCTCGAATGCGCGGGTGACGATCTCGTCCGGCTCGCTCATGCGGCCCGGCCCGGAGTCGGTGCCGGTGAGTCGTCCGTCGTTGGGACCGACGAACTCGATACCGCGGGTACGCAGGGTCGCGATGTTGGCCTGAGTTGCCGGGTGCAGCCACATCTGGGTGTGCATCGCCGGCGCTACCAGCACGGGTGCCTCGGTGGCCAGCAGTGTGGTGCCGAGCAGGTTGTCCGCGATGCCAGCGGCCATTCGCGCCAGGGTATTGGCCGTTGCGGGCGCCACTATGATCAAATCGGCGTGCTGGCCCAGCGCGACATGCCGCACCTCGGCCACATTCTCATGAACCGACGCGGTCACCGGATGACGACTGATGGCCTCCCAGGTCGGCTTCCCCACGAAGTGCAGCGCATCCTCGGTGGGCACCACCTGCACGTCGTGTCCTGCCTCGACGAGCAGGCGCGCAACCATGACTGCTTTGTATGCGGCGATTCCACCGGACACTCCCAGCACGATGTTCATGGCCTCCATCCTCCCATCCGCCCGAGCGTCTAGACTGCACACCCATGTGTACGGTCATCATCCATGTTCCCGAATGCGCCGAACATGCGACTCGGATGCTTGCCGTGCGCGACGAAGATCCGACCCGTCCGTGGGATGCACCCGGGCCCTGGTGGCCGGACGAGTATCCCGAGGTGATCGGAGTCCGGGACCGCCGGGCGAACGGAGCCTGGCTGGCCGAGGATTCCCCCGCCGGTCGGCTGGCCGTCATTCTCAACCGCGATGTGCTGTCGGTGCCCGACGGATCCCTCGAGTCGAGGGGTGGCATCGTCCTTGCCTCGGTCTCGGGAGAATCGCTGCCGCAGCGTCCCCGCACCGCCGGCTTCAACCTGGTCGAAGTGGCGGGACCGCGGGCGTGGGTCACCATCTGGGATGGGCTGCGGCTGCGCCGCCAGCAGCTTGAGCCGGGCGTCCACATGATCTCGCACGACGAGGTGGACGATCCCCGCACGGCCCGCATTGTCCGCTGGCTGCCTGACTACCGCGAGATCACCCAGCGGCAGGGTCCCGAGATGGCCTTCGAGCAGTGGGCTCACCAGTGGGTCGCGGTGCTGTCCGCAAGCTCGGCGCTGGGGCCCTTCGACGATCGGGCGATCATTCGTGACAATCATCCACACGGGTATCCGACGATGTCACTCCTGGTTTGCGTCGCCGAAATCCGTGCTGAGCGCGTGCAACTCGCCTCGGCTGTGCTTCCCGAGCCAGGCGTGTGGGCCGAGGCACCTTTCGTCCTCGCCTGAGGGAGCCACAAGCACGGCAGGTAGTATCGTGCGGGACCCCGACGAAAGGAAGTACATGAGCGAACCGATCAGCAGTAACCCGACGAGCGTGCAAAAGCCTCCCGCGGACGGCTATCTGAATGAACCGGAGAGCATCAGCGCCTGGCTGATCCGACTGGTCAAAGGCATCCTGGTGGGGATCGGCTTCATCCTGCCCGGGTTATCCGGCGGCGTGTTGGCGGTCATCTTCCGCGTGTATGACCCGATCATCCGATTCTTGGCCAAGCCGTTCCATCGCTTCGGCAAGAATGTGCTCTACTTCATCCCGATCGGCATCGGCGCGGTCATCGGCATTGTGCTCTTCTCGGTTGTCGTGGACGCCGCGTTCGGCCGTTTCGCGGCGCAGTTCATCTGCTTGTTCATCGGCTTCGTGGTGGGGACCTTCCCGTCGCTCTATCGCACGGCCGGCAGGCAGGGCCGGACGACCACACACTGGATCATCCTGGCGGTCGCTGCCGTCGTGATCTTCGCGATCATGCTGATCGGCGGTCAGTCGATAATCGACGTCACCCCGAACTGGCTGGTCTGGCTGGGATCGGGCGCGTTGATCGGTCTGGGTGTCATCGTGCCGGGCATGAGCCCCTCGAACTTCCTGATCTACTTCGGTCTTTACGACAAGATGGCCGCCGGCATCAAGGATTTCGACTTCGCTGTCATCGTTCCCCTGACGCTGGGGTTGATTGTCTGCGTTCTGGTCTTCGCCAAGGCTGCCGCGTGGGCGTTCGATCACTACTACGCGGGCATGTACCACTTCATTCTCGGCATGGTCATCGGATCATCGCTGGCGATTTTCCCGACCGTGGTCTTCCCCACGTTCACGGCATCCGGGTTGGCAGAGGCCAACCTGAGCCTGCCGGTGGCGCTCATCTTCGCCATCGTCATGTTCATCGTCGGGACGATCGCATCGTGGCTGTTCAGCAAGCTCGAGGACAAGGTCGCGATTCAGCGCGAGGCGATTGAAGCAGCCGCGAGCTGACACCGATCCAACGGCCGCGATCTGGGGATAGCTCGATGCCTGGCGCGACATGTAGCGCTTCATTCGAGGGATCGCGGTCGCGCCTGGGAGGTGCGCAGTCATCGCCTCTGCGACAGCCAGCACCGCCGCCGACGCCTCGGGGGCGGGCGCTAGCGGCGGTGCCTCAGCTGCGCTCCTGGGGGACTGAGCAGCGGAATGACTAGCACTGTCAGTTTCAGTCACCGCTTCATGGGGCGTCAAGGCTTTTTCCCGATCTGTGGATAACTTGTCAACTAAAGTAGATTCCTACGGCCCGCGCGGGCCGTTATCCGCGGGTGGCGACGCTCGAAGAAGCGTCTCTGGGATGTTTCCCGCTAGACTGGCCGCCGCAGGCAAGGGGCGTTAGCTCAGCAGGTTAGAGCAGAGGACTCATAATCCTTGGGTCGCGGGTTCGAGCCCCGCACGCCCTACCAGTGAAGCGGGTAGTCAGATGATGCTTATCTGCTTCCCTCCTTCCTCTGTGATGGTTGGTTTTGCTAACGATTTGCCAACGGCCAGCCGGATGCTGCCGATTTGACGCCCGGTCAGGCTCCCCAGACCGCCTTGGCGAACACCTCGACTGCACGGTCATCGTCCTTGGGGATCGCGTCGGCGTAGACGTTCAAGGTGACGCTCGGGTCCTTGTGACCCTGGCGCTTGCTGACGATGTGGACAGGGATGCCTTCACGCAGCAGTGTGGTCGCGTGGGTGTGCCGAGTCCCGTGCAACGTCATCCGAGGCAGACTCGTGCCCTTCTGGGCTGCCAGGAACGCCTTGGCGAAGTAATCGGGGAACACTCGGGCCCCGTTCTCCCAGGCGAAGACCAACCCGTCGGTGTCTTCATAGGCCGGCCCCCATTCGAGCCGCTCGGAGGCCTGCTGCTGGCGCCATGCCTTCAGCGCTGCCGCCGTCTTCGGGTCGAGTGCAACAGTCCGGTTCTCATGGTTCTTGGTGTCAGTCGTCACGATCTGCTGCCCGAACTGGGTGGCTGAGCGCTCCACGGTGATCAGACCGGCCTCGGGTCGACGTGGGCCCAAGTGAGCCCGCGCACAGCTCGCCGCGCCTCATGCCAACGGCCAAGGCGACGAGCCACACGATGCCCCGGCGGGTCTGCTCGGTTGCGCCGAGGAATGCCCGCTGGTACTCACCGCCGATCGTCGACTTCAGAGAGATGTCGATCTTGTGGCGGTAGAAGTGGGCCGAGGACGCCTTGAAATCGACGCTCTGAGCCGTATCCGTTTGACCAGGCGGCCCTTCGTCTCGGGGCACTGAACCTGTGAAAGTCAGGCCATACTCCGCACAATGGTGGAGTCCTTGCTCCTCCGCAATCTGGAGACCTCGGGGAACTAAATCATCTGATGCGTATTACCCAAAGTACGTATGTACCG
>Ga0334883_1002160_pt1 | contig 25388 bp, 15 predicted proteins | sample GraSluR1_MG_6_FD_207230 | JGI IMG/M metagenome (GOLD analysis project Ga0334883, IMG submission 207230) | Sludge microbial communities from methane-producing bioreactor in Wageningen University, Netherlands - Granular Sludge_09_05-R1 | ecosystem: Engineered > Bioreactor > Anaerobic >...
AGCCGTGGGGCGTTCCACCTCTCCCAGTCGCGCCCTGCGGGACGCCCGGGAGAGGTCGGCTGGTCGGGCTCGCGCTGCGAGCCTGAACAGACGGGTGAGGGCAAGACCCGCCCAACCGCCGCCGCCGAGCCGTGGGCCGTCCAACCTCTCCCAGTCCCGCCCTGCGGGACGCCCGGGAGAGGTCGGCTGGTCGGGCTCGCCCTGCGAGCCTGAACAGACGGGTGAGGGCAAGACCCGCCCAACCGGCGCCGGGCGCCACGGCGGTCCGCCGTTGGTGTCGGACGCCCCCCGGCGCGGTACAGGCCCGCGCCCTACAGAGCGCCGCCGCCGAGCCGTGGGGCGTTCCACCTCTCCCAGTCGCGCCCTGCGGGACGCCCGGGAGAGGTCGGCTGGTCGGGCTCGCCCTGCGAGCCTGAACAGACGGGTGAGGGCAAGACCCGCCCAACCGGCGCCGGGCGCCACGGCGGTCCGCCGTTGGTGTCGGACGCCCCCCGGCGCGGTACAGGCCCGCGCCCTACAGAGCGCCGCCGCCGAGCCGTGGGCCGTGCCGTTCACCCCTCTCCTAAGCAGCCGTATCTTGACGGAGAGGGGACGGGGGTGAGGCGTCATCAGTGCCGTTCGCCGTCGCCGTCAGGTCCGAAGGACCGTGCCCCCGCGAGGACGCTTGACGTGTCGTTGCCGCTGCACGACCGTACCCATGATTGCCGGCGGGGCCCGACGCCGTCGGCGAGATGACAAGGAGACCGGATCTATGGGCCGACTGCTACTTCTGATGGGGCTCTTCTCGGCATGCCTGTGCCACGGAGCCGACGACTGGAACCCGCCGAACCTGGTGCAGAACCCCGGCTTTGAGGAGGTGGGCGCGGACGGAGCGTTCGCTCCGTGGGGCGGCGACCGCAGCGTCTACACCAGCGTCGCGGATGTGGCCCACTCCGGGGTCCGCTCCCTGCGATACGCTAATGAGGATGCCGGCCGGTACCTCCTGTGCGGCCAGGAGGTTCCCCTGGAGCCCGGGGCCGCCTACGAGTTCAGTGCCTGGATCAAGACCGAGGGCGTCGACGGCCCGGACAGCGGAGCCACCATCTGCCTGGAGTGGTGGGGGGAGGGCGGGAAGTACCTGGGAGGCAGCTATCCGTCCGGGTTCAAGGGCACCGCGGACTGGCGGCAACTGAGGGCGCTCAGTGGCCGGGTGCCGCCCACCGCGGTGAGCTGCAACATCACCTGCTATCTGCGCAAGGGCTGTACCGGGACGGCCTGGTTCGACGATGTGGAGCTGCGCCGCCACCGCGAGCCACCTCTACGCACCCTGCTCACCCACCCCAACTACCGGGGACTCGTGGTTCCGGGATCCGGGCCGGTGCGGGTGGCGGCCGATCTCTCGCTGGCCGACTGGGGGCTGGAGCCGGAGCAGGTCATGGTGCGCACCGATGTGGTGAGGGTGGCCGACGAGCGCGTCTGCCTCACGCAAAGCCGGCCGCCCGCCGGCCCGTCGCTGGACCTGCGGCTGAACGTGGACGGACTGGATAAGGGCGCCTATCGCCTGGACATCGTGCTGCAGACCCGCACCGGTGAGCAGGAGATCGGCCGCGATAGCTGGCGGCTGCAGGTGGTGGACGGCACCGACCTGCAGCGGCGCGCCGCATACGTCGACGAGCACAACCGGCTCATCTGCGACGGCGAGCCTTTCTTCCCCCTGGGGATGTACTTCAGCGGTGTCAACGAGGAGGACCTGCGGCTCTATGCCGACAGCGGGTTCAACTGCCTGATGCCCTACGGCTCGCCGAACCGGGAGCAGATGGACCTGGCCCACAGCCTGGGGCTGAAGATCATCTACTCGGTCAAGGACGTCTACTACGGCTCCACCTACTGCCCTCAGGGCATCGAGACCGAGGCCGATGAGCGGGCCTACATCGAGGCGAAGGCGGCCGAGTTTGCGGACCACCCCGCCCTGCTGGCCTGGTATCTGAATGACGAGCTGCCCCAGGAGTACATGCCGCGCCTGGAGGCCCACCAGCAGTGGCTGGAGGAGCTTGACCCCGGCCATCCCACATGGGTGGTGCTGTACCAGGTGGGGCATGTCGCCGCGTATGCCAAGACCTTCGACGCCATCGGCACCGACCCGTACCCGATCCCCGGAAGTCCGGCCCGGCGTGCGGCGGAATGGACCCAGATGACGGTGGACGCGGTCAAGGGCAGTCGCCCCGTGTGGCAGGTGCCGCAGGTGTTCAACTGGGCCAACTACCGCAAGACGGAAGAGGAGAAGCAGGGCCTGCGCCCGCCCACGGAGGCCGAGATGCGCAGCATGGCCTGGCAGTGCATCACCAACGGGGCCACGGGACTGGTGTTCTACTCCTTCTTCGACATCAAGCGCGATACGGTGGTGCCCTTCGAGGAGCAGTGGGGGTATGTCAAGGACATGGCCGCCGAGATCGGCGAGCTGTCTCCGGTGATCCTGTCGGTGGAGCCCGCGCCGAGTATCCGGCCCGTCAGCGACCGGGAGTGGCTGCACTACATGGTCCGCCGCGTCGGCGGCAAGGTGTACCTGTTCGTGGTCAATGACGGGCCGAAAGCCGGCAGGGCCACTTTCGCCCTGGGCTCATGCCCCGGACAGGTGACCCTGCGCGGACAGGGCCGGCTCTCCCCGGACGACAGCCCCTATCTGCGCTGCGCCCTGGAGCCCTTCGGGGTCAGCGTGTACGAGATCGAGCCGTAGCCTGAGCCGCAGTCGTGTGGGCAAGAGAAGAGCCCGGCCACCTGTGGCCGGGCTCTTTACGTATGGAATGCAGGGATGATCGCAATCGCCGGGGAGTCTTACTCCGCCAGCAGATAGTCGGCGGGGCGCTGGTCCAGGGCCGCCGTGCGCACGTCAAACCCGCTGCGCTCGATGAGCTCGCGAAGCTGCAGGGCGTTGGGCAGTCGCCGGTCGGCACGGTCCGCGTCGTGCACAGGCTCGTCGTCGTGGACCCGGCAGACCACCGTATCGACGCCGAAATGCAGGGCGATCTGGGTGGTCTTCATGCCCAGATCGTTGGCGTAACAGCGCACATGCGGCACACCGGCCAGGAAGACCCGAGCCACCGCGAACTCGCGGAGATCCTCGGTGCCCCCCACCAGTGTCCCGGGGTCCATGCTGTACTCCGTGGGCGTGTAGGCCCGAGGCGCGTAGAAGGTGAAGCCGCCCGTCTCGTCCTGGAGGTCGCGCAGGTAGCTGAGGTGGTGGAGCTTCTCCTCGGCTCCCTCGTAATGACCGTAGAGCATGCTGGCCCCGCCGGCGAGGCCCACCGAGTGGGCGTCCCGCATGACCTGTAGCCACTGGCCGCCGGTGGCCTTAGCTCCGCACAGCACCTTGCGAATGCGGGGGTCGAAGATGTCGGCACCGTCCTCGAGGATCGAGTTGAGGCCGGCGTCGCGCAGGTCGCACAGCACGGCGGCGAACCGACTCTGGACCATGACGGTGATGGCCGCGAGCTGAGCGGGCGCGAAGCCCTGCAGGTGCACGTCGGGGTACGCATCGCGGATCGCGGACAGCATGTCGAGATAGTAGTCGTAGGTGACGTCGGGGTTGGTGCCGCCGGTAAGCTGGAACTGATGGATCCCCGCCGCGACGGCCTCACCGACCAGATCGACCACCTCGGGGACAGAACGGGTATAGGCTCCCGGCGCGCCCGGTGGCTTGGCGTTCAGGCAGTAGCGGCACTGGTTCCGACACACATTGCTGTAGCGGATGCGCCGCGCTTTGACCAGTGTGCGCTCGGCCCCGGTGGCTCTGGCACTGACGATCTCGGCCAGCCTGCCCAGAGCCAGCAGATCGGTGCTGGCGTACAGGGCCTCGCCCTCGGCCTCGGAGATGTGCTCTCCGGATAGCAGCTTGTCTCTGATGGGATACAGTTCGTCATTCATCGTGTTCGACCATTGCCTTTGCGTGTTTCTGCGTTGTCAATCGCCTGTTCGGCATATTCCCGCGACATCCCTCCCCCTCAATACGGAACCTACGCACCCGATTATAGGCCTAACCGGCGGCCGGTGCAATGAGCCGGAACAGGGTATCTCACCGGGCCGGTGTCCAGAGATCCGGCCGGAGACCCCACCTTCGCCGGGAATGTCATTGTGAGAGCGTCCGCTCCCGGTAAGAGCAGCTCGTACAATCTCCCGGCGTTCAGTGAGATTCCTGGCTATCTCGCCGCGCGAGATGCACGCTCAGAATCACATGAGACGGACCGGCCGGGCTTCTCGGCCGCACCTCCAGGCACAGAGACGGGACCGCCGGTGACCACATGCAAGAAGGCGCAGGTTCCACGGTACTGCCGGGGTAGCTACTGATGGGGAACGCAACCGTCATCGGCCCGCATGCTTCCTCACTCGCCTGAGACGTCCGCAACCATTCCCCTGCTACGCCCCACCGGAACACCCGGCGGACCCGCAACTACTCACTCAAGGAAAACATGCACTTCGTGGGCCACTGCGACAGCCGCGTTGTCAAGGGCGAGGCTCTGCCTGTATGGACGCTTCAGGCGTGCCCTGAGTTCGTTACATCGTTACCTACTATTATCGGCAGAGGGCTTCAGGTCTTGACCCGAGAAGCGCCCCGGACCGCGAGTTTTGGGCTTCAAAATGCCTTCCAGCGCATCTCAAACGGGGTGCTGTGTTGCCCTTTTACCCTCCCCGTGCCCGGTGCGGGTCACCCGGACCTCACTGCCGCGCGCGCAACCGGCCTGCGGGCCGCGCCCCGTGGTGTCGGAGCCAATCTTGGCCAGGTTCCGTATTTGCTCTTTGTCGCGTACTATTGCGTCGTTATTGGACGGCGGGTTATACTGTATAGGAGACTGCGATGCGGAGCATCGCGGCCTCTGTGCTTTCTTGCGTCCGCCCCGCCGGGCGAAAGAGGCAGAAGCACCGTGCCGCGACAACTCCGGCCGGAGGGCCGGTGCCTCCTCGTCGCGGGCGGCAAATCCAGATAGCAGAGGTGTTTACAGGTCATGCGCCGTGGTTTCACACTCATTGAGTTGCTCGTGGTCATCGCGATCATCGCCATTCTGGCCGCCATCCTCTTCCCCGTCTTCGCCCGGGCCCGCGAGAAGGCGCGGCAGACCTCGTGTCTGTCCAACCTCAAGCAGATGGGGCTGGCCTGCATGATGTACGCCCAGGACTATGACGAGACGCTGCCGCGCCACTGCTACCAGCCGCGCCCGCTCTTGCCCACCGGGGACTATCCGTGGACCATGGCGGTACAGCCGTACGCCAAGAACTCCCAGCTCTTCCTGTGCCCCTCCAACACCGGCTGGCGGAATGAGGCCAAGTGCTGTGGCGGCTACGGCTACAACCTGAGCACCACGCCCAGCGGCGGCGGTGTGGGCTGCAGCAATCAGCCGATGTCCCGCATCACCGCTCCGGCGGGCCTGATCATGATCACCGAGGTCGGCAGTGGGGCCGACGCCGTGGCCTGGTGTGGTTACTGGGAGGTGGAGTCCGACACGGGCAACCCCAACTACGTGCATCAGACGGGCCGGCACAATGAGGGCAGCAACTCGATCTTCGCCGACGGCCACGCCAAGTGGCTCAAGCAGTCGGAGATCCTGCGCACCCGCGGCTACTGGGACCTGCGCTACAGCCAGTAACGCGAGGGCGACGGTCTGGACCACATGCGGGCCCGGCGAGACTGCCGGGCCCGCAGTCTTTGTGGAGCACGGCTACCGGTGAACGCTGACAGGGCCGGCGGGTGAGGAAACCCGGCGGCCCCGGCGCTTCCGGTACCATGTGCTTGGGGCCCGCAAGCGCCTGAGCCCACGACGGGAGGGAATCGCTTTTTAACAGAAAAGGAAAACAGGATCTGTCCGACGAACAGAGCTCTGTCGTCAAACCCTGCAGTCGAAAGGACCAGTAGCATGGGACGTCGGGGATTTACCCTCATAGAGTTGTTGGTTGTGATCGCGATCATCGCCATCCTGGCGGCGATATTGTTCCCCGTGTTCGCACGGGCCCGTGAGAAAGCGCGCCAAACGAGCTGTCTCAGCAATCTCAAGCAGATCGGTCTGGGCTGGGTGATGTACGCCCAGGACTACGACGAGTGCATCGCATGGCGCGAGGTGAACCCGCCGGTGCCGAACTACTCGCTTAGCATCCAGGCCATGCTGACCCCGTACATCAAGAACGATCAGCTCTGGGTCTGCCCCTCCGCCACCCCCAAGGCCGTCAACCAGTGGCCGGGGATGATCACGAACTACGGCTTCAATGACTGGTTCGGCATGTACACCACGGCCAGCATGGGAGGTTGGGGCGCGATCCAGACTTACGACCGTTCCGTCAAGGGCACCTGCAGCCTGGCGGCGATCCAGGTCCCCTCCGAGACGGTGGTGGCCTGCGACTGTGACGCGAACTATGGCCCGAACACCGGGGCCTGGTGGGGCTACGCCCACATGAATCCCCGCCCGCTGGCCGGCAACCCGATGATGCCCACACGCCACAATGGTGGCCTGAATGTCTTCTTTGCCGATGGCCACGCCAAGTGGTACACACCGCAGAACATCAGCGCCACGATGAACGGCAGTTACTACTACTACTGGCAGTTCACCAAGGTGCCCGGCGGCATGTACCCATAGGGGTCCGGCCGATGAGTCCGGCCGGCCCGGTTTCTGTCATTCTGGAGCGTCAGCGTCGCAAGCTCGAGCTTGCGACGCTTGGGCGAGGAATCTCTTTCAATGCCAGGGGATTCCTCGAGCTGCTCCCTTCGGGAGCAAAGGCTGTCAGAGTGACAGTCCCATCCGAATGTATGCTTCTCGGCCGCTCCTATAGACCACATCTGGGCCCGGCGAAACTGCCGGGCCCGCGGTCTTTGTGGAGCACGGCTACCGGTGAACGCAGACAGGGCCGGCAGGTGAGGAGACCCGGCGGCACTGGCGCTTCCGGTGGGATGTACTTGGCGCCCCAAAGAGGCCGGGAAAACGACACGTGCAGATTGCTCCTTGCCAGAAAAGGAAAGCCGGGTGCCATAGCGAACAAAAACGCAGTCGTCAAAGCTCGCAGTCGAAAGGACGAGTAGCATGAGACGTCGAGGCTTCACCCTCATCGAGTTGTTGGTCGTGATCGCGATCATCGCGATCCTGGCGGCGATCCTGTTCCCCGTCTTTGCGCGTGCCCGGGAGAAGGCAAGACAGACAAGCTGTCTGAGCAACCTCAAGCAGATCGGTCTTGGCTGGGTGATGTACGCCCAGGACTATGACGAGTGCATCGCATGGCGCGAGGTGAATCCGCCGGCACCGACCTACTCGCTCAGCATCCAGGCGATGCTGAGCCCCTACATCAAGAACGATCAGCTCTGGAGTTGCCCCTCCGCCACCCCCAAGGCCATCAACCAGTGGCCCGGGATGATCACCAACTATGGTTTCAACGACTGGTTCGGCATGTACACCACCGCCAGCTTAGGGGGCTGGGGCGCGATTCAGGACTACAGCCGCGTCGCGAAGGGTGGGACCTGCAACCTGGCGGCGATCCAGGTCCCCGCGGAGACGGTGGTCGCCTGCGACTGTGACCCCAACTACGGCGTGAGTCGCGGGGCCTGGTGGGCCTATGCCCACATGAACCCGCGCCCGACCGCCGGCAACCCCATGATACCCACGCGCCACAACGGTGGCCTGAACGTCTTCTTCGCCGATGGCCACGCCAAGTGGTACACTCCGGAGAACATCAGCGCCACGATGAACGGCAGCTACTATTACTACTGGCAGTTCACCAAGGTGCCCGGCGGCATGTACCCGTAGAAGGCCGGCCGGAAAGCCGGTTCTGCCGTCAGGATGTCATTCCGAGCGCCCATCTCGCGCAGCGAGATAGTGAGGAATCTCGCTGAATGCCGGGAGATTCTCCGAGATGCTCTTGGCGGGAGCGGACGTTCTTGGAGTGACAGTCTCGGCGCCGCCGGGCCTTCCCGCCCCCGGCGGCGCTCGTGCAAGTGCCGGCCGCACCGTGCAGTCACCGATCCCCGCGCCGCCTCCGTGGCGCGGGGATATCGTTTGGACGGGCGCGCGGGGCCTGAACGCGAGGCCCCGGCCTCGCCGCCCGTACGCCGCACCCCCTCTCCGACCTTTGGTTGACGCTGCCGGACCTCACCGATAGAATGGTGCCGTTTCCCCCTATGGAGTGAGGCTTTGCAGGCGCCCAGGAACCGCGGAGCAACACTAAGAGCGATCTTGATCGGCCTGTTCCTCATGCCGATCAATGTCTACTGGGTCACGGTTGTCGAGGTCCGGTGGTACTCCCTGGACGGCTCCTGCCTGCCCCTGTTCATCACCCCGGTGTTCATGCTGTTCGTCCTGGCTGTGATGAACCTCGCCCTCATCAAGCTGGCGCCGCGGCTGGCCTTCTCCCAGGCCGAGCTGTTGGTGATCTACCTGATGGTGGTGATCTCCGAGACCCTGGCCGGCCACGACTTCGTCCAGAACCTGTTCGGCGTCATCGGCCACCCCTTCCAGTTCGCCACCGTCGAGAACGGCTGGGAAGACCTCTTCCTGCAGTATGTGCCCACCTGGCTCACGGTCTCGGACGAGACGGCCCTGCGCGGGCTGTACGAGGGGGGCGAGTGGTTCTGGCAGCCGGTGATGTACCGCCCCTTCCTTGTCCCTCTCGCCGCATGGGGCGGCTTCCTCGTCGTCCTGATCTTCGTCATGCTGTGCATCAATGTGCTGGTGCGCAAGCCGTGGACGGAGCATGAGAAGCTGTCTTACCCCCTGATCGTGATGCCCCTGGAGCTGACTCGGGACCAGCATCACGCCCGGTTCTTCCGCAATAAGCTGATGTGGGGCGGGTTCGCGGTGGCCGCCGCGATCGACCTGGTCAACGGCGGCCACGCCATCTGGCCGATGATCCCCGAGATACCGTACATCAAGCTCTACGAGCTGGCGCAGCACTGGCCCAGCCGGCCCTGGAACGCCATGGGCTCCACGCGCATGGGGATGTACCCCTTCGCCATCGGCCTGGCCTTCTTGCTGCCCTCCGACCTGAGCTTCTCGTGCTGGTTCTTCTATGTGATCTCCAAGCTCGAGCGCGTTGCAGGAGCGATGGTGGGCTGGGAGGCGGCCAAGGGCCTGCCGTACCTCAACGAGCAGGCCGCCGGGGCCTGGATCGGCCTGGCGCTGCTGGCGCTGTGGGCCAGCAAGAACCACTTTGCCAAGGTCTGGGCCCACGTGACGGGACACAAGACCGACCTCAACGATGCCGAGGAGCCCATCAGCTACCGGGCGGCGCTGATCGGCATCGGGGTCGGCACCGTGCTGATCTACGCCTTTTGCTCCTATGCGGGCATGTCCATGGGCACTATCATCGGCTTCTTCTCCATCTTCTACCTGCTCTCCATCGCCATCACCCGGGTGCGGGCGGAGCTGGGCACCCCCCACGAGATCTACTTCGTCAACCCGCACCGGATCATGGTACAGATCGCCGGCGCCAACGCCTTCAGCATCCGGGATCTCACGGCGCTGTCGGCCACATACTGGTTCAACCGCGGCTATCGCTGCCATCCCATGCCCTGCCAGCTTGAGGCCTTCAAGATGAGCGAGTATGTGGAGCTGGACCGCAAGTGGCTGGCGGGGGCGATCATGATCGCAACGGTGGCGGCGGTGGCGTTGAGCTTCTGGGCCAACATGCACGTCACCATGCTGGCGGGGGCCTCGGCCAAGGCGCAGGGGTTCAAGAGCTGGGTGGGGTGGGAAACGTACAACCGGCTGGCCACCTGGGTACGCAGCCCGGAGCCGCCGGACTATCTGGCCGTGAGCTTCATGGTCGTGGGCGCCCTCCTCGTTTTGGTGCTCAAGGTCCTCCGTTTCCGCTACGCCGGCCTGCCGTTTCACCCCGCCGGCTACGCCCTGGCCATCTCCTTTGCCATGGACTACTTCTGGTTCGCCTTCTTCGTCAGTTGGCTCGCCAAGGTCATCATCATGCGCTACGGGGGTCAGAAGACCCACCGCTCGGGAGTGTGGTTCTTCATCGGCCTGCTCGTGGGCGACTATGTGATCGGGAGCATCTGGGCCATCATCGGCCCCGCTCTGGGGATCACGAACTACAAGATCTTCATCTAGCGCCGCGGCCGACGAGCCCCGCCGGCACGGTTCCTGTCATTCTGAGCGTCCATCTCGCGCAGCGAGATGGCGAAGAATCTCGCGGAATGCAGGGAGATTCCTCGAGCTGCTCTTGCCGGGAGCGGGCGCTCTCAGAATGACATTCCCGGCGAAGGCCCGGTTCCTGTCATTCCGAGCGTCCATCTCGCGCAGCGGGATAGCCAGCGCTCTCGCTTGATGCCGCGAGGCTGAAGCCGCATAGGGTCCGCCGCAGTTCCCGGGGCTGGGTCCCCGATACCGGACCCGCTCCGGACGCCGGCCTCGGTGACCGATGACCTGTCCCCCTATCCACTCGGCCCCCGCCCACCGCGTTTCTCCCCTATCCCCTGCCCGCTCAGCGGTCTATAATGCAGCCACACAGACAGGCCGGAGGCCCATTTCGCGGCCCGCTGCGGTGGCAAACCATGGGCTAGCCGCCTCCGGCGTCCACGAGGGGAGCAGTCACATGAGCGATCCGGTGAGGATCATGCCGTGTCTGGACATGCAGAACGGGAGAGTCGTCAAGGGGGTCCACTTCGTGGACATCCGCGATGCCGGCGACCCGGTGGAGTGCGCCCGAGCCTACTGTGCGGCGGGAGCCGACGAGATCGCGCTGCTGGACATCACGGCGACGGTGGAGGGCCGGGCGACGATGCTGGAGGTGGTGCGGCGCGTTTCCGAGGCGGCCACGGTGCCTTTCACCGTCGGTGGCGGCATCAAGGACGTCGAGTCGGCGGCGGCGGTGCTGGAGGCGGGGGCCGACAAGGTCTCCACCAGCAGCTCGGCCTTCCGCAGGCCCGAGGTGATCGCCGAGATGGTGGCGGCCTTCGGCCCGGAGCGGGTCACGGTGGCCATCGATGTGGATGTCAATCCGGCCTTGCCCTCGGGCTATGAGGTCTACATCGACGGTGGACGGACCGCCACCGGCGCCGATGCGCTGGAATGGGCGAAGCGCGCGGACGGGTACGGAGTGGGCTGCATCCTGCCCACGAGCAAGGCGGGCGACGGCGCCAAGACCGGCTACGAGCTGCCGCTCATCCGCGCCATCTCAAGCAGTGTGAGCGCGCCGGTGGTGGCCTCGGGGGGCGCGGGGACGCTGGAGCACTTCCACGAGGCGGTTCAGGCCGGGGCGACGATCCTCCTGGCGGCCTCGGTGTTCCACTTCGGGATGCTGCAGATTGGCGATGTGAAGGCCTATCTGGCCGCAAGAGGCGTGGCTTTGGCCTAGCCGTCCCGGCAAGCGTAGGCCGTCTGGCGCCACGGCCCTTGCCCGTTGTAGTGCGACGACCTGTGCGCCGCCACCGTTCGTCGTCTGTAGGGCGGCGACCTGTGCGCCGCCACCGTTCGCCGTTGTAGGGCGGCGACCTGTGCGCCGCCGCCGTTCGTCGTCTGTAGGGCGGCGACCTGTGCGCCGCCGCCGTTCGTCGGTGTTGGAGGACCCCTTGGCGCGGTACAGGCCCGCGCCCTACCAAGCGGCGGCGCCGTTCGCCGTCTGCCGTAGCCCTCTCCTGAGCGGTGTTTGCCAAGGAGAGGGAAAGCGGGTCCCGCCCGCGGGACCCGCAGGGAGCGGCGCCGTTCGCCGTTGCCCGTTCGCCGTTGCCCGTTCGCCGTTGCCCGTTCGCCGTTGCCCGTTCGCCGTTCCGCGCCACGCGCCACCAAACACGCGCCCCGAGCCGTTGGCCGTTGTAGGGCGGCGACCTGTGCGCCGCCGCCGTTCGTCGGTGTTGGAGGACCCCTCGGCGCGGTACAGGCCCGCGCCCTACAGGGAGCGGCGCCGTTCGTCGTCGGTGCTGGATGCCCCCCTGGGCGCGGCCCCCTTTGCCTTACCGAATCTCCACGTCCAGCTTCCCACCCGGCGCAACCTTGATCTCCGCCGTGCCGTCGATGCCCTCACCGGCGCTGGCCGTGATGGTGGCCCTCGCGTTCGTCTCGGCGGTGGTGCTCACCAGACCGTTCTGATCGACGGTAACCACGGGCGCGCCGTCCGAAGACCAGGTGATGGTGGCATACGGGACCTCTGCACCGAGGTCGTCATAGGCCACCGCGGTGAGCCGGACCTGGAAGTGATCGGGCGGGCGCAGCAGATAGTCGTCGGGGGTCACGACGACCCGGGCCACGTGGCGTCGGGCCACCGTCACGGTGCAGGTACCCGACAGGCCGGAGGCCTCGTGTGTGGCCCGCACAACGGCCGTCCCTTCGCCCGTCCCGGTGACGACGCCGTTGGCACACACGGCGGCGCCGGCGCCCTCCGAGGTCCAGGTGAGCGGAGCCATGACCACATTGTCGTCCGCGTCGTAGCAGGTGGCGGTGAGCGCTGCGGCGGCCGCGTACTCCAAAGACAGCACCCCCGGCGTGACGGTGACCCGCACCACGAGCGCCTCGGTGATCAGTGTCACCTGGGTCAGATCTCCGGCGGTGATGGCCGTGAGCACCTCGGCCTGCGCGATGACCCGCCCGGAGCCATCGTTGGACTCATAGGCCAGCGCACGCACCAGACAGGGCCCGACGGGGACCTGGTCGAACGTCGCGGTCTGCGTGCCCCCTCCGGAACGGGCCACCACCTTGTCCGGCACGATCGGGGCCAATTCAGTTGGGGCCAGCACCTGCACGCGCACGCTGTTGGTGGCGACAGGAAGGCTCTGCGGGGAAACGCCCTCGGAGGCGGTGGGGAACACAACCCCCACGCGGATCGTGCCGCTTGGGCCCGCTGGGCCCCCGCCGCCACAGCCCGCAATCGTGAGCACACCACACAGCACCAGGATAGCCGATGGGTGGAGGAACCTGGGCATCTCCATCCTCCTCTTGCGATCTCGCCCGTCGTCGCCTCAGGCCGGCCCGGCCAGCGCGGAAGCGCCGTGGCGACGGAACGGACGATTGTTATGAGACGGGGCGCAGGCCAACGGCAGGCGCGAGCCCCGGAACTTGCCGCCTACGGCAAGGTCGTATGCCGTCTCACGGTGCCAAAGAGCCGAACCGCCAGGCCAGGCCGACGGAGAGCTCACAGTCCTCGCCCCGGACGTGCCGGTAGGCGGCCATGGCGAGCCAGTCATCGGCCAGATCCTTGTACGCCATCGCCGACAGGGTCTCGGGGTAGTCACCACGGCCGGCATGCTCCACGAACAGGTCCACTCCCGTCTGCTCAAACAGCCAGGGCACATACAGCCCCCAGGTCTGGAAGTGCCGATCCCAGGGGTCGACCCCGAACTCGCCGTAGACGTCCAGATAGTGCGGGACGGCGGGGAGGCTGAAGTCCAGGCTCAGCCCCGTGTCGGCGCCACGCTCCTTGAGCAGGTTGAGCCCCACCTGGCCCCCGAGCACCGGGGCGCTCACCCTTCCGAGCCAGCCGCCGCCCTCTCCGGGACTGACCAGGCTCCTGTCATAGCCCTCGAGCCACACGCCGTCCAGGGCGAACCCCTGCCCCTGATAGTGGGCGCGCACGCCGTCGAAGGTGAGGTACCCAAACTGGGCCCCCAGCGGCCCGTTGTTCACGGGCCCCTCGAGGTAGTGTTGCCGGCCCACCGTGAGGTCCAGCCTGCCGGTGCGCCAGACGGCGAAGGCCTCGCTCAGCTCGCCGAGCAGCCGCTGGTCGGACTGGGCGATCAGCTCGGCGCCGAGCTCCAGGTACACGGGATCGTAGACCGCGGCCATCCGGCCTCTGGCGCCGGCGAGGCTCCCGCCCGAGAACAGGAGGCCATACAGGTCGCACTGGGTCCGAGGTCCGAAGAAGCGCTTGCCCAGGCGGGCGGCTCCCTGCGGCTCGGTTTGCGCCGCGCCTCCCAGAGCCCAGATCAGGGGGATGCCCCCCGGGCTCGAGCCCGCGGGTGCCGCCGCCACCGCCTCGCTTCGCACACCGACCCCCAGGCTACCGCGGGTCGGCACCCCGAACATGCCCCGCTGCAGTGCATCCTGAGAGCTCAAGTTGCGGCCGCGCATCTCCACACCGATATCCGTGCCGGGAGTGGCCACCGTGGCAACGCCGGGCTGGATCCCGTACCACCAGGGCCTGTCCGTGCCGGTGGGAAACTCCCAGGGGTATGTCCAGTCCGCCGTGGTGGGGAAGTAGGCGAAGGCCATCCCGCCCGCGGCGATCGGCTCGCCCGCGGCCCAGGCCGCCACGGTGGGCTCCGCAGGGTCGGCGCCGTTGAGGACGGCGTATGCCACCACGTACAGCGGGCCTTCGTCCCCGGTCGGGAGACCCTCGAGAGGCAGCAGATGCCCATCCGTTGTGGACGCAAGCCCGGGGTGACTGGAGGAGGCGGTCTCGGGGTCGAACCGGTCGGGCACCGCTCCCCCCACGCTCACTGCGGTCAACTGGAGGGTCCACGGCGGCACGGTGCCGAAGGTGACAGACAGCTCGCCGTCCCCCACGCCGACCTGGACCTCACCGCATTCCTCGCCGGTCTCGGTCACCAGCGGGGCTACCGAGGAGACGATGCCGGCGCGCTGTTGGTCACCCACCTGCTGCCGGCCCAGCGGGGTCTCCAGGGTGGCGGTGCCGTCCCATACGGACATGTCTTCCCCACTGAACAGGACCCAGGTGCCCTGAACGCTGGCGGTGGCCGTGGCGCCCTCGATCCGCACGCCGGAACCCTTGACGGCATTTGTCAGCACTTGCCCGCTCAGGAGCTTGACATGGTTGGAGGCCACCGAGGCGATGGACAGGTCGGCACGGGGCGGCATGCGAACCAGGCTGCCGCCGGGGAACTTGATCTCGCACTTGCCGCGCCGGTCCGTGCGGATGCGGGCCCCGCTGGCCAGCTCCGTGCCCGGCTTGGCTCCCTGCCACGCGGCCTTCGAGCCGCTCTGGTAGGTGACCCCACCCACCACGGCGGTGAACTTGGCGTTCGCCGCATCGGCGATCTGCGGGGACGCCGCCGACAGCAGCGCCCACAGGGCTACGACCGCTACTTTCGGGTCAAGTGCCGGGTGCCAGACGCCATTCATGCGCTGTGCCTCCTGCCGGGCTCTGCGGCCCCTCGCCGGCCGCTCGTGGGCACGGGCCCATGGGGTCCGAACTGTGCGGGGATATGTGCCTTCCGTACGCAACGGTGCTGCAGCCGTGGGCGCCCTGCTCCGTCTGCCGCGGACGTCGGGCTCCCCGCGCCGACGCCGCGAGACGATCTCGCGGTCAGCCGTCCTCACTGTCTACTGCCAGTATTGGCTTCCACGGGTCGACGGCAAACACTTCCATCGGCTCCGGCCGGCCACGGACCTCCACCATCCCCAGCCTCCTGGAGGGCACTCCGGGCCCGGCGGCCTCCAGAGTCGCCGCACTGACCATGATCACCGTGCCGTACTCCTTGTTCAGGCCCTCCAGCCGCGAGGCAGTGCTGACCGTGTCACCGATCACCGTGTACTCCAGCATCTCGTCGGAGCCGATGTCTCCGGCCACCAGCTCCCCCGTGTGGATGCCCACTCGCAGCACCGGGGCCCAGCGGTCGGGATCGAGGTTGGCCCGGAGGCGCTCCATCTCCTGCTGCATGTCCTGGGCCGAACGGATTGCCCGCAGCGCGTGGTCGGGCTGCCGCACCGGATCGCCGAAGACGGCCATGACACCGTCGCCGATGAACTTGTGCACCGTGCCGCTGTGCCGACGCACGCAGCGGGTGACCAGCGCCAGGCAGCGGTTGAGGTTCTCCACCACCACCTCCGGCGGGGCCTCGTGGCAGAATGTGGTGAAGCCCTGCAGGTCGGTGAACAGCACGGTGGCCTCTAGCTTGCGGCCCACTACCTGGGTCAAGCCGGGGCTGGCGAGGATGACCTGCAGCACCTCCGGCGACACCCGCCGCGACCAGGACTGCTGCATCTTCCGGCGTTGGCGCTCACCGGTCAGCTCCAGGTAGACCATCACACCTACATAGCTGGCCGTACCGCTGAGTGACAGCGCGACCAGTGGCACCCAGACGCGGTAGAGCTGCCACATGGCCAGCGCCAGGACAAGAGCCCCGAGCTGGGACGGCAGCCAGGCGGCCGCGATGCCCCACAGGGGCCGCACCCGGAGCTCGATGAGGGCCACGAGGGCCCCGATCAGGCACGCCAAAGCGAGTGTGGACAGCGGGGGCAGACGGCGGGTATGGGCGTGGCGCAAGACGGTATCCAGGGCGTTGGCGAGCAACTCGACGCCCGCCATCCGGGGCGCGGCGGCGGCCCCGGGGGAAGTCTGGATGCGGGCGGCCAGCGGTGTATTGTGGGTATCCTGCAGCGCCTGGGCGGTGGCGCCGAGCAACACGATCTTGCCGCGCACGTCTTCCGGGGCGAACTGGCCGCGGAGGACCCGGTAGAAGGGGATCGTGGTGTAGCCTCGATCCGGCGACCGAAAGGAGATCAGGAAGTCGCCATCCGTGGTCTCGCCCGCCGACGCGCCGGCGGCCCCGGCGATGCGCCGGGCGACTTGCTCGGGCTCGGTGCCTTCTCGGAGGGCCGCCAGGAGCACGGGCATCGAAAACAGCCGTTCCTCCTGGTAGGAGCGACTGATCGGACAGCGGCGAACGATCCCGTCCTCGTCCTGGGGCAGGCCCACCAGGCCGATTCCCAGGGCGGCGTCCTCGAAGCGCCAGTGCGGGAACTGCGCCTGAGTGAGGCCGGCATCCAGCTCGCGGCCGGCGATGCTGTCCTGCGCGATGGTGGCGGCCAGAACCGTGCGTCCGCTTCGGCCGATGGCCTTCTCGAGGGCCAGGTCCGCCCGGCTCAGCGGCGGCTCCCAGTCCAGCGGCCGATTGGCCGCGTCTTCCTCCGGAGCCGCCTGGCTGACGGTGCTCACCAGCACATCGAAACCGATTGATGAAGCGCCCGCCCGGGTAAGGTTGTCGATAACCCGGGCGTGGTACTCGCGGGACCACGGCCAGACCCCGATATGCGACATGGATAGCTCGTCGATCGTCACCAGGACCACATCGTCGCTGGGGGTCTCCGGGAGGCCGTTGGCGGCGCGATAGTCGTACGTGACCAACTCCAGACGCCAGCAGATGCGGCCCACCAAACTGGTGCGCATGCCGTCGGAGCAGGAGTAGACAACCAGGGCCGCCGCACCGATGCCGATGGCGACCGCCGCCAGCAGTGCCCTCAGTGGCGCGCTGATCTCGTCCCCTCCTTCAGGTGATGGCCGGGCCTACGCGGTAGGTTCCCCGCGGCAGCGTCCCCTCCTCCGCCGGAAGAGGCCCGCCGGGTGACCGTCGGTCACAGGGCAGTATACCCAGCTCTCGGCCGTTCACCGCCTGGCCCGGGAAGTCGGCCTGCGGGCGCCCGCGGTCGCGGCCTCCCCCGCCCGGCGCCGCCGCGCGGCCCCGGGCGGCAGGCCCTGTGCCCCGCCTCTGCGGGGGCGCAGGTGGATCGCCCGATTGCGAGGAACACACTACCACCGTCGCCTGCCTCCCCCGACGGTCGGCCAAAACAAGGCACAGGGGTCCAGCGCATGCCTCCCTCCCCACTGCGCGTCGTCACCATCGGCGCCGGCGCCATGGCCAACAGCGTCCACTATCCCTCGCTGTGCTCTTTCGACGACGTGCGGATCGCCGCCATCTGCGACCTCGACCCCCAGCGGCTGACCGCCACCGCCGACAAGTACGGCATCGAGGGGCGCTACAGCGACTATCGCGCCATGATCGAGAAGACCTCCCCGGACGCGGTGTACGCCATCGGCCAGCCCCACATGCTCTACGATGTGTGGCTGTGGGTGCTGGAGCGAGGCCTGAACCTGTACATCGAAAAGCCCCCGGGCATCACGATGCACCAGGCGCGGACGCTGGCCGAAGCCGCCGCTGCACACGGCTGCGTCACCCAGGTGGGCTTCCAGCGCCGCACGTGCCCGATAGTGGTGAAGCTCCGCGAGGAGTGCCTCAGGCGCGGCCCCATCGTGCACGCGGTGTGCACCTTCTACAAGTGCAACCTCGCTCCGTTCACCGGAGCCCGCGACCACATGATGGATGACGGGGTGCACGCCATCGACACCCTGCGCTGGATGTGCGGCGGCCGGGTCCGGGGCGTGCACAGCGTGACCCGGCGCGTACTGGTGCCGGACATCAACTTCATCACGGCGTTCCTGGAGTTCGACAACGGCGCCACCGGGGTGATGATGAACAGTTGGACCAGCGGGAGACGGACCTTCCGCGTGGAGATGCACGCTCCGGGAATCTGCGCCGAGGTCGAGCATGAGGGCAAAGGCCATCTGTACGCCGATGGGGACACCGCGGGCACGCAGTACGACAGCAGGCAGGTGGCGGGCAGTGAGGAGTTGTTCGTCTACGGAGGGTTCCAGGCCAAGCACCGGGAGTTCGTGGACTGCGTCCGTGCCGGGCGACAGCCGGGTTCATGCTTCGCCGACGCCCTGCTGACGATGGAGGTGGCGGAGACGATACTGGCTCAGGCGCATCTGGCCGGGCGATAGAAGCGCGGCCGGAGAGCCCGGCCTTGCCGTGGTGATGTCATCCTGAGCGTCAATCTCGCGCAGCGAGATAACGAAGGATCTCGCCATATCCCAGGCGATTCCTCGAGCTGCTCCCTCCGGGAGCGGACGCTCTCAGAATGACACTCCCATGCGAATGTGGACTTTTCGGCCGAGTAATAGGCGCGCAGTGGCCGGCAGTCCCGGCCCGGAGCCACCCTGGAGGGTTCCCATGTTGCAGCACATCGCAGGCGCTCTTGTTGTGATCTCCGCGGCGCTCACCGCCGCCCACGCCGCGCCGCCCCTGAGCGGCAGGCCCTTCGTCTACGTCATCGACTACAGCGACCGCTGGGTGACGGACCCCGCGGCGACCGAGAGGCTGGGGCCGGAGCTTCCGGACATCCTGCACATCGGCAAGGCCGTGCCCGTCACCCACAATTGGGGGCCGATCCCCTACATGGCCGGGGAGAACCAGGATACCGGCGGCAAGGGCCACACGCTCAACCTGGAGTCGATCCGCCTGCTGTCTCCCCAGGAGCTTGCCGCCAAGATCGAGCAGATCGAGGCCGCCGTGCGGCGCCTCCACGACGCCGGGGTACCCCTTGTCCTGCCCTACATCTGCCACTACACCATGGCCGGAGACCACGAGTCACGCCGCGGCCTGTGGGCCTTCTACGACGGCTGGGGCGACTACGAGCGGTGGCTGGGCCCGCGTCCCGAGACGGATCCCACCGACTGGATCATGCGCGATCTCCAGGGCCGGCGCATGGACCCGGCCTACGGCTACACGCCCCCGTACTTCGAGCCGCTCCACCGCTACGGTGCCTGCCCGAGCAACCCCGGCTGGAACCAGTTCTCACGCGCCATCGTCCGCCTCATCGCCGAGTGCGGGTATGACGGGACCTTCGTGGACAACTCCTGCCACGGCGGGGATGGGTGCGACCACTGCCGGGCGGCCTTCGCCGCCTGGGTGCGTGACACGTTTGGCGAGGATGACCTGCGCCGGTTCTGCGGCGTGGACGAAGTCGGCCCTGTCGAGTTTAGCAACAAGGTGCTGGCACCGGTGGTGTCTCGGTGGCACACCGTCGTGATCCGCGACCGCCTGGCCATGCTGCGGCGCAGCGGACGGGAGGTCAACCCCGAGTTCCTGATCTTCCCCAACTCCGGCGGCTACCAGCGAACGACGGTCATGGGCGACGGCTGCGACCTGCACATGTTCGAGAACACCGAGCCTCCGGGCTGCCTGATGGCCGGAGAGGTCCCCGATGACCCGCGGGCGCTGATCGAGGTCCGCGCCGGTGCACAGACCTCGATGACACAGCTTGGGTACAACGTCGTCCACGAGGAGGTGTTCTCCGAGGTCACGGCGACCGTGGGCTATCCGGAGGTCTGCCCGCCGGCCGAGGAGGTGGGGCTCTCCCTGGAGGTGCTCACGGTGGGCGCCAGCAACCTCGACGGCGACTGCCTGCAGGAGCCGACGCTCCGCCTGACACACCTGGAGACGGGGGCGACGGAGAACGTGGCGCTGGGTCCCGAGCCGGGGGTGGGTGATCCCGGGCAGATGGCGGGAGCGCGCCGACCGCCGGTGACGCTCAGCGGCACCTGGACGCCGGCGGCTACGGGCTCGTACGCGGTGGACCTGCGGTACCTGTACACGGACGCCGAGCATCTGGACGTGGCCGACCGCGTGCAGATCTCCGACCGGCTGGGGGCGCAGGATGCCTACCGGGTGGACCTCGGCGGCCTGGGGTGCACCTACAACGCGCGCTGCCGCACCATTGCGCTGGTCAAGGACGTGACCCGCAAGGGCAGCGAGCGCATTCAGGAACTGTGCCTGGCCCAGGGAGCGGCCGCGGGCGGGCGCTTCTCACCTCACAGTAGCGGGGAGCCGCGGGCCAAGTACACCCGGTTCTTCCGGGCCTACGGCGATCTGGCCGCGGGGCTGGCCCCCTATGGCTCCGCGACGCTGCTGTACTCCTACTGGGGGCCCAATCCCGGGGAGGTCGGAAGGAACAACACGCGGAGCATCCACGAGTACCTGTCCTCCCACCACATCCTGTACCGCACGCTGCTGGACAGGGATCTGGAGGCTTCGGACCTGGCCGGCATCGGCGGCGAGAGTCTCCTGCTGGTGGCCCGGGCCTACGAGCTGACGGGGGAGCAATTGGCCGCGCTGCGCCGGTTCATCGTGGAGGGCGGCAAGGTCATCCTGGGCGAGCCGGCGGCCACGATCAACTTCCGCCCGGCGGCCGAGGCGCTGGGCGTTGGGGCCGACACAATGGCTGTCTGGGATTGGGCCTCGCCTCCGGACCTCGCCCCGCGGATCGCCGACACCCGCGGCAGGCTGCGGGGCGTGCGCTTCGCGGCCTTCGCGACGCCCTCCGCACGGGCGGACAAGGTGGTCTTGCATGCCGTCAACCACAATGTCTGCCTGGTGGGGGAGAAGGTGGGGCAGGTCACCACGATCGAGGGTCTCTCCGTGGCGGTCCCTGTTCCGGGACACTGGACGGCGGCCAGCGCAAGGGTGTTTGATCCCGACATGCAGGCGCCCACGGAACTGAGCTGCACCATCGAGGGAACCGTGGCGCGGCTGAGCCTGCCGCCCCTGACGATCTACCAGATGATCGAGCTTGTGGGGCGGTAGCGGCAGAGGACGGGAGCTTGACGGACCGGAGGAGGTGATCGCAGTGGCCGGGCTGACCTGGATCGACACCCACTGCCATGTGAGCGCCTGGGGCGGCGACGGGGCTCATCGCACCGGGCTGCTGGCAGACCTGCTGGCCGTGCTCGACGCCGAGGACGAGGACCTGCGGATGGTCATCAGCCTCGACGTCGGGGTGGAGCTCACCCGGATGATGCGGGAGCCCGAGGGCATCCTCGAGGGCAACAGGCTAATCCACCAGCTCTGCCATCATGCCCCGGGGCGGCTGTACGGAAGCTGCGTGGTGAACCCACACTTCCTCGAGGCTTCGCTCGAGGCGATGGACGTGTGCTTCGGCGACTGGGGCTTCGTGCAGCTCGGGGAGATGCTGCAGTACATCATGCGCTACGAGATGGCCGACGACGCGGTGGTCAGGATCGCGCGGCACGCGACGGCCTACGGCGTCCCGGTGCAGGTGCATATCTCCACGTCCAATAGCTGCCGCGACCTGTCCTGCAACGGTGCCATGCACCTGCAGGACCTGTTTGCTCTCATCGATCGGGTCCCGGAGGCCCGGTACGTGCTGGCCCATGCCATCGGCACCATGGCCGCCGACCCGCCGGTGATCGAGCACTATCTGAACCTGATCGACGAGCACTTCGGGCGCCTGCCGGAGAACATCTGGCTGGAGATAAGGGACTTCAACTCTCCGGGAGTGCCCGCGGCACTCCGGCGCGTGCCCGCCTCGCGCCTGCTGGCGGGTACGGACTGGGTCTCCAGGGTCGGGCCACCGTTCCTGCCGTACGGGATGGTATTCGCCAATACGACGGAGCGGAGCAATCCCTATCCGCCCAGCGTGGCGAGCATGGCGGGCTTCCTGCGCGCCGCCGGCGCGAGCGAGCAGGACGTGGCCCGCATCGCCCACGGCAATGCGCGGGAGCTGCTGGGCATGAAGTAAGTCGGTGAGTCGGCGGCGAACGACCGCCTCACCCCCCTGCCCCCCTCTCCCTTACGCCCGCAGACACCCGCGGGCGACGGGAGGAGGGGGGTGAACGACAACGGCGAACGTCCCGCCTCCGTCTGTCGTTCTCTGTGCTCTCCCTATCTCTGTGTCTCTGTGTTCAGCCGTTCTCCGTGGTGAGACGTCCCGCCTCTACCCCGTTGCCGTGCTCCTCCGTCTGTCGTTCTCTGTGGAACTCCGTGCTCTCCGTGTCTCCGTGGTCTGACGTTTCCCCGCCGTTCTCCCCCGCCGTTCTCCCCCGCCGTTCTCCCCCGCCGTTCTCCCCCACCGTTCTCCGCCTCTCTCCCCTACCGGGTCCACCTCTCATGCCTCGGCGGCAGGGCCGGGAACTGCCCGTGGGGGTCGAACTGATACCAGTAGGCCACCGAGGCGATGTCGTCGGTCAGGGGCTCGAACTTGCCGTTGGGCCACCAGCCCAGGGCCTGGATGGTGACCTTGAGGTCCTCATCGAACCGGATCGGGTCCATGATATGCCAGCGGTACAGGCCGTGCTCGGGGACACAACCGGGCTCCCGCTGCCACAGTGGATAGCCCAGGAAGGCGGTGGAGTAGGTGTCGCCGAAGCACCAGGCGCCGCCGAAGTAGTCTTCGGTGCCGGTACCGCAGATGGTCGGGTACTGCTCGTCGCCGTCGATGAAGAATTTGATCTCCCCCTCGCCCCACCAGCCGTCGGAGAACTGGGTCCAGGCCAGATAGGTGCCGACATACTGGCCCTTGCCGGTGACTCCCTCGAGGATCACGTGCTCCGGGCACTCGCGGGTCGTCATCGCCCGGCGCCACTGGGCGTGGAAGTACGCGGCGTCCGCAGAGACGTCGCCCAGGGCGTAGTTGACCTGATAGTAGAAGCTGGGACTGGGCTCGGTGCTCTGGTTCTCGAGGGTGATCCTGGCGGCCTTGCCAAAGGGCATGGGCCAGTAGCTGTTGAACCCGCCCGAGGGGTTCACGGCGATGGGGAGGGACGAGACGTGGGTGCGCAGGTTGTGGCCGCAGCAGAAGAAGTCGCCCAGGGGCACCTCCACGGAGGGCGCGGTCTCGTCATCCCAGTACATGCGCAGGACGCAGTCGCGATAGCCCACGGGGTCCATGGTGCACCAGATCTGCTGGATCATGCCGGGGCCGTCGATGGCGGCCATGGTGTACGTCTCGCCTGCCGGGATAGACACCAGTGGGCGGACCTTCCAGCCCTTGCCGAGCATGGTCGCCGGCGCGCCCTGGGGCCAGTCCTCAGGCAGCGCCCGGGCCCCGCCACCCCTGACGCCCTCGGGGTTCTCGGCCGAGATCGACCGTGTCTGGATGTCTGAGAGAAACGGTACGCCGCCGAGACCGTACTGGAAGCTGTGCATGTCCACGGGCCTGATTCCTCCTGTCATGCTGACGAAAGACCGCAGCGTACCGTCCTCCTCCGTTGCCGTCCTCCTCCGCTGCCGTTGCCTGTGCTCTCCGTGTCTCTGTGCTGCGTCGTTGTCCGTGCTCGGCCGTTTCCCCGCCGTCCTCCGCCGTCGTGTGTTGGGCCGTTCTCCGTGGAGCTCCGTGCTCTCCGTGTCTCCGTGGTCTGACGTTTCCCCGCCGTTCTCCCCTACCGGCTCCAGCGCTCGTGGGCCTCCGGAGGCGCGGGGAACGGCGCGTGCGGCTCGAGCTGGTACCAATAGCCGGTGGAGCAGATGTCGTCGGTCAGCGGCTGGAACTTCCCATTCGGCCACCAGCCCAGCTCCTGCATGGTGACCTTGAGGTCCTGCTCGAAGCGGATCGGGTCCATGATGTGCCAGCGGTACAGGCCGTGCTTGGGAACCTGCCCCGGCTCACGCTGCCACAGCGGGTACCCCAGGAAAGCGGTGGAGAAGGTGTCACCAAAGCCCCAGGCGCCGCCGAAGTAGTCTTCCGTGCCGGTGCCGCAGATCGTGGGGTGCTCGCCGTCGCCGTCGATGAAGAACTTGATCTCGCCCTCGCCCCACCAGCCGTCGGAGAGCTGGGTCCAGGCCAGATAGGTGCCGACGTACTGCCCCTGGCCCTTGAGCCCCTCGAGGATCACGTGCTCCGGGCACTCGCGGGTGCCCATCGCCCGCCGCCACTGGGCGTGGAAGTACGCGGCCTCGGCGGGCACTCGGGTCTGTGCGTAGTCGATCTGGTAGAAGAACCCGCCGATATCCTCCCAGCGCTGGTTCTCCACGGTGATCCTCGCGCCCTTGCGGAAAGGCATGGGCCAGTAGCTGTTGAACCCGCCCGAGGGGTTCACGGCGATGGGCAGGGAGTTGATCTTCGTCCTCAGCCCGTGGCCACAGCAGAACAAGTCGCCCACGGGGACCTCCACCGAGGGACTGTCCTCCCCATCCCAGTACATGCGGAGGATGCAGTCGCGGTAGGCCTGCTCTGTCACCGTGATCCAGATGTGCTGGATGATGCCGGAGCCGTCGATGTCCGCCAACGTCACGGTCTCACCGGCCTTGACGGTGATGCAGGGCCGCACCTTCCAGCCCTTGCCCAGCCACTCGGCGGCTCCCCCCTCGGGCACTTCCTGTGCCCCGGCGCCCTTGTCGCCCTTCGGGTTCTCGGCACAGATCGAGCGCGTGCGTGCGTCGGCCAGGAAGGGGACGCCCCCGAGGCCGAACTGGAAGCTGTGCAGGTCCATGGTCGGAAGTCCTTTCCCTCCGTGATACGGGCGCAGGGCGAGTTCAACGCGGGTGCGAGGAGGACCTTCAGGCGGAGGACGACGAGAGAACCGCGAGGCAACGGCGGGGAAACGTCAGACCACGGAGACACGGAGAGCACGGAGCTCCACGGAGAACGGCCTGCGACGGAGGGCGACGAACAGAGACACGCAGAACGGCGGAGGACAGCTCCGGGATGAGATGGCGACGGAGGTGGTGGGCGGGTTCGGCGCGAAGCAGGTGCGCATGCTCAAGCACCGCTACAGCTACCTGTCGCTTCTGCTGCTCCTGGGATGTCCGAGCTCGGGAACCGCCGACACCGCGCCTGCCGTGCCGCTGGAGGCCTCCGTGGAGGACTGGCTTCTGCAGGATGCCGGGGCGTCCGGGGCGGAGTGCTTCTCCGCCGAGGCGGGCTGCGCCCGCGAGAGCGCCCTCGTCGAGGGCGTGCTTCGGGAGGGGGAGACAGGGGCCGATCTCGCCGCCCGTCTCGAGGCCCTGGTCGCCGGCTGGCGGTTACTCACACATAAGACCGTGGGTGTCAGGGGCTGCCCCTGAGGTCTTGCAGACGTGCGGCTGCCAGGCCCAGCAGGAAGCCTTCCACTAGGCCCGGCAACCTGTC
>Ga0334883_1002173_pt1 | contig 25257 bp, 22 predicted proteins | sample GraSluR1_MG_6_FD_207230 | JGI IMG/M metagenome (GOLD analysis project Ga0334883, IMG submission 207230) | Sludge microbial communities from methane-producing bioreactor in Wageningen University, Netherlands - Granular Sludge_09_05-R1 | ecosystem: Engineered > Bioreactor > Anaerobic >...
CAACACGGTCTTCACTATTCATAAATTCAGATCGATGTACAAATCTTCAGAAAAACAAGGCGCAAAATATGCGACCCAGCAGGGCGATAACATAACGAGAATAGGAAGATTCATAAGACCCGTCAGACTGGACGAAATACCACAGTTCTTCGATATCTTCAGGGGAGCCATGTCTTTTATCGGCCCAAGGCCTGAACAGCCAAACTTCGCTGAAGAGCTCTCACAGCAACTGCCTTACTACAAACTGAGGCATAAACTGAAAACAGGACTAACTGGCTGGGCACAAACGAATTATCAGTACGCGGCAACGATAGAAGAGCAAGAAAAGAAACTAAGCTATGATCTATACTATGTAAAGAACCAATCAACACTCCTGGACTTACAGATAATCCTGAAAACATTCGAGACAGTACTATTCAGAAAGGGTGCGAAGTAGGTGGTTGATGTACTTCTAGCTTCTCAGATGTTCTATCCGGACATCGCTGCCACGGCAAAAGTTATGACCGATCTTGCCTTCGATATTGCAGAGCATGGTTATTCTATCTGTGTTGTTACCCAGAATAGGGCTTATAATAATCCCGAAATTGTCTACCCTGAAGAAGACAACACCGGAGGAGTCTCTGTCAATCGTTTTTCAGTTCCAAAAATGAGTAAGAACTCATTAGCAGGAAGAGCATTATTATCTTATATTGTTGAAAAGCGCGCTTTAGGGATAGTTAGAAAACTAGACTCTAGACTATACATGGCGGTTTCCAATCCTCCGAATATGGCGTTGAGAATAGCCAGATATGCTTCCAGCCAAGGGAAACCGTTCATTTATATTCTACATGATCTATATCCTGATGTTCTCGTGAAAACCGGTAAGCTCAAGACAACATCAAGGATCGCAAAGCAACTCCGAAAGATGTCCGAAGACACCTTTTCGCTTTCTTCAAGGATAGTCGTTTTGGGCAGAGATGCAGCTGATTACTTGGTAAAGGAATACAGTGTACCCGATAATAAGATTGAGGTGATAACTAACTGGGGACCAGAAAGCGGTTCAAAATCCTTTTCGGCAAAGAGCGTTTTCAGGAATAAATACAGTCTGGAAGAAAACTTCATTGTATTGTACTCTGGAAACATTGGAGAAACTGCCGAACTGGATATCCTTCTCGACTGCGCAAAACTACTAGAGGGAAGAGATGATAAGATTCGTTTCGTAATAGTGGGTAATGGAAGACATAGGGATAACATCGAGAAAAGAAGCAGAGAACTAAGCAATACAATAGTTCTTGATTTCCTACCTGAAGAAGAGTATCTTCAAATGATAAGTGAAGCGGATTGCTTTTTTGTCTCTTTGAAGAAAGATCTGTATGGAAACTCGGTACCTAGTAAGACATACTATTATTTGAGTGCCGGCAAACCCATAGTAGGATTACTACCTGAGAATTCGGAAGTGGCACTTGCAATTGAGGAAAACAACCTCGGTTTTGTATGCAGCGATTATACTCCAGAGACACTGAAGAATATCATTCTGAAGCTGAAAACTTCGCCCCAGCTTGTTAATGAGATTAGTTCTAGTGTGGGTCGTTGTTTTGAAGAGATTTACTCAAGAAAGAGAGTTACAAGAAAATACATAGACCTGATTCGGGAGGTTGCTAAATGAAAAGACGTGCCATGATCACCGGTATCACCGGTCAAGACGGTTCTTATCTTGCAGAGCTTTTGCTGGATAAGGGCTACGAAGTTCATGGAATCATCAGAAGGTCTAGCAGCTTCAACACAAAGAGAATAGATCATCTCTATAAAGACCCGCATGAGAGAGATATAAGTCTATTCCTTCATTATGGAGATCTCACCGATTCGACTAATTTGATCAGGCTGATTCAGGAGATTAAGCCGGACGAGATCTATAACCTCGCTGCCCAGAGTCATGTAAAGGTCTCTTTTGAGACGGCAGAATACACTGCCAATTCGGATGGGTTGGGCACGCTCCGCTTACTCGAAGCGATACATTTTCTTGGACTTGAAAAGAAAACGAAGTTCTATCAGGCCTCTACAAGCGAACTGTTTGGTAAGGTTCAAGAGATACCTCAGAAAGAAACAACGCCATTTTATCCCAGAAGCCCATACGCAGCGGCAAAAATATACGCTTACTGGATAACAGTTAACTACAGAGAGGCATATGGAATCTTTGCCAGCAACGGAATCCTCTTCAACCATGAATCGCCAAGAAGGGGAGAGACCTTTGTCACCAGAAAGATCACAAGGGCAGCTTCGAGAATATCTCTTGGCCTTCAGGAGAAGCTCTATCTTGGAAACATGGACGCAAAGAGAGACTGGGGATACGCTCCTGATTACGTTAAAGCAATGTGGCTTATGCTTCAGCAGGAAGAACCGGGAGACTTTGTTATAGCCACCGGAGAGACTCATACTGTCAGAGAGTTCGTTGAACTATCCTTCAAAGAAGCGGGAATAGAGATCGAGTGGAGAGGAAAGGGCGTTGAAGAAAAGGGAATCGATTCAAAAACAGGAAAGACCGTCGTTGAGATAGACCCCGATTACTTCAGACCGACAGAGGTAGAGCTACTCCTGGGAGACCCAACAAAGGCGAAAGAGAAGCTGGGCTGGCAGTCTGAAGTCAAGTTCGAAGAACTTGTGAGGATAATGATGAAAGCAGACATGGAAGCCGCAAAATATGAGAAGTATAAGAGAGAGTATAAGGGATAGTGGAGAGTGGAGGGTTGAGGGTGGAGAGTAGTAAGTAGTAAGTAGTGAGTAGTAAGTAGTGAGTAGAGAGTAGTTGGTAGTAAGTAGTTAGGAAGAATGCAGTGCAGGAGTTCCTGTTCTATAGGTTACTTGGGATCGCTTACCATCTGCGGAGTACAAGCAAATCACAAAAGCCATGGAGGTAGAAAATGAAATCGCACAAAGACTTGGAAGTTTGGAAGAAAAGCATTGACCTTGTCGAAGCAGTCTACAAGCTAACAAAGAGCTTTCCTAAGTCAGAACAGTTCTCGTTGTCAGTCCAGATGCAAAGATCAGCTATCTCTGTTCCTTCGAACATAGCAGAAGGATCGGGTAGAATGAGTAGAGGAGACTATATCCGGTTTCTCTACATTGCTAGAGGTTCGTTGCTCGAACTTGATACTCAAATAGAAATTGCTAATAGATTAGGATACATTAGTAATGAGCGATCAGAGAGGATTTGCTCCCTCTCTGAGAGAGTACTGAAAATGCTTGACGGTCTAATCTTCTCTCTCAAGAGGAATTTCAAGGCTCCTCTTGTTAAAGAAATGGAGGAGCATTGAAAGTAGTTAGTTGATCACTTGCTACTCACTACTCACTACTTTCTACCATTCCAAAGGAGATGATCTATATGGATAAAACGTCAAAGATCTATCTCGCCGGGCACACCGGTCTTGTCGGTTCAGCAATTATGAGAAAGCTAGAGTCTGAGGGATACACGAACATCGTTACCAGGACATACGAAGAACTTGATCTGACAGATCAGAAGGCAACACGGGAGTTCTTCGAGAAGGAGCGGCCGGAGTATGTCTTTCTCGCCGCGGCAAAAGTCGGCGGCATTCACGCAAACAATACATACCCTGCAGATTTCATATACATAAACCTGATGATCGAATGCAATGTGATAAAGGCCGCTCATGAATTCGGAGTTAAGAAGCTTCTCTTTCTTGGAAGCTCTTGCATATATCCGAAGATGGCACCCCAACCGATAAAGGAAGAGTATCTGCTCTCAGGTTATCTCGAAGAGACAAACGAAGCCTATGCTCTGGCAAAGATCTCGGGCTTGAAGATGTGCCAGTACTTCAACAAACAATACGGGACTAACTTCATAAGCGTAATGCCGACAAACCTATACGGCCCGAACGATAACTTTGATCTCAATACAAGCCACGTGCTGCCGGCACTGATTCGAAAGTTCCATGAAGCGAAGACAAACAATGCTCCATACGTCGAGATCTGGGGAACGGGTGCTCCAAGAAGAGAGTTCTTATATGTCGATGATCTGGCTGATGCCTGTCTCTTTCTTATGAAGAACTACTCGGGAAATGACTTTTTCAATATCGGCACGGGAGAAGACGTTACAATAAAAGAACTTGCAGAGCTCATAGGAGAAGTAGTCGGTTACAAAGGCGAACTGAGATTCGATACATCAAAACCGGACGGAACACCAAGAAAGCTGCTTGATGTTTCGAGAATACATGAGGCCGGATGGAGACACAAGATCGAACTCAAAAAGGGACTTGAGATGACTTATGAGTATTTCGTAACTTCAGCAGGGAGATAATGAACAAGTGCAATCGCGAGTCTTTCATAGGAAGGTGCTAGATAATGTTCAAAAATAAAACCCTTTTAGTCACCGGTGGAACCGGTTCTTTTGGAAATGCAGTCGTTAAGCGTTTCCTTCAGACAGAGATAAGTGAGATCCGTATATTCAGTCGTGATGAAAAGAAACAGGACGATATGCGAAAGCTCTATAACAACGACAAACTCAAGTTCTATATAGGAGATGTACGTGACTACAACAGCATTGAATCTGCCCTCAGAGGAGTCGATTTTGTTTTCAGCGCTGCGGCGCTGAAACAGGTCCCTTCCTGTGAATTCTTCCCTCTCGAGGCTGTCAAAACAAATATACTTGGAACAGAGAATACCCTAAACGCCGCGATCGCCAACGGTGTGAAGAAAGTCATCGTTCTCAGCACAGACAAAGCAGTCTATCCAATAAATGCCATGGGAATGACTAAGGCTCTAATGGAAAAGGTTATGGTTGCCAAATCCAGAACGATCTCGGAGAACAAAACTGTTCTCTGCGGCACGAGATACGGAAACGTTATGGCCTCTAGAGGCTCCGTTATTCCCTTATTTATCGAACAGATCAAAGCGGGAAAGCCATTGACTATAACCAACCCGAACATGACGAGATTCATGATGAGCCTTGACGATGCAGTCGATCTCGTCCTCTATGCCTTCAAGCACGGCAACCAGGGAGATATCTTTGTCCAAAAGGCCCCGGCTGCGACTATAAAGACTCTCGCCGAAGTCTTAATAGATATCTTCGAATCAGCCAACAAGATCCAGACTATCGGAACACGACACGGAGAGAAGATATACGAAAGTCTCCTGACTTCAGAAGAGAAAGTCATAGCAGAAGACCTCGGAGGCTATTACAGAGTCCCGGCAGACACGAGAGACCTTAATTACTCGAAGTACTTCGATAAGGGAGAACTTCTCTCAAATAACATAGAGCCTTACACATCTCACAACACCGAAAGACTGGATAAAGAAGGAATGAAAGAACTCCTTCTCAAACTCGATTACGTACAGGAAGAGCTGAAATCATGGAAGGCGGTACAGTAATGAGAAAGATACTCATCACCGGAAGTGAAGGCTTTGTAGGAAAGAACCTCCAGGTACAACTGAGAAGAAGGGGAGATATTGAAATCATCCCCTTTGACAAAGGACACTCTCTCGATTACCTGAAAGAGGCAGTAGATAAAGCTGATTTCATCTTTCACCTCGCCGGTGAAAACCGCCCGAAAGACACTGCGGACTTCATGAAAGTCAACAAAGGCCTGACGGAAACAATCACAGAACTCGCAGCCAAAACAAGAAGAAAGATCCCGATAGCATACACTTCTTCGATCCAGGAAGATCTCGACAACGAATACGGAAAGAGCAAAAAGGCAGCTGAAGATGCTTTGATCAAATACAGCGAATCTACCGATTCGTCTGTCTGCATCTTCAGATTCCCGAACCTCTTCGGGAAATGGTCGAGACCCAATTACAACTCTGTAGTCTCTACCTTCTGCTATAACATCTCCCATGACTTAGATATAACTATCTCTGATGAAAAGAGAGAGCTTGAACTGACATACATAGACGATGTAGTGAATGCTTTTAATCATTTACTCGATATCGAACTAGATCCACAAAAGTACTTCTACCCTGTAGAGAAATCTTTCAAGATCACGCTTGGCGAACTGGCTAAGAAGATCTACGGCTTCAAAGAGATGAGAGAGACATCTATACTACCCGATCTCTCGGACGAATTCACGAAGGATCTGTACTCTACATATCTATCTTATCTCGAAAAAAGCAACTTTTCTTACCAAGTAGAGATGAAAACAGACAACAGGGGAATGCTATTCGAGCTCCTCAAATCACCCCATTTCGGCCAGATCTTTGTGTCCACGACCAAACCGGGGATTACCAGAGGAAACCACTATCACGACACGAAGGTCGAAAGGTTCTGCGTTATATCAGGCAAGGCAAATATCAAATTCAGACACATATTGAACAGCGAAATAATCTCATACAAAGTCTCGGGAGAAAAGATCGAAATAATAGACATCCCCCCGGGATACACACACTCCATAGAAAACATAGGTGATACCGAAATGATCACCCTCTTCTGGGCGAATGAAGTGTTTGATCAGAAGAAGCCGGATACATACTACGAAGAAGTGGGGAAGCAGTAGGGGAGCGATTGAGAAGGATCGTGAAGCCATAGTAAAGCGATCGGGAAGCATGGGAGAGCAATAGCAGAGCGATGGGAAAACAATCGGGAAGCGCTGTAAAGCGATGGTTAAGCAGTAGGGAGACGATGGGGAAACAGTTGGAACGCATTGGAGAGGTAATTGGAAAATCATAAGAGTGGATTCGGGTTTCAGAGTTTGGAGATTTACAGATTGGCAAAGGAGCTGGTTGTTAGTTGTTATGCTATCACCAGAAATCTCCCTGCTGAAGAGAAATATGCTCTTTGTCAACAGATGAATCGAGCTGCCGTTTCAATCCCATCTAATATCGCAGAAGGTTATAGTAGATTCAGTACGAAAGAAAAGATACACTTCATGAATATGGCTTATGGATCGCTGATGGAACTAACGTGTCAATTTGAAATAACAAGAGACCTGAATTACATTAGCCAGGAGCAATTGAACGAGTACATCGACAAAGCAAAGAACCTGGCAGTGAAGATAAGCAATTTCAGGAAAGCAATAGCAGAGCGATAGGGAAGCAATAGCAGAGCAGTAGTAAAGCAATGGGGAAGCAATGGGAGAACAGTGTACAAATAGTGGGAAAGCAATAGAGAAGCAGTAGGCAAACGATCGGGAAACAATAGATAAGAGTCGAGGAGCGATGGGGGAACAATGGAAAAGAGATTGAGAAGCGATAGGAAAGCAATAGGAAAACAGTGGGAAAGCGTAGGAAGAACCTGCAATTGCTTAGCAATCGCTTTTCAACGGCTCCACTACTGCTTTCCAGTTTTCTGCAGCCGCTCTATTACTGTTTTTCCAGTCTTCTGGCGACCGCTTTACTATGCTTCACAATCGCTTAACTATAGCTTCCCCCTACAACCGGAGGTCTTATGAACCGTACTAAAGTTGTTACTATCATCGGCACCCGCCCCGAAATCATCCGCCTTTCGGCAACGATAAAGGCCTGTGATAAATACTTCGATCACATTCTCGTTCATACAGGCCAGAACTGGGATTATACACTTAACGAGATCTTCTTTCAGGAGCTCGAGATAAGAAAGCCGGATTACTTTCTAAACGTTCCGGGAAAGCATCTTGGCGAAACGATGGGTAATATAATAAGCGCAGCTTATGAAGTCCTACTGAAAGAGAAGCCGGAAGCATTACTGATACTTGGAGACACCAATAGCGCTCTGAGCGCTATACCCGCCAAGAGATTGAAGATCCCCATATTCCATATGGAAGCGGGCAATAGATGCTTCGATCAGAATGTACCCGAAGAGATAAACAGAAAGATAGTCGATCATATAAGCGATATAAACCTTCCATATACAGAGCACAGTAGAAGATATCTCCTCTCTGAAGGCTTCAGAAAGGAGCATATCTTCGTAACTGGCTCTCCTATGCCTGAAGTTTTGTATCACTACATGGATAAAATAGACAACAGCGATGTGCTTGAGAGACTGAACCTTGAAGAGGGAAAGTATATCCTTGTAAGCGCCCATAGAGAAGAGAATCTGGATATAGAGAAGAACTTCAACGAAGTAGTGAACACACTCAACACAGTAGTCGAAGAGTTCAAATTACCAGTGATTTACTCTACCCATCCTAGAAGCTGGAAGAAGATAGAAGAGAAGGGAGTCAAGTTCAATCCACTCATCACCAATCTCAAGCCCTTCGGTTTTTTCGACTATAACAAGCTCCAGAAGAAAGCTTATTGTGTTCTATCTGACAGCGGTACTCTCAGTGAGGAATCATCTATTCTAGGTTTCCCTGCAGTCCTCTTCAGAACGAGCACAGAGAGACCAGAAGTACTCGACAAAGGCTCGATAGTTATTGGCGGAATAAAAGCCAGAGGAGTAGTCAACGCAATAAGAATCGCAAGAGAAAGCTTCGATAACGAAGAAAGAGCTCCATTATCACCGGACTATCTGGACAGGAATGTATCAATGAAGGTCGTGAAGGTTATTGAGAGCAATATTGAAATAGTGCTAAGAGATACATGGTATAAGTCGTAAGAAACTCTCGTAATTAGATAAATGATCAAATCAAATTGAGAAAGGAAACGCTTTGACAAAAAAGATACTATCCATAAATTCAACTAATCGAGGCAGCACCGGCCGAATAATGACTCAGATAACGAAGCAAGCAAGAGAAGCTGGTTATGATGCTTACATGGCTTATGGCAGAGGAGATGAGCCATTTGACGAGAAGTCAATAAAAATAGGAAGAAAGGTTGATATCTACTGGCATGGTTTGGTAACTAGAGTAACCGGCAAACATGGTTTTTCCTCAAAGAAAGCCACGAAGAGTTTTCTTGAGAAAGTAGATGAGATCGAACCCGATCTCATTCACCTGCATAACATTCATGGTTACTACTTGAACATAGAACTTCTATTTAGATACATCAAAGAGAAGAGAATTCCCGTGATCTGGACATTGCATGATTGCTGGCCATTTACGGGTCATTGTGCGCATTTTGATTATGTCGGCTGCAACAAATGGAAAACAGGCTGTTATAAATGTCCTCAACTAGATACTTATCCACGGAGTCTGTTCGTTGATCACTCAGAACAATCATATCGGAAGAAGAAGGAGCTCTTTGAGAATGTTGAGAATATGACGTTAGTGACACCTTCTAAGTGGCTCAAAGATCTTGTTGGAGAATCATTCTTGAGACGCTATCAGACATTAATCATTAACAACGGAGTTGATACAGAAGTGTTCTCTCCAAAAGCATGTAAGAAGAGCTCTTTTGGAATAGGTGAGGGTAAGTTCGTAATTCTGGGAGTAGCAGCCCATTTTACTCCTCGGAAGGGGCTTAAATACTTTCTGGAGATTGCAGACAAACTTGATGAGAATACTGTGATATTTCTTATAGGGTTGAATAAGAAACAACTCAGGTCTTTGCCGAAGAACATAACTGGTATTGAGCGAACTGAGAACATTGAGAGGCTGGTTGAAGCTTATTCTATTGCTGACGTCTTTGTTAACCCAACTCTGGAGGACACTTTCCCAACAACAAATCTTGAAGCCTTAGCTTGTGGAACTCCAGTCATAACGTTTAGAACTGGAGGATCACCAGAGTCTATTGATGATAAAACGGGTATTGTTGCTGAAAAAGACGATACAGATGGATTACTTAATGCTATAAAGAGTATAAAGAGCAAGGGAAAAGAATACTACGCCAAGAGTTGCAGAAAGCAAGTGATTGGGAACTTCGACTCAAATGACAGATTTCGTGAATATATTGAAAAAGTGTACAGAAAAGCTCTTCGTAATTCTTGAAAATCAAGGAACAATCTGGGTCAAAATCTAGTTGCATAGTAATGAGTGAAGCCAGCCTTATCTTGAATAGCAATTTTCAATGCGGTTGTTTTGAGGTTCATTGAGTTTGCTAGATAGGGGAAAGGGTACGCGAAAAGCGAGAGGAAGGAGAGAGATAAATTGCAGAGCAGACCACAGATGCAGAATTTGCTTGTTCGACCCTCAACAAGTACTTATAGTCATGCGATTTCGCTGCCTTCGGTGACTTTTCTCGTTCTGTTTTCTCTTGTTAGTCTTGTGATTTTCTTCTACAATAAAACTGGTTATTTGGCTTCTGACTTGAGTTTCTTATTGAACTTGCTTTACGTCATACTTGGATTAGGTCTGCTGCTTTCAAGCAGCAAAAAGAGTTTACTCACGTCTGTGTATCTCGTTTTCTTCTATACGTTTTTCTGGTTGGCACCTTTACTGCAAACCAAGACATTGAGATATCCGAATACTATGAGTTTCGATGAAACGCTAGTGGTTAGAACCAATCTTTTATTCTTGTTTTTTGGAGTCTGTTTCTTCTTTTTCAGATATGTTCTTGCAAGACGAAGTCGTTCGATGTACACCTTTAGAGACCTTAACTACTGGCCAGGTAGAACAACGGCTTTGTTTTACGTAATGGTCTCATTAATCTTGCTGCTGTTATTCTACAGAAGTCTTATTAGTTCTCTTACAATGAGACAATCAGGATTGAACCTTTTAAGAAGCGAGAGCTTGATTCTCTCGAAATTCTTGTACTCTATACCTCTCTTCCTTGTTTACTATGTTATTCTAGATGACAGAATTCAGAAGAGCAAGTACAGATGGGTTCTTTTGCTTGCTGCATTATTGGTTGCTTTTATTTTCAAAAATCCACTCAACGAGAAACGAAATGCCGTGGGCCCAATCTACTTGTCCTTTTTGTTCGTGTTTTTCCGCAGCCGATTCAAAACAAATCTTGTGTATGTTCTCCTGCTTCTCCTAATACTGAGTATCGCATTTCCCATAGCGCAGGCTTTTACTCATAACAAGACAGTGGTAGTAAGCGATCTCTTTCAAACCCTAGAAAGTGCAATTGAGCGCTTTGATATCCGGAGGTCTTTTACATCTCTTGACTATGATTCTTGGTCAATGGCAATGGCAACCATTGAATACGTTGACATATTTGGTACTACTTATGGTAGACAGCTTGCTGGAGCTTTTCTTTTCTTCGTACCAAGAAGCATTTGGCAGAACAAGCCCGTTGGATCTGGTCACCTAGTAGCTACTGAATACCTGATGGTCCAGCTTACAATGTGGTTCACTAATCTTTCTAATTCCTTCCCCAGTGAAGGATATATAAATTTCGGTTTGATTGGTGTGCTCTTATTTGCTCTGATGCTTGCTATACTTTCGATGATTACAGACGAGTTCGAGAAGCACAACGACCTCAGGATAGTCTTTGCAGTGTATACGTCTTTTCACATGGTGTTCATGCTTCGAGGAGACTTGATGAGTTCTCTTGCATACTTGATTGGAGTTCTGATCGCAATCTTTCTTCTGCCGGTGTTATTGGCTAATTCCAGGAGGTCAATTATAATCGGAAAGTACTAAGGAAGCAAATAGTACCGAGTTAGTTCGGAATAGATAGCATCAAGTAGATGGGCTTCTCGAACAGAAATCACGTATTTGCGATGGAAAGTTAGTAGATTTCTCATTAGAATAGTACACATTTAACAAAATTGCCGATCCACCTCATGTTTTCACTAGACTTCTTTGCCAAATGGAATGTGTAACATTTATGCAAAGTCACAATCGTTGTCAGCCAAAGTTTATGCCATGAACCATTGTTCGTTTTCTTAATCGACTCAATGTGGATGAATTCTAAGAAATTTCTTATCAATTCTAAGAAAGATCCGACGAGTCTAGAAAGGACGTGCAGTAATGAAGAAGCGACTCATTTTCATAAGCAATATGGCATCGCCGTATCAGGTTAAGTTTTGCTATGCTCTTCAAGAGTATTTTGATACAGAATTTTGGTTCTACGTAAGAAGAGAGAAGAATAGGCCTGCGTGGTGGGAAATACCCCTCGGGGATAAGTGCAAGATAATGAAGCTTTCGGGAAGAATTCCAAAGATCGGATACTTCTCTTTTGGTCTGTTTTCAGAACTAATTAGATTCAAACCAGATATTATTCTACTCGGTGGGTTCATGAAATGGCATTGGCTCGTGCTGAAACTAGCCAAGCTTTTCAAGAAGGACACCAAAGTAGTTTTTATGAGTGAGCCTCTTAGATTTGTCAGAGGCGATAGGAATACTTCATCGTCTCTTATGACCAAGGAGAATTCAGAAAAGAAATTGAAGATTATGAGAAGAATTTTCGGAAGCGCTGATCTTTATTGTGGGATGGGTCCAACAGCAACCAAGCAGTTCATTGAAGAAATAGGATTTCCAGAAAACAAGGTTGACACCCTCAGATATCCTCAGGATATAGAAGCGTACTTTAACCACCCTCTGAGAGAGAAGAAGAAAGGCGATAAGTTTCGAATTCTCTTTGCAAATAGACTAATAGATAGGTATCAACCGTTATTTGCACTCGAAGTCTTAGAAAGGGTTCAATCGGAGTATCCGAATGTAGAGATGGTTATGAACAATGACGGACCGTTGAAAGATGCTTGTGTTGGATACATCGAGAAGAAAGGACTTAAGAATGTCAGATTTCTCGATAGCATTGATTCATGGAATAACATGCACTTGATCTACAAAGACTCAGATATACTAATCCTTCCTGCGACGTATTCGAATGGCAATGGCTCTGTTGCTGAAGCAAGAGCTTCCGGTATGGGAATTGTTGTAAGCAACAAGATAAATCACCTGGAAAGGCACTCTGTCAATGGTGAGAATTGCTTCATATGCGATTTGAGTATAGAAGATTTTGCTGACGCTGTTTTGACTTATATAAGAAATCCAGAAATCCTTATCCCGCACGGCTTGTTGAGCAGAGAGAAAGTAGAAGGCAGAAGAAACAAATACACGGCAGAAATGTATTATGAAGTATTCAAGAACCACGGTTTTGTAGAATAGCCGCGGGCAGCTGGATATAATATGATTGTACATATCGGACTCTGGGACATCATGTCTTTGAATAGTGAAGGTTGAACTTTGAAAAGAATTAGGGATCTGTTCAAGAGTAGTTTTGGCAAAAACGTGATAATGATCGTAGGGGGCACAGCTTTCGCGCAGGTGCTGAGTTCTTTGCTTTCGCCGATTATCTCCAGAATTTACACTCCGGAGGATTTCGGGGTATTGACGGTGTATTCTGCCATTTTAGGTATGATAAGTCTTCTGGGAGCATTTAGCTATAATTCAGCAATACCAATTGCCGAAAACGATGAAAAGGCGGCAAATGTTCTTGGTCTGTGTCTTCTAATCCTCTGTATTTCAACAGTAAGTTTGGCATTATTGTTATTTCTAGTAGGCAAACCCCTACTGAGCATGCTCAACGCTGAGCAATTGCTTAATTACAGGTACTTGCTGGTCATTGGTTTCTTCCTTACGGGTCTGTACACTGTTCTAATGTCATGGGCCTTCAGGAAACGAAACTTCAAAGCAATCACAAAGACCAAGTTCACTCAGAGCATTACCGGCAACAGTGTCAAGCTCGGGTTGGGCTTCCTGAATTCCGGAGCAATTGGCCTTGTTTTTGGTCGAATCTTCAGTGAAAGTGCAGGGATTTCGACTTTGGCTGCTCCATTAATAAGAAGAGAAAAACATCTGCTGCACAACATATCGAAAGATGGAATAAGATGGGCGGCAAAGAGATATGTGAAGTTTCCTCTATTCTCTGCTCCTGGGTTGCTGTTGGTTTCAGTCAGCTCACAATTGCCCAGCATCTTTATCAATAGTATCTATGGAGCACAGGTCATCGGGTTGTATGGCTTTGCGTTTTCCATAGTTTATCTTCCGATGGGTCTTGTAGGAAAGGCAATTCAGGACGTCTTCTATGGTGAAGCTGCCCGTATAGGCAGAAGTAATCCCGGAAGAGTAAAAGAATTGTCTAATAAGCTATTGAAGAGGTTGATCTTTATTGGATCGATTCCACTGGCTGCTTTTGTGCTGTTCGGTCCGGTGATGTTCTCATTTGTGTTTGGCTCTAACTGGTTCCAAGCGGGCGAATACGCAAGAATACTTTCTATTCAAGCTTTCATGTATCTGATATTCCACCCAATCAGTACTGTATTCAATATTTTCGAGCGGCAAAGCACTTTTCTAATTCTTAACGTGATCAAGCTTATTCTTGCTTTTGCCATTCTTGGTTTGACTGTCGTGCTCTCACTCAATTCTTTTATGGCAATTACGCTGCTAACAGTTGCTTTTAGCTTTGTCGAGTTGTTGAAGTTCATTCTCGCTCAGCGAATTCTTGATATTGCTATAAGAGATAAGCAATGACCAGACCTATCTAACCATTAGAGCCTTCGAAGTTCCGCTGGATAGCCGAGATGATCTCACATATCTTTCTAGTATCTTCTTCTCTTATACCCCCATAAAATGGCATAGACAACACACCGTTGCCGATTTTGTTTGCTACAGGCAGGTTCTTTGGGTCTGCCGAAGGCAGATGCTTGTAGCATTCGAAATTACTGCACAAGGGATGGAAGTATTTTCTGGTGAAGACATTGTATTTCTTGAGTTCTTCGTAAACGTAGTCTCTTGATTTGCCGAATTCTTCTTCATCTATTCTGATAGCAAAATACTGATAACTGCTCCTCACCCCTGGTAAGTCCGGCATGAGCTTGATGCCAGGAATATCTTTCAGATTCTCGATATAAGTCTGCTTTATAATCGCTCTCTTCTGTCTCTCTTCTTCTATATGTTCCAGAACTGCCAATCCCATAGCGGCCTGAAGTTCGTTCATCTTTCCGTTTATTCCGACTTCGATCACTTCTTCTTCGTTCTTGATTCCGAAGTTCTTGAGGAGATCTATCTTTTTCTTCAGTTCTTCGCTCTTGCAAGCCAGAGCTCCTCCCTCAGCCGAATTAAAGAGTTTAGTGGCATGGAAACTGTACATCGTGATGTCTCCAAAGTTCCCTATACCTGTTCCGTCTATCTCTGTACCAAAGGCATGAGCTGCATCATATATGACTTTGAGATTATATCTATCCGCAATTTCTTGAATTGCTTTGACATCACAGGGTGTCCCGAAGACATGAACAGGCATTATCGCGCTTGTTCTTGGAGTAATTGCCTCTTCAATTCTTTTTGGGTCGATGCACATCGTAACTGGGTCTATATCCACAAACACAGGTTCCAACCCCATCCAGGATATCGAATGAGCGGTAGCGGCAAAAGTGAAAGGAGTTGTTATGACCTCTCCTGTCAATTCGAGTGCTTTTATAGCTACCAGAAGAGCTATTGTGCCGTTATTGAAAAGGGAAAGTTGAGGCACTTTCAGATAGTCTCCCAACTTATTCTCTAGTTCTTTGTGTTTTGCTCCATTGTTTGTTAGCCATTGAGCATCCCAAATATCCTGCAAAGACTTACTGAGCTCTTCCAGAGGAGGAAGAAGCGGACGGGTTACATAGATTGGTTTATCGAATGGTTCTATCTTCGACAAAATAATGGACCTCCCTTGCTTTTTACTAACTGCCATTACAAATAATACTATGATTTTATCTGGCTTCTATAACAGGACGCTTGCTACCCTGGGTTCGACAATACAACAAAGGCGTAAGCTTACTATTCTCACACCGCTTGCCCTTTGTGGTCCAACGCGTAGAAAAGTGGCAAGAGCAGTGGTTTTACCTGAAAGACCGACTGGACCGATATTACTTTCGTTGATTCTCTCAGTTATTTCTCGCTCTATAGGGCTCTGGACAGCAAAGTCGCCATATACCATTGCCTCTAGCATTAAAGATGTGGCTTCAAAGTGAGATCTACCGATTCCAATAGCGGGTGAACAAGGAGTGCACCCTAGCTGAGAAGCCCCTTCAATAGCCCATTTTACAATTTCGTCAATAATGACTGAGAGTTTGTGCTGGTGAAAGACTCGATGTGTTTTTGCTCTAATCTCTGGCCCTCCACCTTGCATGAGAATATGTAGCCTAATTATGTCTTCATCAACAAGCTTGATTATCATTGGGGCTCCAACCATACCACCCGGATCTTCATCCAAACCACCTGATTGATCCAATCTCTGCACTTCGTTTCCCTTTATTGCCATCGGTCTGCCCGGTAATTCTCTCAATCCTAAAGCAACTCCATTACTTATCGATTGAAGCATATCCCCGCTCACTTGCCTTTTCCTTCCTACTTCAAGTAAGAGATGAGGAATCCCTGTATCGTCACACAAGGGACAAGCATTCTGCTCTGCCACGGTAGAGTTTTCCAATATTTTTTCCAGGGCCCATTTAGCTCTTGGAATAGTTTCTGAGCAAACTGCTTTGTAGTAAGCTGCCTTCTGATTCTCTTTATAAGTAGTAGAAGCCTCGATAAGAGCTTCCTTAACCTTCATGCAAATTTGGTCGCTTTGCATCATAGTGTTTCTCCCTGTACTTTTCGCACTTCATCAGTATCATGTAGCGTTCTTCCATGGATTGCAGCCACTACCGCGGGAAATTCCTCCACTTCCAGGAGGTGAAACGCTTCCATTCCTTCTTCGGGAAAAGCTACTACACATTTCTTCGTTACCTTACTTGAAAGTAGAGCAGTTACGGGCGGAACAACAGCGTAAACCGAATTGAATCTTTGTAGCGCTTCTATAGTTGCTTTACTAAGAACCCCTTTCCCAATATGGATCTTTACTCCGGCCTTTGCGAGTTCGGGAATACTACTTTCGATATCCAGTTTGTTGCTCGAAGTAGGTCCTATTCCTGCCTGACTTACTGCTGTATGGAAAATCACAGCTCCCTTTAGATCGATGTTGAAATCTTCAAGTTTGCCTTCTTTAATGAGAGAGACTATTTTTGGAAGTACGGCATCACGCCCTGCATAAATGTATCCAGAGATAGTGATGAAGTCACCCAAAACAAGATCCTTAATCACTTCTTCAGTTATCGGGGTAGTGATTTTCACCAATCAAACCACCTTCTCGGTTTGCTCATGTTCGCCTATTAGATCTATCACGAAAAGAGTTTTGCGTAATTTTCTTCGCTTTCTATTACTCCATATGCTTTTGCTCTGTTTCGTACGCGCTTGGCCCAGCTCCTATGAGGATTGATTTCATTCATTTTGTTACTACTCGCACTCTTGACAACACCACCCACCGTTTCAAGAATCTGAATTGCATCTTCGTATTCTTCACGAGTAACCGCCTGCATTGCATTCACATATTTAAGGTGAGAAGGATGTATGATTGTCTTTCCGACAAAGCCATTCGCTTTATCGAGGATCACTTCTCTCAACAGCCCATCAATAGCTGCATTTACTATCAAATTGCGCTTTAGAAGAGAGCTATGAATACCCCCCTCTAGTGTCTCTACAAATTCCGTGTCTTTGTCTGCAAGAAAATACTCCCATACAGGTGCAGAGATCACATAATCATCATCTTCTCTACCAAGGTAATTGAGAATGTCAGACAGAATGTCTTTTACAGTCAAAATATCATAGATAGAGTAATTAATTCCTCTTCGCACTCCAAAATTAGAAGAAAAATCTGTTGCACCAACTCTAATATTCAAAATTAGCTCTCTATACGGTTTTAGCAAACTCTTGATTCCTGCTAGTTCATATTGTCTAGATTCTTTGAAAGCTATCTGGCTGCTCTCAAGAATTGGCATACCGTAGAGAATACTCGGTGAAGTTTCATTCAACGATCTCAAATGGTTCAAATAGGGATACCCATTTAAAGTATTGAACTTTGGAAATACAAAACCAGTTAATATCTGAGTATGTTTCTCGGTAAGTCTTCCGGTAAACCTGATGAACTGCTCGTTGTTCCTCACCCTAAGAAAGATAAGAGGAATATCTTTTCTGTCGATCCCATTTGAAGACAGTGCCTCAGATAAAGAGTTTAGAACATTTATTACGTTATCCTCAGCCAGTGACAACTGGTCCTCACGAATAGAATCTTCAAAGCACATTACCATTGATGTCAGACCGAGTAGCCGTTTGTTCAGAATCGACGGGGTTATATCTTTTGTTCCAGGCATGTAGAGAGTTGCACCGAGACAATACTGCAGGAGCTCTCTCTCAGTATATTTATCAAATTCAACTGGTTCTGAAACGAAGCTAAAGCCTGGTTTGTATTGATGGTGTCGCATTACTCTACCTCCTTCACATTAGAGACTATTCTATTTGCAGACAAACTTTTTCCCATTAAAAAATTGTTTTTGGCCATCTTTTCTCAGGAATCAGCCAATATTCAATACTACTATCTAGTTTATCGACCCTTTAGATGAACAGATAGCATCAGGATAGTATGCATCGATAACTCTCTTCACTAGCATAATTTGCTTTGCTCTCTTTTTTGCATCGTCAGCCGTAGTTTCCCAGCTATGTGTTTTAGCAACCGAACCTCCAGTCTTCAGGTATATTGGAGCGCTGACTCTAATCATTTCCGGAACTTCATAATGACGTATAAAACCTCCGGAAGAAGCCGGGTTTTCAGTATGGACATCAATTGGAATCTCTATAGCCTGTCTCATCGAAGCAAGCATTTGAAGCTGAATATCTCTGATTGGATTGATCGAGTTTGCGCCAATGCTTTCTAAAAGCTTTGCCGAACATGGATTTCCATGGCCACAATGAGCCGATACTTTGAACCTGCATGCGGAAGGGATTTCTCCCTGTTTTCGCATTTCGTTTAGTAACCAGAGGCAACCTTCATCATAGACTAAAAACGAATGACAACCGAAGGATATAGCCCTCTTAACATCTTCGACAGCGCGGACTATTTGATCTTGCCCCCGAAGTCTATAACCCATTCTTTGTCCTTCCTCGGTATTAACTGAAGCGCTGGTGTCATATGTTGCGCGCGGACCGATTGCCAGTACAAGCTGGACCTGCCATTTTTTTGCTAAAGTGACCATTTCTTCTATTTCGTCATCGCTGAGAAGCATTATACCTTTTGTTTGCGTTACACGATGAATGCTTATTCCATATCCATCCAGTGATTCTAGCAAAGCTTTCATTGCACCAGGTCCCTGAATACCAGGAACTTCAAACCTATACTGAGCACCATCAGAGAATCTCTTTTCTGAACTGGGGAGGTCATAAGCATCACCTTGAGGCAAACCAATTTTCTGCAAGAACAATTTGGTATCTCTCATCACTTTTCAACCCTCCATATGATTTGTGAAACACATTTTCTCTATCCTTTGAGAGCACTCATGAATTCATCTTTCAATTCTATAAGGTTAACCTTCAAAGATGGCAAATCACTTCTTGCACCTTTACGAATTCTGACATCAATAAACCCTACACCACCATTTTTAAGAAGCTCCTTAATCGCAACTGCCAGCTCTTCTTTGCTGTTTGCAGACTTGCCGATAGTCTTGTATCCAACGCTTCCTGCAATAGAAGTTAGGTCAATCTTCTGCCCGGCAGAAGGTTGACCACCAACAGATTCATGAGCTCCGTTGTTCAGAACTATATGCAGTAATTTCAGTTGCTCTATTGTTCCAGCAGTTACTAAAGCCCCCAAGTGCATAATAGTCGAAGCATCGCCATCCAGGCAGACTATTAATCTATTCTTTGAACCTAAAGCCAAGCCAGTAGCTATCGAAGAAGTATGTCCCATAGCTCCCACATTCAGGAAATCAAATCTGTGGGATTCGCCCGATGCTTTTCTCAATTCATGAAGTTCTCGTGTTGCCCTACCAGTAGTAGCGACAAAAACAGTATCTTCTGGAGTGTTATCGATTACACATTTAATGGCTTCTTCTCGATTCATTGTATACTTACTTTCTTCAAATGAAGATTGCTCTTTTTTTTCTTTGGCCAGCACGCCTTTTTTCGCAAGCAAAGCAACAGGACTCTTTTTTTCTCTCGCAGTTTCAATAGCCCATTTTAGAGATTCAAAAGAGCTATTATTATCCTCGAGTATTCGAAAAGGTATGTTCATACATTCCAGAAATTTGGGAGTCAGATGACCAGGTAATTTGTGTTGAGCCCAGTCATTTATATCCGGCGATCCACGCCAGCCTATAAGTAATATCATAGGGATGGAATATACTTCGCAGTTCGCAAGAGAGGTTAACGGGTTGATAGCATTACCCAGTCCCGAATTCTGCATATACACAAGTGGAATAGTTCCTGTCGATAAGTGATACCCAGCTGCTAATGCGATTGCATTTCCCTCGTTTGCAGCTATTACATGGTTTTTCGAAGAGTGATTCATCTGTACATAGATGCAGAAATCATTAAGAAGAGAATCCGGTACACCAGTAATGAATTCAATTCCTCCGTCTTTCATAAGCTTATAGAATTCCACTTGATCTATCATGATTCATCCTCCTATAATTTGATTTTTCATGTGTTCTATTATTTCCCTTGGAAACCGTCTTTTCAATTATTATAGAAACTGAAGTATTCAGGGCAGTCAGCTTTTACTTCTAGCCATGCGTCACCAAAAGCATTCACAATCCTTTCGGATAGCTGACCTTTCTTCACTGCAAGAAGGTTCTGGTCAAGATGACTTATTCTAGAAACTCCTAGTATTATTGCGTCTCCTTCCTTAGTCTCAAGAGAAGAGTGGAAAGCAAGCCACCTGATGGCTGCTTCTGCCAATTCTAACCCTTCTTCTTCACACATCAAGGATAACCTATTGATCGCTTCAAAGAAAGTTTTTTTCCAATACCTGTTGCGATAGTTGGGCCTCAACGAGAATCTTCCCGAAGAAGGATCAACTTCATAATTTTTATACTTTCCAGTCAAAAGACCACCAGCCAAAGGATTGAAAGCATAGAAGCGCAATCCAAGATTTCTCAAAGCAGGAAATAGCTCGGCTTCAACCTTTCTACTCAAAGCGTTGTACATACCTTGATAAACGGTTGGTCTTGGCCAGCCATTTGCTTTACAGGTGTGCCATATATCTACAACCATCCACGAAGGGAAATTGCTCAGGCCGAATTCAACAAATTTACCTTGCTCATATAATTTCGCAACTTCTTCAAGGGCATCAATAATTGGGGTAAGTCGATCAGGAAAATGAAAGTAAAGTATATCGACCTTATCAACACCTAGACGATTAAGTGATTCCGATAACTGCATATTGACAGCCTGTGCATCAAGTCTTCCTGTGATTCTCGGATGGATCTTCGTAGCTAACTTAAAAGGGCGATTGATTCCTTGTGATAAAATACTCCCAAGAATCTTCTCGGTTTCTCCTTCGTTATAAACATAAGCTGTATCCAATTCATCGTAGCCGTCATCAAGGAAATGGTTTATTATTGTTCTAGAATCTTCCTCAGATACTTGTGGACCAAAAGTCATTGTACCTAGGACTAGTTTAATGGTGTCATTCATCGTATTCCTCCAAGAATCTGAGATAAACTTGACAAGAGAACCTGAACTCATGCTTTCTCACAGAAGATCAAACAAATCTCCTAGTCTATTCTCCAAATCCCAGACACATTCAATTATTTCCTCTGCCTCTTCTTTTGTCTTGTTCCCATACATTGCTAGAGTCATGAATTTATCTTTAATCTCCTCTTCTGAAAGAGGGTTTTCAGGCTCGCCTTTTGGGTAATCAACTCTTTCTTCATAAATAGCTCCATTGTGCTTTATAACTTCTACAGTTGCGGGTCTCATTTGTGGAACAAGGGAAGTAAGTTCTTCATCTCCATGCACTGACACTTCTCTTGCAAGCGAAAGCACCCTAGTATCACTTACATATTCAGGAGAGAACTCATCAATACTAGCCCTACCAAAAACCAAAGCAACTGCAACACTATAAGGAATACTCATTTTAGCAGAAGAGACACCTTCTATTATTTTATGATCATGTCTTCCTATTATGCTATTGTAAGTAGATACTCTAATTTCCTTTATTTCATTGAAATCGATGTTGTTCTTTCTTCGAAGAGTTAATGTAGCATCTATTGCCGCATGACAGTGCCTGCAAGAAGCATAAGGCTTGAAATATACGTGTTCTATCCAGTATGAGTTGTCTTCTCTAGTCTTTAAGCATGACTGATCATATCTATCAGACATCATTTCAAGGAAACCTGTTTTTCCTGAAAGTGAATCATCCGGACTTGAGAAACCCGCTCTAGCTAAATAGGAAGAAAGAAGCCCGGCATTTGAAGCTCGAGCAACATTATAGGGCTTCAACTCTGATATGTCTTCCAGAACCTTAAGTGAGCCAAAAGCAGATGTAACTGAAGCAGAAAAAGAGTTCTTCATTTGTATTTTGGTAAATCCTAAGGCTATACTAACTGCCATTGCAGCGCCAATAGTACCGCATGTTCCGGTAGGATGATATCCTTTGCTATAATGAGATGGCTGAACTGAATAAGCAATTCTAATAGCACTCTCATAACCGATTATCATGCCTTTTAAAAAACTCCTGCCATCAATTCTCTCTTTTTCTGCAACGGCCAATAGAGCTGAGATAATTGGTGCCCCAGGGTGTAACGCTCCGAAACGGATTCCATCATCAAGTTCTAAAATATGTGAGCTAAGTCCATTTATAAAAGAGGCAGTTTGTATATTTGCTTTCTTATTAAAACCTATCACAGAAGCACCGTGTTTGCATTCCCCTAGTAACTCTATTAATATGCCTCCTTTTTCATGCATGAATCTTGAACCTGCTATCGTGGCTCCGAGATAATCGAGTAAACATTTCTTAGCCTGAAAAAAGACTGATTGTGGAACCTTTTTTTGATTCAAGATGTGAATATCTTCAATAAATGCTTCAGAAAGATTAGTAAGCATTCTTCACCTTCATTGTCACCTACTATATACTAATAGCAGTATCATAAATCTAGAAAAAACTATCACGATAAATAACACCAAAATAGCTTGAGTAATCAAAAATATACATCTTTTCTCATAGTAGGATTACCATAGATATCATAAACTTCAATTCTCTCTATAACGTATTTTATTTTGTCCTTTAGATCCGACAAACTACTCGATTTAACTACAAAAGCTCCAACTCTGTTCACACTAGACAGGTCTTCTCCTATTTTCATACCTTTTGTTTTATAGCAAATAGAATATTCTAGTATTTTCTCATCAAGAAGTTGTTCTTTAATGCTAATGAAGCCGAAAACTGAGGGTTTTGCATATATCAAAACATCCGAGAAATACCCATTAGTCACTTTATGATTTACATCTACCTTAAAACCTAAGAAAGAATCAATTGAGGCATTAAGTATATCACATCCGGTAATTAGCTTAATGAATCTGGTGCTCTCACCCCCACCGATTCTTGGAGCTAACTCAAGTACATTAATTTCACTATCATTAACAATTACTTGAACAATCAAAGGGGTGTTATTTAGATTGAACACTCTTGCTATTTGATTCGTTATTTGCTTTAGAAGTTTGTTCGTATCCTCTGAAATCATTGCTGGGTGTATAGTTCCCCAAATTTGTTGTATTGTATTTTCGCTAGTTTTGATCTTCTGTCTAGACCTTGCAGTAAGAACTTTAACTTCGTTGTCAGTGATAAAGCAATCAATCCCGATTTCTTTACCTTCTTTGAATTCTTCAATAATGGCTTTTCCATTTCGGCTAATCATTAATGCTTGTTTTGCATAGCTTGTTAGTTCTTCGAGTGTATTTACCTTTCGAACTCCTTTTGAGCCATTACTATCAGAGGGTTTGACAATAACAGGATAACTTAAATCATGAGTTGAGCAGTCTTTAACATCTTTTATTTGACAGTATTTTGAAGTCGGAATTCCATTTTCAATCATAATTCTCTTCATCAAGAGTTTATCGGTTACTCTTAAGGAGGTTTCGTAAGAGTAGGGAACATGAAGGCCTAGCTTTTCTGAGACAAAACACGCCGTGGAATTCGCCTGATCTACTGAAGTAGCAATGACCAAATCAGCCTTTTCTTGCTTTGCAATCTCCAATACTTTTTCCTTGTCAAGAGTGCTTTCTTGAATATGCTTATCAGCTACTTCTTTCGCTATTGGATTTTCGTAGTAGTCGATAAGTATTGTGAAATACCCTCTTGTCTTTAGGTTATTTATAAGAGGTATATGAGCAGCTGTGCCTCCCAAGACAATTGCCTTTTTCTTGACCAAGGTTTTTTCCTCCGAATCTTATGTAGAATTTTCTATTGGCTTGAAATAAACGACGGATAAATTTGACAATCCTGGTACTTAAAATGTTCTGTTTCCATTGAGACAAATACTCACGCCTGGCCCACATAGTATATGTTTATATTGAACACACATCACTTCCAAAAGAACTCACGCTATGCAAAATCCCTCAAATATTTTGCATAGTCATTATTTCCAAGTTTGTTTGCCAGTTCATCGAGTTGCTCCGCTGTGATATACCCTTTCCTGTAAGCTATCTCTTCAATGCATGATATATAGAATCCCTGTCGCTTCTGAATGGCCGCTACGAAGTTGCTCGCTTCGAGAAGACCATCTTGAGTTCCTGTATCTAGCCAGGCCATTCCTCTTCCCATGAATTGTACTTTGAGCTGGCTAAGTTTCATGTACTCTTTGTTCAGGTCAGTTATTTCTAGTTCTCCTCTTGCGGAAGGCTTCAAATTCTTAGCAAGCTCACAGACTTTGTTGTCATAGAAATAGAGTCCCGGGACAGCGAGGTTTGATTTCGGCTTTTCCGGTTTCTCTTCAAGGCTTATCGCTTTGCCCTCGCTATCAACCTCGACTACGCCAAAAGAACGGGGATTCTTGACATAGTAGCCAAATATCGTTGCTCCCTCTTCGAAGTCTGTGGCTCTCTTGAGAATTCCAGAGAGGCCCTGTCCGAAGAATACATTGTCTCCCAGAATAAGGCAGCATCTGTCTCTTTTTATGAACTCTTCTCCAATGATAAAGGCTTCCGAGAGCCCCCTGGGCTGTTCTTGAACTGCGTATGAGAAGCGCAAGCCTATATGTTCGCCGCTGCCGAGGAGCTTCTCGTAAAGAGGCAGGTCGGTCGGTGTCGATATAATGAGTATCTCTCTTATCCCCGCGAGCATCAAAACAGACAGGGGATAGTAGATCATGGGTTTATCGTATATCGGTAGTAGTTGTTTGGATATTACTTTGGTTATCGGATGAAGCCGGGTACCTGCTCCACCGGCAAGTATAATACCTTTCAAGTTATCCCCTCCGTTCTTTTCTCATTATATCTTGTAGTTCTTCTCATAGAACTCCAGATACTCGCCAGATATAACACTCTGCATCCATTCTCTGTTATTCAAGTACCAGTCGATAGTAAGCTCTATCCCTTCATCGAACATAATCGAAGGCTCCCATCCAAGTTCCCGGGTAATCTTTGAAGGATCTATCGCGTATCTTCTGTCGTGCCCTAATCTATCGGTAACGTGTTTTATGAGCGATTCGTTTATCTCTCCGTCTCCCGTCTTTTC
>Ga0334883_1002177_pt1 | contig 25212 bp, 20 predicted proteins | sample GraSluR1_MG_6_FD_207230 | JGI IMG/M metagenome (GOLD analysis project Ga0334883, IMG submission 207230) | Sludge microbial communities from methane-producing bioreactor in Wageningen University, Netherlands - Granular Sludge_09_05-R1 | ecosystem: Engineered > Bioreactor > Anaerobic >...
TTGATTAAGGATGTTTTCTGGTTGATAGGGAAGGTCGGTCCAAGTTTGACCATAGTTTGTACTTTTAATAACTTTCCATAAATTTACATTCTCATCAAAAAAAGATGCAAACAATACATTGCTATTACCAGGCTTTAATTCTGCATCATATACATACCCGCCTTTTATCAGGTTCCAGGACGGTGCAACGCTGTTAACATTACTGGATTTGAAAATTCCATTGGATGTAACAGCATAGGCTATATCAGGATAAATTGGATCAATGATCAATTTATTTATAGTTGTATATACACCTCCAATATCATCCGGATCGGCAATTTTTAACCAGCTGCTACCGCTATTTGTAGTTCTGTAAATTCCACCTAAGCCCCCAATGAAAATCGGATAGCCATTTGTAGCGTTCCCACTTGTTGCAGCGTACCACGTAAATGGATCGGAAGGGTGGAAAACAGCATGAACGCAGCCTGATGATTCCCATGTAACATCTGTGTTGGCATTCTGCCAATGCTCTCCAGTATCGTCACTAAAAAATAAACCTCCTGAAAGCGAACCTGTTAACATATACTTTGTGTTTAAAACTGTTCCATCATCGTAGATGGTAACAAACTCCACAGGACCTGTTCCTTTAAGGTGCCCATGTCCATTATCGCTTGCTGTGTAAGGCCCAAGTTCATGCCATGGTTCAGATGAAAAGTAATCATACTGTGAGCGGGTTGAGCCATGATATAGTTCTTCTTCCTGGAAATATCGGTCAAAATCACCATGAGGCGATAGCCTGGGATCCCAGAGCCGGGTAAATCTTTTAAACTCCCGATAATCGCTTCCTCCTGAATAATAATCTTCTTCCGGTATTACAAGCTTTAAACTATCCAGGTAATGCTGCATTTCCTGTTTAAAAACATAATAGTCCATCCCGGCCGAAAATTGTGAGAGGTGTTTACTCATTTGAGCCTGAATTTGTGTTTGCATTCCAAAGATAAGTATAATAAAAACTATACCTACTTTGATAAGGGGTTTAATTGCATTAATCATTTTTTTAAATGCAATTCTTTTCTAAAAAATGTAGTTTTCATAATAATTGGATTTTGATTAAACAATTGCGCATATACCGGCGCATTAAATTGATGTGAGAGGATATATAAATAAATAGGTAAGCCAATTGATTGGAAAGACAGCAGAATTGAACTGTGACCTTTAGTACAGGAAGTGTGTGTGAAATTGGGGGGTGGTAAATACTTGTATTACAGCATTATATATAATCTCAATAAGCTGTTGCTTTAGCTTTTTGGCTATTTGTGCAAGTTTTTTTTGGAACTGCCGGCAGCAAAACATAAGGCAGGTTGTTTTGGTTTGGGGGCTAAGATAAGGCATTTTCGGTTGGTTGTCAAGTAGGTTTGTGATTGTTTCATGCAAGATTATCCTATAGCTCAGTTAATGGGGTGTTCCTAAAAAATATTGACAAATTCAATTTTAAAAAGTAAATTTGTCAAAAAAAAAACCAGGCTATGATTGCCCGAACACTCACTCAAAAAATACTTGCGCTTGCAAAAGTTTTTCCGGTGATAACCGTCACTGGTCCACGTCAATCGGGGAAAACAACCTTACTGAAAGCTATTTTCCCCGACAAACAATATGTTAGTCTGGAAGATCCTGATACGAGGATTTTTGCGCAAAACGACCCACGCGCATTTTTAGCCAATCTACCTGATGGCGGCATACTGGATGAAGTTCAGCGGGTTCCGGCTTTGCTTTCCTACCTTCAGACCAGAGTAGATCAAAATCAGATTATGGGTGAGTTTATTTTATCAGGCACGCAGAACTTACTGTTGATGGATCAGCTGTCGCAAACGCTGGCCGGGCGAACAGCACTTTTAAAACTACTTCCGCTCAGCAATTTTGAATTGGAAGCCACTGAATATGCTGACCAGAATTGGGAAGAGCGAGTCATTAACGGAGGTTATCCCAGAATTTATGATAAAAATATATTGCCATCCGATTTTTATGCTTCCTATTTTGAAACCTATGTCGAAAGAGATGTACGCCAGTTGAAAAACATTCAAAACCTTGATCTTTTTACCAAATTCGTTATGCTTTGTGCCGGACGGACAGGACAATTGCTCAACATCACTTCGCTGGCAAATGATTGTGGTATATCGCATCATGCTGCACAATCGTGGCTTTCGTTACTTCAAACCAGTTATGTGATTTTTCTGCTTCAACCTCATTTTGAGAATTTCTCCAAACGTATCGTCAAAATGCCCAAACTCTATTTTTACGACACAGGCCTCGCCGCTCATTTACTCAAGCTGAACGAAGCTGAACAACTCAAAACACATTACATTAGAGGAGGACTTTTCGAAAACATGATACTTAATGAAATTCAAAAGCATTATTATAATCAGGGAAACAATCCACCCATTTATTTTTGGCGCGATCAAACCGGTCATGAAATTGATTGTATGATCGAAAGTGCTTCCTGCTTCGACTTGATTGAGATAAAATCAGCCATGACATTTCAGGAAGAATTTTTAAAACAAATTCGCTATTTCCGCAAACTCAATAATAACAAAAAAACTACCACGGCTAAAATTGTTTATACAGGAGACTTTCACAGAAAACAAGATGAATTTGAACTACTACCCTGGAATAAGCTATATAAAAGCCTAAACTGACAAACTTGCATTTTTGTCTTGCTTGACCTATTTTTGTCCATCGAAATCGTTTGAAATGATTTATCAACCTTCATCCAAACACACTTACCTCAACATAAAAAGGCGCGACAGCTTTTAAAGTTCCATTTTTGGTGCCCTTCTCAGGGCTTGTTTTCTTTTATTTATTCACCTTAAATACCAAATATTATGGAACTCCCTTTTGCAGAATCCTACAAAATTAAAATGGTTGAACCTGTGCGTAAAAACACCCGTGCCGAGCGCGAGCAATGGATCAAAGACGCAAAATACAACCTCTTCAACCTGAAAAGCAATCAGGTTTTTGTTGATTTACTTACCGACTCGGGCACTGGTGCCATGAGCGACCGGCAATGGTCGGAAATGATGCTGGGCGACGAATCCTATGCCGGAGCCAGCTCCTACTACAAACTGAAAGAAGCCATCAGCAACATCACCGGCTTCCCTTATTTTTTGCCCACCCACCAAGGCCGCGCAGCAGAGAATGTGCTTTTTTCGACTCTGATCAAATCCGGTGACCTTATTCCGGGCAATGCCCATTTCGATACCACCAAAGGACATATCGAATTTCGGAAGGCAACCGCTGTGGATTGCACCATCGACGAAGCGTCCAATACCACACTGGATCATCCCTTCAAAGGGAATATCGATCTGAAAAAACTCGAAAAAGTGCTGGCCGGAAATCCGGTTGAGCGTATCCCCATGATCATCATTACGGTTACCTGTAATTCTTCGGGCGGACAGCCCGTTTCGATGGCCAACATCAAAGCCGTGAGCGAGATGGCCAAAAATTATGGCGTAAGGGTAATTTTTGATGCTGCCCGTTTTGCCGAAAATGCTTATTTCATCAAACAACGTGAAGCAGGTTATCAGGAAAAATCCATTCGCGAAATTGTGCTGGAGATGTTTTCGTATGGCGATGGCTTGACGATGAGCAGCAAAAAGGACGCCATTGTAAATATGGGCGGTTTTATCGCTTTGCGCGATCAGGGACTTTTCCGTGAAGCAAGCACCTTTAACATTATGTTTGAGGGTTTTATCACTTATGGTGGCATGTCGGGGCGCGACATGAATGCCCTGGCACAAGGGCTTTATGAAGGCACCGAATTCGATACCCTCGACACCCGCATCAAACAGGTTGCCTATTTGGGAAAACTGCTGCATGAGGCCGGCATTCCGGTACAATATCCGTTTGGCGGACATGCCATTTTTGTGGATGCCAAACGCTTTTTACCTCAATTGCCCAAAGAGCAGTTTGCCGCACAAACACTGGCTGTTGAATTGTATGTGGAAGGAGGCGTTCGTGGTGTTGAAATTGGCGCAATCCTGGCCGACCGCGATCCGGTTTCACGTGAAAACCGCTATCCGGAACTGGAACTTTTAAGGCTGGCCATCCCAAGACGCACCTACACCAACAACCATATGGCGTATGTGGCTGCCGCACTGATTAATGTTTGGGAAAGACGCAATCAGATTACCTCAGGCTACAAAATAACTTACGAAGCCCCGATTATGCGGCATTTTACTGTGGAACTGGAAAAAGTTTAGCACTGTAATCAATCTGATACTTCACATTTTAAGTGGGGATTATGTGCGAAAAACCACATTATCCCCACTTATTCTTACACGTTTATAGTGCTTTTTTATAAAGCGTTTCTTTTCAAATGTCCATAATCAAAACTTACTAAAGCTGGTTCAGCAAAATGAAATTTTACGGGGGTAAAAGTGGTATTTACATTAATAAGTGGTATATTTGTGAATATTTTCCAATAATCGACACTTATTTATGAAAAGAACTATTGAATCTCACTTATTAGATTGGAAGAATAAAGAAAACCGATTACCATTAATTATACAAGGAGCCAGGCAAGTTGGTAAAACATATATCATGAAATGGCTGGGACAACATCATTTCAGCCAATTTGCCTATTTCAATTTTGATGAACGACCGGAGTTGAGGGAGTTTTTTCAGCGCAACAAATCATCCGGGCGTATTCTTTCTTCCTTGTCCTTGATAAGTGGTATGCAAATTGATGAAAATACGCTTCTTATCTTAGATGAAATTCAGGAAGCTCCTGAAGTTTTAAGTGCCTTGAAATATTTCGCAGAAAGTAAACCCAATATACCTGTCATTTGTGCGGGATCATTACTTGGGATATTGTTACACCAAGGCCATTCTTTTCCGGTTGGTAAAGTAGAATTCTTATCACTTTTTCCCATGACATTTCGGGAGGTAATTCCCTATTGGGATTCGAAAGCAGCAAAGATGCTGCAACAGCTAAATACCATTGAACCCATTCCAGACTATTTCTACAATGATTTGATTGATCATTTTAAAAAGTATCTGATAACCGGAGGCATGCCTGCTGTAGTGAACGACTTTAATACTAATCACAACTTTGAAAATGTAGATTCATTGCTGGAAAACCTTTTACTATCATTCAAAGGCGATTTTGCCAAGCATCCGGTAATGACAAATATTGCAAAAATTGGCCTGGTATTTGATTCTTTACCTTCTCAACTGGCTCGTGAAAATAGAAAATTTGTTTACCAGCTGGTCAGGACAGGTGCACGTGCACGAGATTATGAAGATGCCATTCAGTGGCTGATCAATTCAGGCCTTGTTTACCAGATTTATAGAAACACAAAACCTGCGCTGCCTTTATCGGCTTACGATGACTTAAACGCCTTTAAACTTTATATGCTTGATGTAGGGCTTCTTCGCAGGATGGCAAAGCTCTCACACGCGGCATATGCTGAAGGCAACAGACTATTTACAGAATTTAAAGGGGCTATGATGGAGAGTTATATTCTACAAAGCATTGTAACACAATTTGATACACTTCCAAGATATTGGACTTCAGGAAATGCTGCAGAAGTGGATTTTATACTTCAGTTTCAGAATGACTTGATTCCAATAGAAGTGAAAAGCGAAGCAAACATCAAAAGCAGAAGTTTAAATCTTTTTCAGCAAAAATTTAAACCCAGATTGAGAATCCGCTATTCCTTAAAAAACTTACAATATCGCGATGGATTATTAAACATTCCTCATTTCTTGTCGGATTACACCAATGAAATTATTAAAATGACTGGCGAAACCAAAATAAAAAGTTAAAGTTTAAAGCGCAATCACACTGTTTTCGGCATCGCCAAAGGCTGTTCCGGCTTGTGCATCGGCTTCGGTTTCGTTGAACCAGCGGCTGTTATCAGCCAGGTAACGAAACTGATAGTTGGCACCAACCGGCAATTCAACTGTATGACTGAAAGAACCATCTTTGAGGGCCTTCATCACATCAGTTTTTGGATTCCAGTCGTTGAAATCCCCAACAACAGCAATCTGACCAGCATCTTGTGCCTCTTCTTTGGATACTTTAAAACTTATTTTAGCAACAGGTTTTGTTTTCAGGATTTGTTTCTTGATACTCATGATAAATAGTGGTTAGTTTAAAAGTTAATCTGTCAGTCTTTTGACATTCAGTGTGCAAAGCTACATTCAAATTTAGATGGTCTCCAAATTAAGGTGTTAAGCATTTATTAATTAAACTATTGATTTAATGAATTTTATATACCATAACCAGGAAATCAAAAACTACAGCAATCGGTTTCGGACTGCATATTTCAATCACTTTTTATTCAATAACTTAAATGATAAGCAGGAATTAATATTTTCCAGGATTGCGTAACAATGGTTAATTTTGTAAGAATCTGTAGTGCATGAAAAACAACTGATTTATGCCACGAATAAAATTGTACTTTTGTAAAAACAGTTAACAATGAAAGCCATCGAAATCAAAACACGCACAAATAAAGAAGGACGGCTATCGCTGGATTTTCAACTTAATCAACCCGACAAGAAAGTTCGGTTGCTGATTTTACTTGAAAATGACGAGGAAACTCAGGAAGAAGCCTGGCTAAAAGCTGTTTCATCCAATCCGGCATTTGACTTTTTAAAAGAGGCGGATGAAGATCTTTACACTGTAAATGACGGAGAAGCCTGGTATGGTTAAAAACTCAGTGGTTTTGGTTCCTTTCCCTTTCGACGAATTTGATGCTGTGAAGGTAAGGCCTGCTTTATGCCTTACAAATGAAATTGGTTCATTTGATCATGTGATAATCGCTTTTATTTCAAGTAAGCTACCGCAGGAAGTTTTGAAAAGTGATTTGGTTCTTTCACAAAAAATTCAGGATTTTAAAAAAACCGGACTTATGAAAGACTCTGTTATCCGGTTGCATAAATTAGTAACAATACCTAAGTCCCTCATTAAAAGAAAACTTGGTGTAATCAGTCCGGCGACTCATAGTCAAATCAAAGAAAAGCTTCTCAATATGTTTGAGTATTAGTTTATTTGAAGCTTCTAAATCTGCAATGCTTAATTTTGCAGCAATTTCATTTACCAAATGTCATCAACTATGGACACCACAAAAAAACACGGACGCTACGAACGTATTTACCTTCAACTGATTGAGCTCCTCAAAAAGAGTAACAATCCCCTTTCGAATATGGCCACCATTGCTGCCCTGCTTAGTGGTAAAATGGATTATTTTTTCTGGACAGGATTTTATCTGCTGCAGGATGGCAAATTGCAGGTTGGTCCTTATCAGGGTTCACTGGCTTGTATCAATCTGGCCAAAGATACCGGCGTTTGCTGGGCCGGAATTAATCAGGCCAAAACTGTGATTGTGGCTGATGTGCATGCTTTTGAAGGCCACATAGCCTGCGACAGCCGTTCGCAATCCGAAATTGTGATTCCCTTGCGTAATCAGGCTAACGAAATCATTGGTGTGATGGATGTTGACAGCAGCGAAAAAAACAGTTTTGATCAAACGGATGCTTATTGGCTTGAACGCATTGCGGGTTTGATTTATGGCTAAGCCGTACTGCCCAAATACACTCAAACGATAAAAAACATACTTTTGCAGCCTTGACGCAAATGCCTTGAAATACTTATTCGACATATTGTTTTTACTGGCCTTGGCTTATCAGGCTTTTCCGCCTGCCATTACCCTAAACAGCAAGGAAGTTACACCCGCTGACCGCTGGGTGGGTATATTGATTCTTGCCCTGATGCAAGCCGTGCTATACAATTTCGGGGGCTGGCTTGGCGAGCGTTTTATGTACCTCTTCGAAGCACATAGTCCAATCATTGTTTTTGCAGTGCTGGCATTTATCAGTTTCAGGCTGATTCAACAAGCCCTGAAAATACGAAAAGGCACACAATTATTTTCCTTTCACTCCTTGCAACACCTTAGCCTGTTGGCTATTATGACTGCTTTTCCGGCTTTTTTTGCAGGTTTGATTCGTCCCTGGTTTAGCCCAATCGACTGGTATTTTAGCTGGCTGTTGTTTGTCGGGGCTTTCATTTTTGCATTGGTTGCTGCCAAAATGCAGCACAACCCTTATCAAATTCTTATGGCAAGTTTCTTACAGCTGGCAGCCGCAGCTTTAGTTATACTTAATGCCTTTTTTGTTTTATTTTCAGCTTATTTGATGTGAAAAAATCCTTTTATTCCTTAAATCTCAATTGGCAAATTGTTGCGATTCTTTTTGCCTTTACACTCACCGCAAAAGCCCAGCCTGCCGGATATTATAACGGCACGGAAGACCTTATAGGCACAGCATTACGTCAGGCTTTGCACAACATTATTGATAACCATAATGCCCGCTCTTATTCGCAGCTTTGGGAAGATTTTGAACTTACCGACAAAAAATCTAACGGAAAAGTATGGGATATGTATTCTGACAAACCAGGTGGCACACCAGCGTATCAGTATAATTTTTTTATTGATCAGTGTGGCAATTACAGTGGCGAAGGCAGCTGTTATAATCGCGAGCACAGCTGGCCCAAAAGTTGGTTTGGCGATGCCAGCCCGATGTACACCGATCTTTTTCACCTCATCCCCACAGATGGTTACGTAAACGGTCGCCGAAGCAATTATCCCTTCGGAGAAGTAGGATCAGCCAACTGGACTTCCACCAATGGATCGAAAGTCGGCAGCAATAACACCTCCGGATATAGCGGAACGGTTTTCGAACCCATCGATGCCTACAAAGGTGATCTGGCGCGTGGCATACTTTATATGACAGTGCGCTACTACGGTGAAGATAATAACTGGCCAGGAAGCCCAATGACCGATGGAGCCAACCTTAAACCCTGGGCTTTGAGCCTGATGCTGCAATGGCATCAGCAAGATCCGGTGAGTCAGAAAGAAATCGACCGCAACAACGCAGTTTATGCGCTTCAAAACAACCGAAATCCTTTTATCGACGAACCCGAGTTTGCCCTTAGGATTTATGATCCTACTGCAAATACAGAAGCCATGCAAATTGTCAGAATGAGGGTCTATCCAAATCCCGCTAATGCAACTTCTTCCGTCAATATTAAATGGCAAAGTAATGTTAGTAATGCTTCGGTGATAGTAACTGACTTAAGTGGCAGAACACTTTTAATTCAGCCCGTTGATGCTGTGGCAGAACAAATATCCGAGCTATCGGTCAAAAATTTTGAACCTGGCTTTTACCTGATACATCTCACCCAGAATCAACAAACAATCTTCACACAAAAATTGATTTTAAACTGATCTCGTCATGCATAACATCCGCATCACCAAAGAGTTTAAATTTGAGATGGCTCATGCACTAAAAGGCTACGATGGTCCCTGCCGCAATATACATGGCCACAGCTACGAATTAAAGGTTACCCTTATCGGGAAACCTGTTGTCGATCCCAATAATCCCAAGCTGGGCATGGTGATTGATTTTGGCGACCTGAAAAAAATTGTTAAAACTCAGGTTGTTGACTTGTTTGATCATTCATTGGTTTTAAACAAAACCATGGATCCCGGAGTAGTAGAAACTTTTCACAAGCATTTTGAGAAGGTTTTCGTACTCGATTATCAACCAACCAGCGAGATGATGGTGGCCGATTTTGCTGCCAGAATAGCTTCCAAATTACCAGATAATATAAAGATTCACAGCGTATTACTCCGCGAAACCGGAACAGCATATGCTGAATGGTTTGCATCAGACAATCCCTGAATTTTGTGATTTAAATCACATATTACTTAGCAGAACTCATCACTAATTCGGTTAAATTCGTTGCTGATAACAACAGCAGCGCTATGAGACATGTTGATACCTCAAAACTCTCGAAAGATGAATGCTGGGGCATACAAATTTATGGCCTGAACCATTGCAAACGAATCAACTGTAAATGGCAGGGCATCAGTGCTTGCGCCGGCAAAAACATTATCCGGACAGGTTACAATGCACTTGGTTATAAAATAGAACCAGAAGGCATGGCGCATTAAGACTTTGGCAACGATTGCGTGACGGATATATGGAAAAACCTATATTTGTAGCTTAATCAAAAATTTGCCATGTCAGTCGAAATTTACAAGCCAAAAAATCACATCCGAATTGTAACAGCCGCATCGCTCTATGACGGTCACGATGCTGCCATTAATATTATGCGTCGCATCATTCAGTCAAGTGGTGCCGAGGTGATACATCTCGGACACAACCGTTCTGCCGGAGAGATTGTCCGTACTGCCATTCAGGAAGACGCACAAGCCATTGCCATCACTTCCTATCAGGGTGGCCACATCGAATATTTCAAATATATGCACGATCTGTTACAGGAAGCCGATTCGGGTCATATCCGTATTTTTGGAGGTGGCGGAGGCGTTATTCTGCCCGAAGAAGTTCAGGAATTGCATCAATACGGGATAACCCGCATTTTTTCGCCCGATGACGGACGCCAAATGGGCTTACAGGGAATGATCAATCAACTGCTTGAACTATCAGATTTTCCAACAGGAAAAGACATCAAACCAGATCTGGAAGCCATACGGGAGAAGAATTTTAAAGCTATTGCCACTTTGATTTCGGCAGCAGAAAATCACCCGGAAGAGGTGCGCGATTTTATCGACAGCCTGCCCGATCACACAGCTCGCAAGGCACCGGTATTAGGCATTACAGGTACTGGCGGCTCAGGAAAGTCGAGTTTGGTAGATGAACTCGTACGCAGATTTTTAGACGATCAGCCCGACAAAACCATTGGAATTGTCTCGGTTGATCCCTCCAAACGACGTACGGGAGGTGCTTTGCTGGGCGATCGCATCCGCATGAATGCCATTGATAATGAACGTGTTTATATGCGATCACTGGCTACACGTCAGTCGAATCTTGCCATGTCGAAATACGTGAAAGACGCCGAACTGATCCTCCAAGCCGCTGGCTTTGATCTGGTGATACTCGAAACTTCGGGCATTGGCCAAAGCGACACCGAAATCATCGATCACAGCGATCTTTCGCTCTATGTGATGACACCCGAATATGGTGCTGCCACCCAACTCGAAAAGATTGATATGCTTGATTTTGCCGATCTGATAGCCCTCAACAAATTCGATAAGCGTGGTGCTCAGGATGCATTGCGGGATGTAAAAAAACAATACCAGCGCAACCATCTGCTTTTTGAAAAACATCCGGATACCATGCCGGTATTTGGTACCATTGCTTCTCAATTTAACGATCCGGGTGTTAATGCGCTTTATCTTCAGCTGTTACGAACAATAAAAGAACGTACCGGTGTAGCTTTTGAAACGGGGATGGAAAATCCGGATGAACAATCCGAGAAAATCTTCATTATCCCTCCAAAGAGAGTTCGTTATCTCAGCGAAATTGCTGATACAGTGCGCCAATACAACGAATGGGCAAATAAACAAAGTAAGCTTGCCCATCGCTATCAAAGTCTTTCAGAAAGCCTGCAAATAGCGTCTGATGTTGCTGATGAAGTTGTGACACAAAAACTTCAGCAATTAGCAGATTTCGAAAAGCAAAAACTTGATCCGAAAACCCTCTACATCATTGAAAACTGGGAAAACAAAAAAAAGCGATACACTGATAAGCTTTACAGCTACAAAGTGAGGAACAAAGTAATAGAGATCGAAACCCACACCACCTCACTCTCTCAACTGCCGATTCCTAAGATCAGTCTGCCACCTTTTCGTTCGTGGGGCGAGATAGTACGCTGGAACCTGCTCGAAAACGTACCCGGAGAATTTCCTTATGCCGCAGGTGTTTTTCCTTTCAAACGCGAAGAAGAAGACCCAACCCGTATGTTTGCAGGCGAAGGCGGACCCGAACGTACCAACCGCCGATTTCATTACGTCTCATTCGAAATGCCTGCCCGAAGGCTGTCCACAGCATTTGATTCGGTGACACTGTATGGCGAAGATCCTGCCCGAAGGCCTGATATATATGGAAAAATTGGTAATGCAGGTGTTTCAATCGCCTGCCTGGATGATGCCAAAAAACTCTATTCCGGGTTTAACCTGGCTGATCCCAAAACCAGCGTCAGCATGACGATAAACGGGCCGGCTCCAACACTGGTTGGTTTTTTTATGAATGCGGCCATCGACCAGCAATGCGAACGCTATATCAAAGAAAATGGTCTGGAACATGAAGTGCAGGCCATCATTGATGAAATATACCGGCAAAAAGGTACTGAGCGTCCACGCTATCAGGGAGAACTGCCTCCGGGTAATGATGGATTAGGCTTGATGCTGCTTGGTGTTACGGGCGATATGGTGCTCCCAAAAGATGTTTATGAACGCATCAAAGCCGACACCATCAGCAAGGTGCGCGGCACAGTGCAGGCCGACATCCTGAAAGAAGACCAGGCACAGAATACCTGTATTTTCTCCACTGATTTCAGCCTGAAGCTGATGGGGGATGTGCAGGAATATTTTATCAAAAATAAGGTTCAAAACTTCTATTCTGTTTCCATCTCGGGCTACCACATTGCCGAAGCCGGTGCCAATCCGATCAGCCAACTGGCTTTTACCCTGGCCAATGGGTTCACCTATGTGGAGTATTACCTGTCGCGCGGCATGCACATTGATGATTTTGCACCGAATTTGTCATTTTTCTTTTCTAATGGCGTTGATCCTGAGTTTTCGGTGATTGGCCGAGTTGCCCGCCTGATTTGGGCCAAAGCCATGAAAAACAAATACGGAGCCAACGAACGTGCACAAAAACTGAAATACCACATCCAAACTTCCGGCCGCTCCTTACATGCCCAGGAAATTGATTTCAATGATATCCGCACCACCTTACAAGCATTGTATGCTATTTATGATAACTGCAACTCACTGCACACCAACGCTTATGACGAAGCCATCACAACGCCAACTGAGGATTCGGTGCGCAGGGCTATGGCCATTCAGCTGATCATCAACAAAGAGCTTGGCCTGGCCAAAAATCAAAATCCACTGCAGGGTTCCTTTATCATAGAAGAATTAACCGCCTTAGTCGAAGAAGCTGTGATGGCTGAATTCGACCGCATCACCGAACGTGGCGGGGTACTGGGTGCTATGGAAACCGTGTATCAGCGTGGTAAAATTCAGGAAGAATCGCTGTATTATGAAAGCATGAAACACAATGGAGAACTGCCTATCATCGGGGTGAATACCTTCCTGTCGAGCAAAGGTTCACCCACGGTTATTCCCGGCGAAGTGATCCGTGCCACCACCACCGAAAAGGAATACCAAATTCATATGCTTGAGCAATTGCACAAAAGCTGGGAAAAAGAAATCCCCGAACAACTCGTAAACCTGAAGAAAACAGCTTTGGCTAATGGAAATGTGTTTGAATCGCTGATGGAAGCTGCCAAATATGCTTCTCTCGGACAGTTAACCCAGGCACTTTTTGAAGTGGGCGGACAATATCGCCGAAATATGTAAATACCTTTAATACAGACTTATATCATATTGATAGACCAAACCCAGTACGGTTACTATCATGTATAAAATTGTTAGCGGGAAACCTATTTTAAAATAGTCTTTGAAATTATACCCGCCTGGCCCGTAAACCATTAAGTTGGTTTGATAGCCGATTGGCGTCAGGAAGCTGGCTGCGCCGGCAAAAGCTACCGTTAAAATAAATGGTTTTGGATTGATGCCTAATTCAATGGCCATACTTACGGCAATAGGAAAAATGAGGGCTACGGCTGCCTTATTGGTAATGAAAGAACCCAGTAAATTGGTTATCAGGAAAATACCAATTAAAACTCCCACAATACCAAAAGGTTTAAAAATTCCAAAGGCAAAATCCGCAAATACGCTGGCAACGCCCGATTTAATCATAGCTGTTCCCAATGCGAGCGAAAGGGAAATAATCAGCAATAAATTGAAATCGATGCTTTTGGCAATGTCTTTAGGCGAAACCACTTTTAGCAGTGTTACCAATAACACCAGTGTCAGGATAGCAGTAAACAGCTTCACAAAACCCAAAGCCGAAGCAATAATGGCGATCAAAGTGCCTCCAATAAGCACAAACTGCTTATAAAATGGTTGTTTCTTGAGTTCGCGCAGGCGGCTGATGATATAAAAATCGTGGGCATCCATAGCGCGCTGTTCAAAGTCCTGACCGGCAACCAACAGCAGCACATCACCGGCAGCAAGTTTCACATCGCCCAATGTACCCGAAACCCGTTCGCCATTGCGATGAACAGCGATAATGGCAGCATCATATTTCGCTCTGAAATTGGAGGTACGCGCTGTTTTTGAAATGAGTGTCGAATTATAGCTAATCACTACTTCAATGATGCTGGTTTGTCGTTTACGCGCATACATCCCCAGTTGCGAGAGCCGTAAGCCACTTCGCGAAGCCACCATTTCGGAGATAGAATCCGTTTCGCCGGCATACAATAACACGTCTTCTTTACGCAAAATTGTTTCGGGTGTGATTGGATTCAGGGATTTTCCATCACGTAAAACTTCGACCAACAAAAGTCCGTTAATCGTCTTTAAACCTGATTCCTCCAGTGTTTTACCGTCATACTCTGCATCGTTGGCAATGCGTACCTCTGCAATGAATTCGCGGTTTTGCATTTCCAGGTTTTCGATGGCATGTTTCTTCTCGGGCAGTAAGGCATTACCAAAAAAAATCAGGTACAATACTCCAATTACAATCATGACAACACCTACCAGCGTAAAATCAAATATTTCGAGTGGCTCAAGATTCCCAACAATATACTGATCCGTTACCATACCAGCCACCACAAGGTTTGTTGATGTTCCAATCAGGGTTGCGGTGCCACCCAAGATGGCTGCATACGACAAAGGAATCAACAATTTGGAAGGAGCAATGCCGTTTTTCTTGCTCCAGCTACTTACATAAGGCATCATAATGGCCACCAGCGGGGTATTATTCAGAAATGCAGAAAAACCGGCAACAGTAAGCGTCATGCGGGTCATAAAGCTACGATAAGTTTTAGCCTTTGAAAAAGTGCGGTCGAAAAGCCTGTCGAGCAAGCCGCTACGCCGGATAATATCTCCCAAAAGAAGCAGCATTACCACAACAGCAATTTGTTCGTTGGCAAAACCCGATAAAATTTCCTGTGGTGTGATTATTTTAAAAACACCCAAAACGGCTATGCCTATCATAAAGGTAAATCCGGGTCCTATCTTATTCAAATACAAGGAGACAATCAAAAAGATAATGATTGCTATTACGATATAACCCTCGAAACCAAGCATTGAAATGGTCAGTGTTTTAGTTATACATGATTTATTAATGCGCTAAATTAATTTAGCCGGACGAGATTTGCAAATATTATATGCTGCTTAATTCAAAGCTTGTACTGCCCAGGCAGGAAAAACTGAAAGGTCAATATCAAAAACAATCGTACCCCAAAGCAACATCATCAAACTTACCAGAACAACACCTAACAGATTTAAAATCAATCCATTTATGGCCATTTGCCTCATGCTAATCCGTCCCGAGCCAAACACAATAGCATTAGGTGGTGTGGCCACAGGCAACATAAAAGCCATTGAAGCAGAAAGCGTTGCCGGAATCATCAGCAACAGGGGATTAAGTTCGGTATGAATAGCGATTCCGGCCAGTACCGGAAGGATCATTTCGGTGGTGGCTGTATTAGAGGTGAGCTCGGTTAAAAATGTCATCATAAAGGCTATTCCGGCAATGACAAACCAAATGGGATAATCGGCTACAAATTCCAGCTGGCTGCCAAACCAAAGCGACAAGCCTGATTCTTTGAAACCTGAGGCCAATGCAAAACCACCCCCAAAAAGCAACAAAATACGCCAGGGCAACATACGGGCTGTTGGCCAGTCGAGCAAGGCTCCCTTAGCTGATCGGGCAGGCCACAAAAACAAAACCAGTGCCATCATCGTAGCTACAGTTCCATCTGTAATAAGTTCAGGTTTAGGAAATAAACTGCTCCAGCCAGGAATAACAATCCGGCCAAAATCAAGTTCTGCTCTAAAAATCCAGAGCAAGGCCATCAAACAAAAAACCAGAAAAACGGCTTTTTCTTCTGAGGATATTTTTCCTAATTTCTTGTGTTCATCCTGAAAAGTATCCGATTTCAACTGTTGATCTTTGTCTTGTTTTCCAAAAACAACTAACAGAAAAACCCAAATAACTACTAACATGATAAATGCGAGCGGCAGCCCAAAAATAAACCAGCTGGCAAAGGAAAGCTCCGGGGCATAAGGAAAATAAATATGAAAAATCCGGCTGAATGAGAGGTTTGGCGGTGTGCCAACAAGGGTTGCCATCCCTCCGGTGGAAGCACCATAAGCCACCCCTAAGAGCAAGCCAATACCAAGCCTGCTTGTTTTGCCACTTTGTTGCTCCAACTGATCCATTACCGAAAGAGCGATGGGCAGCATCATCATGGCAGTGGCGGTATTAGAAATCCACATGCTCAGAAAAAAGGAGGCAAACATAAATCCCAGTAAGATGCTTGTCGGTTTTACTCCTGTGAAGCGCAAGATATTCAAAGCAATGCGCTTATGCAGATTCCAGTGTTGCATGGCCAGTGCTACCATAAAACCACCCATAAACAAAAAGATCACATCATTGAAATAGGTGGCTGCCACATCTTTTCCGTTCATGATACCTAAAAGCGGGAAAAGTGCAACCGGCAAAAGAGAGGTAACAGCCAACGGAATAGCTTCGGTGATCCACCACACCGCCATCAATATCGCCACCACAAGCGTATGGGTCATCTCCGGACGCTCCGGATCCAGTTCAACAAATAACAACAAATAAATACTTAGGACAGGTGCTACAACGAAAGCAATGATTTTGCCGGTGTTCTTCAATAGTAACAGATTTGAATATCACAAATCTAATGCATGAATTATTGAAAAACAATCTATTTTTTCTCCTGATTAAAAATTTGTGTTTGCAACTTGATACTGTTCTCGTGAACAAGCTCAAGCAAAAGCAATAAAAACTCCCTGTCGAGACCCATATTTATTCCTATTGCCAGGCGGTCTTCGATTATGTGTTTCCAGCGTTTGATCTGAAGAATAGTTATGTTGTTTTCCTTTTTGTAAGCTCCAATCTCGCTAACTACCTCCATCCGGCGTGCCAGCAGTTGGATCAGTTCACCATCAAGCTTGTCTATTTCGGTTCGTAACTCCTCCAGCTTATGCTGAAAATCGATGCTTCCTGTTCGTTCTCTAACGATCAAAGAGGCAAGCATTGCTTTGAGACTGGCAGGTGAAATCTGCTGATCGGCATCCGTAAGTGCTTTTTCAGGATTGAAATGACTTTCGATCATCAGGCCGTTGGTTTCCAGATCAAGTGCCTTTTGAGCCACAACCTGAAGCAAATCGCGCCTGCCGGTAATATGACTGATATCCGTAATCATCGGTAAGGCAGGCAACAATCTCCTTAATTCAATTGGAATTTCCCACATGGGGGCATTGCGGTAAGGCGACTGCTTAAAATAGTGAAAACCACGATGTATGGCTGCCAACCTGTTGATGCCGGCTTTATGAATACGCTCAAGTGCTCCTATCCACAGCTTGATGTCGGGCGTTAAAGGATTTTTCACCAATACCGGCACATCCACTCCTTTGAGAGCCTCGGCCAGCTCCTGAACCGAAAAAGGATTCACCACTGTACGCGCTCCAATCCAAAACATATCAATACCATGCTTCAAGGCCAGTTCGATGTGACGCGGACTAGCAACTTCCGTAGTAAGCTGCAAGCCAGTTTCAGCTTTTAATTCTTTCATCCATTTAAGGCCTTCTTCGCCGGCACCCTCAAATCCATCAGGACGGGTACGAGGCTTCCAGATTCCAGCACGAAAAACCTTCACCTGCGACAAACGCACCAGCTGACGTCCTGTTTCCAAAACCTGCTCACGCGATTCGGCACTACAGGGGCCTGCAATAACAAATGGCTTGTCATCCTGTGGAAGCCACTGAATCAATTTGTTCAACCTGGGAGAAGGGCTCATACGATAGGCTTAGTCGAAAAATAAATTTTTGCAAAGTTATCATTAAACAGCTTTGAAGGAGTTTTGTTGGCAAGAACGGCTTAAAATCTATGTTTCGAAACCTTTAAGAAGGTCATTTAAATCCCCCAAAATCAAACTATTAAACAAATTCCACTGCTATTCAGCTAAAATTTCGTTTTTTTGCAGCCTGAAATAGCCCTTACAAAACTCAGAAATAAAGTGAAAAGAACAGAAATCAAAGCAGCCTTGCAGATGCAGGATCTTGCGTACGAAATCAACGTAAAAGGCTGGGTGCGTACCAAACGCGGCAGCAAAAACGTAGCATTTATCGCCCTAAACGACGGCTCCACCATTCATAACCTGCAATTGGTGGTGGATCTGGAGCAGATACCGGAAGAAAAACTGGCACTGATGCACACCGGTGCTTCTGTTTCGGCAAATGGAAAGCTGATTCCTTCAACAGGAAGTGGACAAAAGGTTGAAATGGCCGTTTCTGCCATTGAGTTGCTGGGCGAGGCTAATCCCGACTTTTACCCTTTGCAACCCAAAAAACATTCACTTGAATTTCTGCGCGAAAAAGCGCATCTGCGTTTTCGTACCAATACCTTTAGTGCGATCACCCGTTTGCGTCATGCCATGATCTTTGGCATTCATAAATTTTTCAACGACAGAGGTTTTTACAATATCCATTCGCCCATTATCACCGGTTCGGATGCCGAAGGAGCCGGAGAAATGTTTCAGGTGACCACCCTCGATCTTGAAAAACTTCCACGCCATGAGGATGGCAGTATCAATTTTGAAGAAGACTTTTTTGGCAAGGCTGCCAACTTAACTGTTTCCGGACAATTGGAAGCCGAGCTGGCAGCACTGGCCATGTCGAAGGTTTATACTTTTGGTCCTACTTTTCGCGCCGAAAATTCAAATACCTCGCGCCACCTGGCTGAGTTTTGGATGATAGAACCCGAAGTGGCTTTCAACGACATCCATGATAATATGGATTTGGCTGAAGATATGCTGAAATTTCTGATCCGGTATGCCCTCGACAATTGTGCCGACGACCTGGCTTTCCTGAGTAAACGCCAGCAGGACGAAGAGAAAAACAAAAAAGCTGATGAACGCTCGATGGAACTCATCGAAAAACTTCAGTTCGTTTTGTCAAATTCTTTCGAGCGCATTTCCTATACCGAAGCTATTGATATCCTCAAAAATTCAAACCACAACAAAAAAGGGAAATTTCAGTATCCCATCGAAAAGTGGGGAGCCGATCTGCAATCGGAGCACGAGCGTTATCTGGTCGAAAAACACTTCAAAAAGCCCGTAATACTTACCGATTATCCAAAGGAAATCAAGGCTTTTTATATGAAGCAGAACGATGATGGCAAAACAGTTCGTGCGATGGACGTGCTCTTCCCTGGAATTGGAGAGATTATTGGCGGTTCGCAACGTGAAGAAGTGTACGACAAACTGCTTCAGCGCATGAACGAAACGCATATCCCCCTGGAATCGATGTGGTGGTTTTTGGAAACACGCAAGTTTGGCACCGTTCCACATGCCGGCTTTGGACTTGGCTTTGAACGCCTGATGTTGTTTGTGACGGGCATGGGAAACATCCGCGATGTAATTCCCTTCCCCAGAACACCTTACAATCTGGAGTTTTGATTGGAAATTCGTCTGCTAAGGATATTTTCAGCCGAAACAAGCTAAACACAAAACTATTTCCTTCTTGAAACCGTAAACTCAACGAGTTTTTTTAACGCATCAAGTGATTCACTTTTGGGCAATCCCTCCAATTGCTCAAGTGCCAGATCAATGTATTGCTGCATCTTTTGCTCGGCATAACTGATGCCTCCGGCCTGTTGCACTTTTTGAATAAGCTCTGCTACCTTTTCGGCTTTGTCGCCATGCCGTTTAACCGTATGGATAATCTGACGCTTTTCGATAAAACCGGATTGGTTAAGCAAATAAATCAGCGGCAGGGTCATCTTGCGTTCTTTAATATCAATTCCGCTGGGTTTTCCTGTTGCGCTATCCAGTTGATAATCAAAAATATCATCCTTAATCTGAAAAGCAATACCCACATGGGTGCCAAACCGCCTCATCCTCTCAATGGTTTCCGGGGCAGCACCTGCAGAAGCGGCACCAACAGCACAGCAGGAAGCAATTAGTGAGGCTGTCTTTTTTGTGATGATCTCAAAATAAACCGGCTCTTCGATATCCATCCTTCTGGCTTTTTCAATCTGAAGCAACTCGCCTTCACTCATGGCTTTCACAGCCTCTGAAACAATTTTAAGTAATTCAAAATCACCATGATCCATGGCCAGCAACATGCCGCGCGAAAGCAAAAAATCGCCCACCAGCACCGAAATTTTGTTTTTCCATAACGCATTGATCGAGAAAAACCCCCGGCGTTCGTTGGAGTCGTCCACCACATCATCATGCACCAGTGTGGCAGTGTGCAAAAGTTCGATAAGGGTTGCGGCACGGTAGGTAGAATCGTTGATTCCGCCGTTTATCGAAGCCGATAGCAGCACAAACATCGGTCGCATCTGCTTGCCTTTGGTTTTTACGATGTATCGGGTTATCTTGTCGAGCAGGCCAATGCGCGAACGCATACTTTCCTTAAAAACCTGCTCAAAATGATCCAGTTCTTTGCTGATCGGTTTTTTGATCTGATCTAAATTCGACATGCTTTGCTGTGCGCTGTTATTTATTTAGAAACGGCCTGGTGGCAAAGGTAAAACAAATTAAAAGAAAGCATGTTCAGAAGCTTTTTTTATTGCTGCGCTAATTCTGTTAATATTTTCACAATAATTTCAGTTCCGACCTGTGCTTTCTCAATTTTTGTCGTAATTTTGTACTCCAAAAGAGATTAAAAGCCTGTAAATCCGATACAAAGCAAAAGTGCTCTAATTCGGACAGCTAACAGAATCTCAACATTAACTAATATGATAAATTATGGAGAAGCAGGGAAAAAAGCTGTTTGCTGATTTTCAGCCGGTTTCCACCCAACAATGGGAAGAGCAATTGTTGAAAGACCTCAAAGGAGCCGACTATGCTAAAAAATTGATCTGGAAAACCAACGAAGGTTTTGATGTGAAACCTTATTATCGCTCAGAAGACCTGAAATCCATCGGATGGTTGAAAGCACTGCCTGATATGTTCCCATTTGTCAGAGGAACCAAAGTTAAGGGCAACAACTGGCTGGTGCGTCAGGATTTACAGGTGGACAACATCAAAGCCACCAACGAAAAAGCCCTGGACATCCTGATGAAAGGTGTGGATTCGCTGGGTTTTGAATTGGGTTGCAACAAACGTTATACACTCGAAGATATTGAGTTGCTGCTTAAGAATATCCGCGCAGATATTGCAGAGCTTAACTTCAACCGAACGCCCATGCATCTAGAGCTGGTCGAAATTATCGAGAAACTCGTTATAAAATACAATCGACCATTAGATGCCGTAAAGGTTTCAGTGAACTATGACCCCCTTGCCCGACTTTTGCGCAGAGGCATATGGTACAAAAATGAAGAAGCTGATTTTGAAACCGCTTTTCAGCTGATCAAAGCCTCCAAAAACCTGCCTCAGCTGCGCGTGATTGGTGTAAACGGCCATATATTCACCAATGCCGGTGCCACCATAGTGCAGGAAATGGCCTACACGCTGGCTCTTGCTTCTGAATACCTGACCAGGCTCACCGACAAAGGCTTGTTCATCGGAGAGATCAGTCCGCGCATCAAATTTAACCTGGCTGTTGGCTCTAATTATTTTATGGAGATTGCCAAGCTAAGGGCTTACCGCTTGCTCTGGGCCAATATCACCAATGCATACGGACTGAATGATGCGAATAACGGCAAGATGAAAATGCACCTGACCAATGCCACTTACAACCTGAGTGTGTACGATCCTTATGTAAATATGCTTCGGACTACTACCAGCAGTATGTCGGCCATTTTGGGCGGAGCCGATTCGCTTACCGTACAAGCTTTTGATGTGCCATTCGAAACGCCAACAGCCTTTGCCGAACGTATTGCCCGCAACCAACAGCTGATCATCAAAGAAGAATCTTATTTTGATAAAGTGGCCGATCCTGCCGCCGGATCATATTATGTGGAATCGCTAACCGATTCGCTGACTAAAGCAGCCTGGGAATTATTCCTGGAGATACAGGAAAAAGGAGGATATCTGGCCGCTATGAAAGCAGGCTTTATCCAGCAACAAATCAAAGAAGCTGCCCGGAAAAGGGATATGCAGATAGCTACACGCCGTGAAATAATCCTGGGAACCAATCAATATCCCAATACCAGCGAACAATTGAAACAAGATTTTCATCCCGAAATTTTTGAGGCCGACGACCGCCGTAGCGAATCCGCACTTGTTGAGACAATTGTAAATTATCGAGGTGCACAGGCTTTCGAAAAGCTGCGCTATCAAACTGATCGTTACAGCGGCGAAAACAAACGTCCAAAGGTGTGGATGCTCACCTATGGCAACCTGGCCATGCGAAAAGCCAGAGCCGGTTTTGCAGCCAATTTCTTTGGATGCGCCGGCTATGAAATACAGGACAATGCCGGGTTTGCCAGCATCGAAAAAGGAATCGAAGCTGCAAAAGATTCGGGTGCTGAAATTATAGTGCTTTGCAGTTCTGATGAAGAATATACCGAAACTGCCCGCAAAGCCTTTGATGCATTGCATCCAAATCAAATAGTGGTGATTGCAGGTTATCCAATGCCATTGGCCGATGAGCTAAAAGCTTCCGGAATGGAGCATTTTATCCATGTGAAAAGTAATCTGCTCGAAACCTTAAAGCAATTCCAGCAATTGTTGGGCATTGAAAAACACTAATCAGAAAGGAGCTTGTTATGAAACCGAATTTCAAAAATATAAATCTCAATACTAATCCCGCAGCACAGCTCGACCCGCGCACATGGGAAGCCACACACAAGATCGTTGAAGAATGGGAAACACCCGAACATATCATGGTGAAACCCGTTTATACCGCTGCCGAGCTCGAAAGTATGGAACACCTGGAATTTGCAGCCGGATTAGCACCTTTTCTGCGTGGCCCCTATGCCAGCATGTATGTGATGCGTCCATGGACCATCAGGCAATACGCAGGTTTTTCAACCGCAGAAGAATCCAACGCTTTTTACCGCCGTAACCTGGCAGCCGGACAAAAAGGGCTTTCAGTAGCTTTCGACCTGGCTACCCACCGCGGCTACGATTCTGATCACGAACGCGTGGTGGGCGATGTAGGAAAAGCCGGCGTAGCCATCGATTCGGTACTGGATATGAAAATCCTGTTCGACGAGATTCCGCTCAACAAAATGTCTGTTTCGATGACCATGAACGGTGCGGTATTACCTGTAATGGCTTTTTATATCGTTACGGCTTTGGAACAGGGAGCCAAACTTGAAGAGCTTTCGGGCACTATTCAAAATGATATCTTGAAAGAGTTTATGGTACGCAACACTTATATCTATCCTCCCGAACCTTCGATGCGTATCATTGCTGACATCTTTGAATTTACCTCACAAAAGATGCCCAAGTTCAATTCCATTTCCATCTCGGGCTATCATATGCAGGAAGCCGGTGCCACAGCAGATCTGGAGCTGGCTTATACGCTTGCCGACGGATTGGATTACATTCGCACAGGACTAAAAGCCGGACTGGATATCGATGCTTTTGCACCCCGACTTTCTTTCTTCTGGGCATTGGGTATGAACCATTTCATGGAAATTGCCAAGATGCGCGCAGGACGTATGCTTTGGGCTAAAATCGTGAAGAAATTCAATCCCAAAAATGCCAAATCCATGGCCTTGCGTACCCATACGCAAACTTCGGGCTGGAGCCTCACCGAACAGGATCCGTTCAATAATGTAGCACGCACCTGCATCGAGGCAATGGGCGCCGCTTTAGGACATACACAATCGCTGCATACCAATGCGCTGGACGAAGCCATTGCCCTTCCAACGGATTTCTCGGCACGTATTGCCCGAAATACACAAATCTATCTTCAGGAAGAAACACAAATTTGCCGGGTGGTTGATCCCTGGGCAGGATCGTATTATGTGGAAAAACTTACACAAGAACTGGCTGACAAGGCCTGGGCTTTGATTGAAGAGGTTGAAGAGATGGGCGGCATGGCCAAAGCCATCGAAACCGGCCTGCCAAAAATGCGTATTGAAGAGGCTGCTGCCCGCAAACAGGCCCGTATTGATTCGCACAAGGATGTGATTGTAGGCATTAATAAGTATCGGCTCGACAAAGAAGATCCGCTCGAAACGCTGGATATTGACAATACCGCCGTGCGGCTTTCACAGATCAAGCGGCTGGAACTATTGCGCAGCCAGCGCAACGAAGCCGAAGTGCAGCAAGCACTCGAAGCCATCACCCGTTCGTGCGAAACCGGCGAAGGCAACCTGCTCGAACTGGCTGTAGATGCTGCCGCCAAAAGGGCTTCACTGGGCGAAATATCAATGGCCTGCGAAAAAGTGTTTGGCCGCTACAAAGCCGTGATACGTTCTATTTCGGGTGTGTATTCAGCCGAAACACATGGCGACGAAAAGTATGCCAAAGCCACAGCCTTGGCTGATGAGTTTGCCCGCCTCGAAGGACGCCGGCCACGTATTATGATTGCCAAGATGGGTCAGGACGGACACGACCGCGGTGCCAAAGTGGTAGCTACAGGCTATGCCGACATTGGCTTTGATGTGGATATCGGACCACTGTTCCAAACGCCGGCCGAAGCTGCCCGCCAGGCTGCCGAAAATGATGTACATGTGCTGGGTGTTTCGAGCCTTGCTGCCGGACATAAGACACTGGTGCCGCAAGTGATTGAAGAACTCGCCAAGCTCGGCCGCGACGACATCATGGTAATCGTGGGTGGTGTGATACCGCATCAGGATTATCAATACCTTTATGATGCCGGTGCCGTGGCCATCTTCGGGCCTGGAACCGTGATCACAGAGGCTGCCATCAAAATGCTTGAAATTTTAATTGAGATGCGGAAATAACTTAAAACGTTAAAAGTAAAACAGGAAACGGGGCTACTGTTTCCTGTTTTTTTTGTTATTGTTTCACCCACTTTCCACTCTCCATCAAACCCTTATCAGCACTCAGTTTGTAAATGTAAGTGCCAGATGGTAACTGATCCACAGTTATGCGGTTTTCCTTTTGGTGGAGATGTTGGCTGAGTACGAGCCTGCCATTAGCATCAAAAAGCTCCATCAAAGCTGTGGGGT
>Ga0334883_1002181_pt1 | contig 25183 bp, 15 predicted proteins | sample GraSluR1_MG_6_FD_207230 | JGI IMG/M metagenome (GOLD analysis project Ga0334883, IMG submission 207230) | Sludge microbial communities from methane-producing bioreactor in Wageningen University, Netherlands - Granular Sludge_09_05-R1 | ecosystem: Engineered > Bioreactor > Anaerobic >...
TTCCCCGCGAGCTCAGCCGCGCCGCCGTCGCCACACCAGCGTGGCGGCCACCCCCAACAGGAGCAAGAGTCCCGTGGCCAGGGGCATTTTGGGCGCGCTCACCGCCACCCGGCAGGAGCACTCTTCCGTGGAATGCTCAGGCGCGCTCGGCCCGAAATCGCTCGCCGCATCGCTCCCCGCGTCGCTCCACACATCGGACTCACCCTCAGGCTGGGGATCCAAGAAGTCGTCGCTGGGATCGAGTGGGTTGGTGCCACGGGCCACCTCGGTGCCGTCGTCCACGCCACCGCCATCGGTGTCGGCCTTGTTGGGGTCCGTCTCACCCTCATCGACGCGTCCGTTGGCATTCATGTCTTCGCCGCCAACACACACGCCGGGTACATCGCGAGGGCCATCGCAGAGGCCGTCACCATCCGTATCGGGGTTGAGGGGATCCGTAGGATTCTGACCGAGCACCTCGATGCCGTCGAGAATGCCATCGCCGTCGCTGTCGGCCTTGGTCGGGTCGGTCTCGCCCGGGTCGACCACGCCGTTGGCGTTGAGGTCTTCGCCACCCACACACACGCCGGGTACCGAGCCCGGACCGTCACAGAGGCCGTCGCCATCGGTGTCGGCGTTGAAGGGATCCGTCCCGATCAGCAACTCCAGCTCATCAGGCAGGGTGTCGCCATCACTGTCGAGAGGGAAATCGTCGGAGGGATCGAGGGGATCCGTCCCGCGGGCAACCTCCGTGCCGTCGTCCACACCGCCGTTGTCCGTGTCAGCGTTGTTGGGGTCGGTCTCGAAGGGATCCACCCGACCGTTGGCGTTCATGTCCTCGCCGCCAACGCACACGCCCAAGACCGTCCCAGGTCCATCACAGAGGCCATCGCCATCGGTATCGGGGTTGCGTGGGTCCGTGGGATTGTGGCCGAAGACCTCCACGCCATCCAGAATGCCATCGCCGTCCGTGTCGGGGTTGTTGGGATCCGTCCCCGTGACCTCGCGCTCATACTTGTCTGAGAGGCCGTCGCCGTCGGTGTCCACATCGCAGTCGTTGTCATGGCAAGCATAGCCGTCCTCGATGGTGCAGGTCGCCGAGCAGCCGTCCCCCGAGAGGAGATTGCCATCATCACACTGCTCGTCGCCCTCGAGCTGACCATTGCCGCAGGTACCCATCTGGGTGGTGACGCTCGCCTCCACGCCTGGCGCCGGGCCCGTGCCATCCTGATCGGCGACCACCTTGGCCGTGACCGAGACGCCGCCCTGGGTCGCTTGCAACTTGTAGGTCACGGTGACCCCAAGCCCGGTGTCGATGAAGCCAGGCGCGGCGTTCGCCGGTTGAATCGGCGCGCCACCGACGAAGTGGCTCGTCCCATTGCGATCGGCTACCGCGACACCCTCCATGGTGGTGGAGTTGGGCACGTAGATCATGCCCGCAGGAACCTCGACATTCAAGGTCGCGCCCCGCGCGGGCGCCGTCCCCGTGTTGACGACGTTCGCCGTGAACTTGATGACCCCGGCGCCTTCAGGTGTCGCCGTCAAACTCGCCTCGAGCCGGGGGGCGTTGACCTCGAGCAGGTCGCTGTAGGCCGTGCCGGAAATGGCGCTGCCTCCGGCGCAGGACACGTAGTCATAGGTCCAATAGGCTTGGGTGACGAAACGCGGCTGCGCTGGCGCAGCCGGGAGGCGATCCACCTTCACATCCAGCTCCAGCTCGAGCCAATCTTCGAAGGGCACCGTACCAATGACGACCCCTGAGGTGAGCTGGGCCGTGGACACCGTACGCGGCACCCCATCGACTTTGAAAGCCACCAGGCTCATGTTCTCCGGCAAGGGCATGAAAAACTTGACGTTGCTGGCATCGGCTTCACCGTAATAGTTGTCCAACCACACGGTGTAACGGACCACTTTGCCCACGTAGGCCTCGTTCGAGTCGACTTCGGAAGACTGGAACACCAAAAAATCTGGGGCGTTGATGTCGATCTCGAAGGCCACTGCTACGGGCATGTAGGAGTCACCCGTGCTGGTGGCGCGAACGACCGCAGAGGTCTGGGCGTTGAAGAGCAAGTTGCTCTCCGATGAGATGGGCACGGAGGTCACGTCCCAGCTCTGGCGACCACCCGAGACGTTGACACCAGTCACCGCGTTGTGATTGCGGGTGCCAAAGGTCCCGCGCGTGTCGACCAGACCAGCAGCACCGTTGATCTGGGAGGCGAAGAAGTTGTTCGCCGGATTGTTGGGTCCGGAAACGGCGAGGAAAGGGCCAGCCGCCGTCCGGGCGAGGAGCATCTGATCGCCCGGACGGTTGGCGTCGCCTTCCAGGGCCGACACCATCAAGCGGCCAAAGACATCGCCCGAAGGCGGCGAACAGAAGCCCGTGACGTCATAATCAACCACAGAGTTCTCATCCACATAACGCCCCCCGACGAAGACTGACATGTTACGGCTCGGCAGATCGGGGTTGCCGTAGACGACCACCAGTGACCAACCGGCGGTGTTCAAGGTGTTGATGGCGGTGTCTTGGGTTGCGGGCACACCGGAGACACTGTAGGTCCCGCCCCCACGGGTGCGCACGAAAGAGGTCACCTCAGCCGAGCGCATGTAGAAGCGATTGTAGAAGGTGCCCGACGTCGAGAGCGCATCGATCTGCTGCCGCGTCTGGGTCGCCGGCGTCACCGAAATCGAAGCGCCCGTGCCTTCGAAGGTCAACGTCACGGGATCATTCATGTTGGCGCGGACGCTCTCCAGGCCATACTCGAAGCTCCCGCCCCAGACCAGCTCGGCGTAGAGCACATTGCTGCGCTCGGGGATATCCAGCACAGCCGCCGCGCCGTTGTTGCGCCAATTGTTGGTGGTCCCTGCAAACCAGGGATCGCCGGGATTGGCCGGCTCCGTATCGACGCTCGTGGCCAACAACGTGGTGAAGGTCCCGATCGAGTCCGCCGTCCCAGGGCCGTTGGCCCCCGTCTGTTTGCTCAGGCCCAAGGCGTTGCCCGTCATGACAATCGCCCCCTCCTGGGTGGTCGAGTAGCGCAGGACCGCTTGTCCCCAAACGGTACTGGCCGAGACCACCAACATGACACAACAAAGCGCCCAGGTTCGCCAACGTAACAAGGTATCCAACATCGACTCCTCTCTCGTTCGGTGCCACAGGCACCCAATATGACCGCCACCACTGCGCTACCGCACATGAGAAAAACACCCACAACGGTGGACTTTAGCCGTTATCGACGCCCTTTTCTAGGGGATTCGACCGCCCGCTGCCAAGGGATGGCTCGGCACGGCGGCGCCCTGAGCGCCGCATCGTGGTGCCTCACCGTCGCTACAGAGTTCGGCCTGCGGCGATGATGGCGTTCTTCGGGATCACCGTGATGCCATCGCGGACGTAATAGCCTTCGCCGTCATAGTTTTCGTTGGCCCCTTTGCGCGCGACGATCACACCATCACCAATCCGCGCGTTCTTATCAATGATACAGCGCGTCAGGTGCGCGTCTTGGCCAATCCCCATCGGCACGTGGACGCCATCCTCGACGAGGGCGTGCACCTCGCGCTCACCCTCGAAGAAGTCCGCCCCCATCATGACGACCTCCTTCAACGTCGCCCCAGGCCTGATGGTGCTCCGCACCCCGATGACCGAGTCGGAGATGACCGCACCGTGAATATCCGTCCCCTCGGTGATCAAGCTGTCCCGAATGGTGGACTGAATGATGCGCGCTGGAGCCAGGAAGCGTCCGTGGGTGAAGATCGGCGCGCCAGGAGAATAGAGCGGGAAGGGCGGATTGGCACGGGCCGCCTCGAGGTTGGCATCGAAAAAGGCCGAGATGGTCCCAATGTCGGCCCAGTAGCCGTGAAAGGGATAGGCCACGACACGCATCTTGCCAATGGCCTGCGGGATGATCTCACTGCCAAAATCGTTCTCCGTGCCAGACAAACACTTCTCGAGCACCATGGAGTCAAAGACATAGATCCCCATGGATGCCAGATAGCGCGGCACTTCGGTGCTCACCCCCATGGCCTCACACAACGCGCGCGGCGCCCGAAAACGCTCGATCACTTCTGGATCTTTGGGCTTCTCCACGAAATCAGTGACCAGCCCCGCATCATCCACCTGTAGCAGACCCATCCGCTCCGCATCGTGACGCTCAACCAAGTACACCGCCAAAGTGATCGCCGCGTCCTGGCCGCGATGGTGCTGCACCAGTTGCCCGTAATCCATGCGATAGAGATGGTCGCCCGACAAAATCAAGGTCTGCTCGGAGTTGAAATAGTGGATGTGACGCAACGTCGCCCGTACGGCGTCCGCCGTCCCCTGAAACCACTCGGTGCTGCGCGGCGTCTGCTCGGCCGCCAAAATCTCGACGAAACCCTGAGAAAAACCATCGAACTTATAGGTCATCATCAGGTGACGGTGCAGCGACGCCGAGAGAAACTGGGTCAGCACGAAGACCTTATTGATCCCGGAGTTGATACAGTTCGACAACGTCACATCGAGGAGGCGGTACTTGCCAAAGAGCGGCACCGCCGGCTTCGCGCGCTCATGGGTCAGGGGAAAGAGCCGCGAACCTTTTCCGCCACCGAGAATCACTGATACCACGCGTTGCATGAACACCTCCAAAAGATACGGCCGAAACGACACCCAAGCGCCAGCGCCTACCGCGTGTCACCGCGACACCAAGAGAACGCCATCATGACCCAAGCTCAAAGCCACGACCACCCTAATCGATGTCGCCAACTGGGCCCAAAATGCCAAGAAAAAAAAACAACGCCGCCCATCAGAGCGGCGCAACGATCACCCGTGAAGAGGCGCTAGGCCGGAATGAACTCGTCCTTGCCTACGCCACACAGCGGGCAGACCCAATCGTCGGGAATATCCTCAAAGGCCGTCCCCGGCGCAATGTCGTTGTCGGGATCGCCCTTCTCTGGGTCGTAAATGTAGCCACACACTTCGCACTCGTACTTCATGCCCATCTCTCCTTGCGTCCGAAGCGCCGCGGCTCAGCAGGGTCGCAGCGTTTGCCCAAAGATCACGTCGGCGCCACGCTGCGCCCAACCATCCTCACCTACCAATTTCCCCGACGCGCATCAAGTCACCACGACGCCTCAGTCAACGACGCGAGGAGGGCAGGAGGCCAAGCCCTTGACGCACCGCGGCCAAAGCCTCCCCAACCGCCACCACAACGACCTGAGCCTAGGCCGCCGGCGCCGGCACGAAGACCCGCGACGCCATCTCCCGGTCCATCATGAACAGCCCCGCGCCTTGATTGCCAATCAAACGCAAACGCTGCACCACCTCGTCGGCGCTCGCCTCTTCTTCGACTTGCTCACTCACGAACCATTGCAGGAAATTGGCCGTGGGATGATCCCGCAGCTCAGCCGCCAGGTCCACCAAGCCGTGGATGCCCGCGCTGATGTGAACCTCGTGCTGATAGGCCGCCTCGAAGGCCGCCAAGGGGCTCGCCCATTGCGTCTCCGGTGCCGCCAGCGCCGCCAACAAGACCCGGCCGCCACGCTCGTTGATATAGGTGTAAAAACGCTGGGCGTGGCTCAGCTCCTCCAAACCTTGAATCCGCATCCAGTTGGCAAAACCCGCAAGATTCTGAGCGTCGAAATAGGCCGACATCGACAGGTACAGATAAGCAGAGAACAATTCCTCGTTCAGGTGGCGATTCAACGCGGCTTCCATCTTCTCGTTCAACATGACCTGAGACTCCTTTGAAAAAAAACCAGCGACCCCATTCGAGCCGCAACCGACGCCCAGCCCCGGGACAGAACGCCTTCTAGCACGGCGCTGCAACCCGCAGCCGACGCATTTCTGCACACATACTGCGCACCCTCGCTGCGCGGGGCAAGGGCCAAAAAAAGGCGCCTCCTCCTCCGTGTACCCTCTCCGCCCCCTACCTGTCCGGGCGCACTCACCCCCGGCGGTCGCGCGCAAGCTGAGAGCGAATCTCGCGCCTCGACTCGGGATGCACGGGACAACCTTGCCGCGCCAACTCACTCAACACCGCCTCGCGGCTGCGCTCCTCGGGCGCCTCCACGCCGTTCAGAATGCGAAAAAGGGCGCGCACGAAGGCTGGCCGCGTCAGGTAATAACAGCGCTTGGGACCGTGACTGTGACAAGCCACCAAGCCCGCGCGGCGCAGAGCGTTGAGATGCTGCGAGAGGTTGGGCTGCGACACCGCGACCAGATCGTTGACCCTGGTCACGCACTTGGGACCCTCGAGAAGCAGCCTCAACACATGCAAGCGAACGGGATGGGCCAAGCCTTTCAGCAATAAGGCCCAACAGTCAAAGTCTTGTGCGCCACTGGTCATGATCGTCCTTCTAGTGCAACCCCTTGGCATTGCTAGCACTATTGTGTGCCTTTCGCAAGCTGACCACGTGCGCTCCCCCAAGCCATCCTCCCAAGGTAACGACCGCCAAATCCCTCAACACTGACAGCCCATCCCACCCAACCTCTCAGATTTTTGATACCCCGGCCGCCCGCGAGCGGACGCGCCACCGCAGCAAAGCCATATCTGTTCAACACTTAGCCCCAAAGACAAGCGCTGGCACAAAGCATGCAGCACCTCGGCCGACCAAACCGCACAGCACCGCGAAGTGCTGGCCCCCCCCCCCCGAATCAGGAGCACGCCCATGAACGTTCGCTTCCCACTACTGCTCACCCTCTTCGCCGTGGCTCTGGGCAGCGCCGCCTGCCAAGAAGACGACCCCAAGCCCCTGGCCACCGCCCCCTTCGCCCTCACCCCAGCGGCAAACTGTGATGTCATCAGAGGCCATGTCCTCGATGTCGCCGTCGAGACCATCGTCCAGAACCGCTACGGAGCCAATTTCTGGCGAATGGGCGTCGATTTCGCCAACGACGGCACGGCGGCCCCCGGAACCGACGAAAAGACCGGACCCGACGACTTCACCACCACCAACGTCCAGGAAGCAGGCGTCGACGAGCTCGATTTCGTCAAAACTGACGGCTCCTTCATCTACACCACCCGCGACAACGCCCTCATCATCGTCAAAAGCTGGCCCGTCGACGATCTCCAGGAAGTCGCCAGAGTCCCGCTCACCTCCCAGACCAACGGCTGGGCCTGGGCCCAAGGCCTCTTCCTCCACGAAGACCGCGTCATCACCCTGACCAACGTCGGGCACTACGACACCCCCGAGAGCGCCTACACGTATGGCACCCAGATCGCCATCTTCGACGTCAGTGATCGCAGCCAACCCCTGCGCTTGGCCACCCACTTCATCGAAGGCTGGACAGCCGACGCCAGAATGATCGACGGCAAGGTCTACCTCGTCTCCAATGCCGAGCTGCACCTGCCCTACTACACCTGGGACTACACCTGGGCCTCCTACCCTGGCGTCCCCGACGCTGGCTACATCGAAGACGAATCCCAGCGCCTGGCCACCATGGCCGCCGCGCGCCCCTACTTCCGCGCCCTCCTCAACGACGCCACCCAAGGCATCGACACCCTCTCCATCTTCCCCAAGAGCGGCACCGTCGACGCCCAAGGCGTCATGCACCAGGCCCCCCTCTTTGCCTGCACCGATGTCTACCTCCCGCCAAACAAAGCCAGCCTGGGCCTATTGACCATCAGCCATCTCCGCCTGGATGAGCCCGATTTCATCCACCACACGGGCCTCCTCGCCAGCGGCTGGACTGTCTACGCCTCCCAGCAAAACCTCTACGTCGCCATGTCCAGCCGCTGGTGGTGGTGGGGCTGGGGCAACACCAACCTCGAGAGCCACATCCACAAGTTTCACCTCAACGGACCCGGCAACAAGCCCGTCTACGCCGCCAGTGGACACGTCGAAGGCTGGCTCTTGAATCAGTTCGCCATGAGCGAGTTCGGCGGCCATCTCCGCGTCGCCACCACCAACAACAACTGGGAATGGAACGAGGCCACCAACGAGAGCGACGTCACCGGCGGCAGCCAAGTCACCATCCTCCAGGATCAACAAGGCGAGCTCACCCAAGTGGGATTCCTCGGCGGGCTCGCACCAGGCGAACAGATCTTCGCCGTCCGCATGGTCGGAAACCGTGGCTTCATGGTGACCTTCCGCCAAACCGACCCCCTCTTCACCATCGACCTCGCCAACCCACACCAGCCCAAGCTCCTGGGTGAACTCAAAATCAACGGCTTCTCCTCCTACATTCACATGATGGGCGAGGATCACCTCCTCACCATCGGCCAAGATGCCGACGATGATGGACGGGTCATCGGCGTCCACCTCCAAATCTTCGACGTCTCCGACATGCGCAACCCCACCAGAACCCACCAAGAGCTGCTCTCTACCGGCTCCTGGTCATCCTGGAGCGAGGCCATGTGGGATCACCACGCCTTCACCTACCACCAAGGCAAAGGCATCCTCGCCGTGCCCGTCAACATCTACAACTGGGATGGCAACAGCGGTGAAAACTTCTCGGGACTCGTGGTCTACCGCGCCAACACCCAGGGCTTCACCCCCCTCGGCCGCGTCAACCACGCCAACCTCGTCACCTACGCCGCCTGCATGCAGCGCTTCGGCGAGTGGGGCTGCGATCCCGACTGGGGCTACGACTGGTGGACCACCGTGCGCCGCTCCATCTTCATGGATGACTACCTCTTCTCCCTCAGCGACGTCGGCATCAAGATCAACGACCTGCTCAACCCTGCCGTGGAGCACGCTTTCTTGGTCTTCTAACCACCTACCTGCGGCCAGCCTCCAAGGCGACCCCATCGCAGCGCTCGGCCCAAGGCGCCGAGCCTCCTCCTCGTGCTGCGTATCCACCTGGCCGCTGGGCGCCCGCCGCTGGTGGATCAAAACTCGTTACCCAAGACGAGATAGACATGGTGCAGCCCGCCGCGCTGCGCCCCGAAGGCATAACCCAGGCGGAAGGTGGCCGGCAGGTAATAGCTGAGATGGGTCCGCAGCCGCAGCTCGCCCCCCACCCCCAGGCGCAGGTCATCGGCGCGCAGCGTGCCAAACCAAGCGGCCCCGTAGTCCGCAAAGAGGGCACCGCTCAGCCGACCGACGAAAAAGGGCAAGGTCTCGTAACCAAAGTTGTTCTCCAGCAGCGGAAAGCGATACTCCAGGTTGCCCAGGACGTAGTGATCGCCCCAGAAGGCGGCGACGGGATAACCCCGCAGCAGCGCGCCGCCCACCCCGCCCACTTGCTCCATCAGCGTCCGCACCAGGTCCTGCTCGCCAATGCCACCGAGGGCGTAGAGGCCGCGCCGCCTGTAGTCGGCCCAGCCAACACCACCGGCCAGGCGCAGCGCCCAGACGTGATTGTCGGGCCATGGCATGGGGAGGTAGAGCTGAGCCGCCGCGCTGATGTCGAAGGACTGATATTCGCTGCCGAGGAGGGGCGAGCGCAAGCGCAGCGAGGTGGACACCACCCACCCCCAGGCGGTGCTGATGGACTCGGCGAAGCTCTTCAATCGGGCAAAAGACCAGGACAGCCACAGGCTGTTGAAGAAGCCTCCTTCGGGCAAGACCGTTGAACGCGCCAGGGGATCTTCGGCGCGCGGCAAGCTATCGCGCACGGCGAAATGGGCCACCTCGTAACCAAAGTCGAAGCCAAACCAATGATCACTGCCCGGGAATGGAAGACCACCGTAAAGGGTGAGGCGATTCTGGTCCTCCGTGTAGTTGCGCCCTTGACCGTCGACGGAGATGCGCCGCAATTGCGGCGTGTGAGAGAGCCCGAGGCTGAGGTCGATGGGCCAGCCGACGAAGGCATAGGCCAGGGAAAAGGCCGCGCTCTCCACATAGGTGTCGTAGCTGAGGTTGCCCACCCAGCGGTGACGTCCCACGGGATCCCCGCCACTCAGGGTCAAGCCCAGGGCGCCTTCGAGTGAGAAGGTCGTGAGAAACTCGGGAAACCAGGCCCGAGGCCACAAGTAGCGCCACGGCTGATAAGAGCGTTCTGGATAGGCCACGCCCACATCGCCATAGCGAATCAAGGCGCGTGGCCGCCCCCCGAGCTCGACCTTGGCCTCTTGAGCCGGTGCGGTGAAGGTCACGATTTCATTCCCCTCTGCTCCATATCGAGTCGCGAAGAGACGCCCATCGCGGGCAACGGCGGGGCCAAAGGTGCCGCCAATGCTCCTGCTGATGCGGGTGATCTGCCCCGTGGCCAGAACGCAGCGAAAGAGGTCGAAGACACCCTCGTGATCGGCGCTGTAAATGATCGACAGGCCATCGGGCGCGAAGATCGGCTCGACGTCTTGCGCCCCGTCGTCCGTGAGCCGGGTCCAGCGCCGGTCTTCGAGGGAAAAGAGAAAGAGATCGCGCTGGGCCGGGGGGCCCTCGACGAAGCGACTCACCACGACCTGCGCCCCGTCGGGGCTGAAAGCCGGTGACGACAACTGCTCCAAACCTTGCCCAGCGTAGAGCACTTCGAGATCCTGCGTCTGCAAGTCGAGGCGCATCAGGTCGCTCGTGCCCACCCGGCTGACGACGAAGACCACGTGACGCCCGTCGGGGCTGATGTCGGGCTCACGGGCCCGCAGGCCCCGCGTCAGTGGCCTCATGGCCCCATCCGCGGCGTTGACCCAGTGCAGATCACCAAAGGCGTAGAGTCGGTCTACCACCTCCGTGCGCGCCACCACCAGTTGCTTACCGTCGGGTGCCCAGGCGTGGCGACCACTGCCGACAGCATCGACCACCTTGCGCGTCGCGCCGCTGGCCAAATCGTAGAGAACCAGCGCGCGCGCGCCCTTGCCGTCGCTGTGCACGAAGGAGATCGCCTCCTGCCCAGGGTGCACCCGCACGTGGTCGTGGCCGTAGGCCACCGGGGTGAGGGAGCGCATCGGCGTCGGCCCTCCCTTGGCGCGCAGCACAACCCAATCGGCGAGGCTCTCGCCGAGGAGCGCCCCCTGCCACTCGCGCCACAGGGAGACGAAATCTTGGCCAAAGACTTCCTTGGCCGTGCGGTTCACCGCCAGCGGCAGCCAGCGCTCGCCATAGCGGTGGTTGAAATCCCGCAGCTTCTCTTCCCCGCGCGTGGCCGCCAAATAGGTCACGAAATAGGCACCGTAGAGATACCAAGCGGTCAGCCCCGGCCACAGGGTCGGCGCCCCGGAGGCGGTCCCAAGGGACAACAACCGCGACTCCAAAGCGGCACAGCGCAAAATCATGGCATAGAGGGCATTGCGACTGCGCCCTGCGCCCGTGCGCATGCTCTCGTGGTAAGTCGCCAAACCCTCGGTGTACCAGCGCGGTAGGGCGGCGTTTGGCGCCACGCTCTTGCCGAAAATGGCGTTCAGGGTGAGATGGAGCCCGCCCATGGTGTCGAGGTGGAGAATGTGGGTGTACTCGTGGTACACCAGGCCGCGCAGCCAATCGTCATAGTCCCCTAGGGAAGAACGCGCCTCGGGCACCGCCGCAAAGACCTGGACGAGATTGTAGGGGACCACCCGCGCCAACCCGTTGGCGTCGTCACCGAAGTCACTGACCACCACATGTGTCCGCGCCCCTGGCTGCCAGTCCAAGAGAGGGCTGAGGATGGCGTGGGCCTCCTCAGCGACGCGCGCCGTCCGCTGCCCCAGCGCCTCCAGTCCATCGTGATAGTGGACGAGGAAGTGCGGCGTCTCGATGGTGTGCCAGCGCACCTGGGGATCTCCCACCGCCCACACCGGCCCGGCGAGGGCAAAGAGCGCCCACCAAGCACAAAGCCCCACCAAGCACCGTGCCCGCACCCATCGCGGTGCGCCAGGCACCCTCAGCCCCCGGTGACATCAACGGTCACCGGACTATTCCGCCCGCCGGTGACGGCACGCTTCTCGACGACCCGCGCCGCCACTGAAAAGAGCCACGACAGTGAGCGCAGCGCCCGCGCCAAGGCCACCGGGCCCAGGTGCAGGCCGTGCACCGCCCGCTCAAAGACCAAAGCCGCGCTCAACAACAAGACCAGCGCCATCGTGGTCATGCCCGCCGCCGCCAGCAGGGCCAGCACCGACACCATGATCGCCCCGATGATTTTTCTCACCCGTCCCCACCACACCATCCGTGCCTCCGTTTTCAGCCCACACCAAAATAGTCTCCGCCGGCGGTGGAAGCAAGCAGAAGGCGCGAGCGCTCCGGGCGCCTCTCAGAAGTGCAAGGTCAAGGTAGCGAGCACCTTGAGCCACCCTTCCATATCACCCGGACCTATCTCGGGACCACTCAGCAAGCCGGCCACCTCCACGCCTCCGCCCACGGAAAACCAAGGCAGCGGACGCGCTTGCACGCCAAGGGCCCCGCCAACACTCGCGCGCCCCGTGCTGCCATCCAGGGGAAGCTCACCCCCATGGACTTCACTCCAACGCTGCCCCGCAAGCCAAAAGAGCCCCACGCTCACATCGCCAAAGACGCGAATCCCCGCCGTCACCGGCAACAGCACGCGCGCGCCCACGGCGCTCTGCCACATGGTACGCGGCAGCAGGGGCCCCTCACAGGCTGCCACGGAGAAGGACCCCCAGCCCAGCTCGGCAATGAGGTAAGCCCGCAGCGGTAGCCCAAGGATCTTCCCACCTGCACCTAACAGTAGGCCAGTCCCCACACCAGGGCTCCCGTCCCGCGCCCCGAGGGGGGTTACCATGCCGAGCTCGGCCTCGGCGATGAAGTGGTAGTCTTGGGCGCGGGCCTGCGTCGCTCCCAGCAGCGTCAGCAGCGCTGCTAGACCCAGGCGCGCCATGAAGCTCCCAAGGACGACCAGAGAACGCGTGCGGCGAGGCACGCTGCTTTGATGGGTTGCGCTTTCCACGAACGTCACGTCTGACCTCCTCCACTGGCCGCCGCCGCATTAGCAATTTGCGCGCCCGGGCGCAGTGCGGGGTCGTCATCCCGCGCCGCTCCCTTCGTCACCGCGGCAGATCAAGAAGCGCAACGTGCGCCAGCAGCCCTGCGCCACCCCCAGGCGCGGCAATCTCTTCACACCCAGCGCCGCCACCGCCTCTTCTGGCGCCGCCTATGCTTCCCTTCAGCGCGTGCCGGCCAAAGTGCCCGACAACTTTGACGCCAGACGCAAGTTCTGGAAAGCTGGGGCCGTTGGCGTGGCCCTCGGGCCACCGGACCCTCACTCGCTCAGCGATAACTGGCGCTCTCGCATGCTAGCTCCACGACACCCATCCCCTCAGCGGGGGCGATTCCTCTCGCAAGTCCTCATCGCCTGGGCGGCCACCCTGTTCTTCCTGTGGGCGCCGCACACGCCAGCCCTGGCTCAGGGCCAAATTTTCCTCGCCGTCACCGAAGTCGACGCACAAGGCAAGCAAAGCTACTGGTGGCAGAACCCCCAAGATCCCCAGTGGACCCAAAGCGACCACGAGCTGCGTCAGCTCCTCACCACGGTCGGACTCTCCGCCCTCGACCCGACGACCCTCACCGATCCCCCGCGGGTCTCCAGTGTGGTCTACGGAAAACCACACCTGAGCACGACCAACGCCATCAATCTAGCATCTCTCTTTGGCGCTCAGCATCTGCTCACCGGCACGGTTCGCCTCGAAGAGGCCCACCTCCCCGCCATGCATCGCCCCTACAAAGCCACCTTGCACATGGACATGCATTTCTTCGCGACCAACAGCACGATTGAGGTCATGAGCATCGCCCTGGAAGTAGAGAGCTTCGGCCTCACGCCCGCTGAAGCCCTGCTCAGCGCCCGCGCCCAGGGACGACAACGACTGGCACCTTTCTTCCGCCGCTCCCTGACCCTCGCTGACAGCGACGGCGGCGTCGCGTGGCATGAGCCCGTCCTGGTCTTCACTGGCCTCGAGCGTGGGCGACCCTTGGTGGAAATCAAACGACAACTCAAGACTTTGCCGGGCATCGACGATGTCATGGAGGCCTGGGCGGCTGAGGGCGTCATCGCCGTCGAAATCAATCCCGGTCAGGTAGACGCGCCCGAATTCGTCTTCGGCGCCACCGACGCCTTGTTGCGCATGACCTTTGCGGACATCCAAGTGTACGAGGTCAACAGGGACGCGACGCGCATCGAGGTCGCCGTCACTCACCGGGCCCAAGAGCTCAGTCGACCTCTCCCCTAGTTGCGCCGCGCCGTGTCCGAACCGTTGACACCTCGGCGCCAATCCCCCAAGCTAACCGTGGGCTTGGGTGCCTGCCAGGCCTCGCGCCTAACTATGCCAACCTAGCGTATTGGATGCGATGCGAAAACGAACGCTCCTGACCATTGTCCTCATCTCCCTCATGGTGATGATCTCCCTGCTGGTCTTCCTCGTCATCTTCCTGCTGCGCGGCAGCTCGAATGTCGACGACAACCTGGTCGCCGCTCCCGATGCCCGGCGGAAAATTCATCGCGTCGTCGACCCCTTCGCTGGACGCGAAGTCGACGCCGTGCGCTTGGTGCAAAAACGCAAAGTCCTGGACCCTGCCTACGTGCAAGAAGTCCTCGACGCCCGCGCCAAACTCAAAGAAGAGCTCGAACGCCCCAAAACCAAAGTCCGCGGCGCGCCACCGCCGGAAGAGCTCATCGACCCAGCCACCATTCCCCCGCGCCACGTCACTATCGAGGAGCTCATCAACCGCAAATACCTCGAGGACCGCTTCCAAATGTCCTTCCTCGAGCGCGGCAACTGGCGCGCCCTGCACCTCGACACGGACTCTCCCGGAGAAATCGTCGCCGACCCACAATACGAAGTCTACCTCGATTACCGCGATGAAGAAGTCGTCGTTGGGCCGGTCTGGGTCGTCGACGTCGAGACGGGCGACGTCGTCCCCCGCAATGAGATGGCCCAACTCTTCGAAATCACTCCAGACAACTTCGACAATATCCAAGAGATTCAGAGCAAGCCCGCACGCGTCGTCCGCGCCATCACCTCGCACAAGTTCCAAAGTGGCATCGAGCTGGGCGGCGTCTTCCTCCTCCACTTCATCAACCGCGCCGAGCGGCAACGCAACGAAGGCGACCGCATCATTGGCTGGACCGTTCAGCACGACTTCCGTGAGTACTACAACGCCTTCTTCCAATGGGTCGAGGGGGGCGAGCACCGGGTGGCTCGCTTCCGCTTCAACTGGAAGGCCCAGCGCTTGGAACCGCGCGGCCTCCTCGCCATCGACCTCATGGCCGAAGGCGAAGATCGCGCGCCGGCTAGCCCGGTCAGCATCTGGCCCCAGAGCTACAAGAATGACCTCAACATCCCGCGACAGGCGCGCTGGCTCTCTGGGGCCTGCAAAGACGGCGACAACCGCTCGCTCTGCAACGCCTTCGCCAAAGTCCTCGAACAGCACCACTTCATCGAGTCGGTGCAGTGGCTGCTGACCAGCGGCGAGAGCGCGGCGGAAAAGTTCAGAGATTGTCAAGAACGCCAACAGTGCCGGTGGAACATCGTCCTCGCCTCGGGCGCCGATAATCCTGACAACAACGAAAACCTGTTCAAAATCGAATACGAATACGTCATTGGCGGCCGCAAGAGCAGCATCGGCTTCATGGTCGACTCCGAAACCGACACCATCACGCCTCTCGACGAAATCAGCGGCTGGGCCTTTTGGTCGGTCACCCCACGCACCTAGGCCGCGCGCGCTGGCGCGCCAACCCACGCTCTCAGGGCACGTCTCGCCTGGTCACCACCCTACGCCATGGGGGCGCCTTCTTGCACCCCCGCGCCACCACCACCCTGCGAACCCGTATCTCTCCTCATGCGCGATCAATGCCTCCATAACCTCCTCCCCGTCCCGGGTGGTACCCCTGGTCTTCGGCCCAAGTTGCCCCTCCTCGACCATCCCCACTTTCGCTGCCAGACCATCGGCACTATAGATCTCAGGTTCACGAGCGTCTTCATTTTCAAAGACGTCCTCGAGGAGCTCTGCTATCGCGCCATCCATCAACCCCATGACACCGCGTCCTCTATGCTCAGCGGCGGACATTTCACGGGCCCCCTCGGACCCTACGTCGAAATCAGCGGCTTTCGCGACACCGTACCCGTCACCGACAGTCGCGCTTTTATCGACTACCTCCGCCGCACCCCGTCCCTCCTCAAACCCCTGGGCGAAGAGCACATCGTCGGTTTTGCGCACTTTAGACCGGGACAACGCGCGCGGATCGCCGCCGCAGATATCCTCGCCCATAACACCTTCTTCATCGCCAACCACCCCGTCACCCTCCTCATCGACGGCATCAACGATGACCTCGCCCTCTACACCAGCGACACGACCGGGCGCTTTCACAATGTCGGCGCCTTCCTCATTGACCCCATTGAAGCGGATGAAGCGCCTTAGACAATCGCTCCGTCAACGCGATCCTTCGCCCCAAGGCGAAGTGACGACCTCAAGCACAAAGGATTGGATCATGACAGAAATCGTAGAAATCACTGCCCGCGAAATTCTCGACTCCCGGGGCAACCCTACCATCGAAGTCGAGGTCGGCCTGGCCAGCGGCGTCAGCGGCCGCGCTGCCGTACCCAGCGGCGCCTCCACCGGTGAATACGAGGCCATCGAGCTGCGCGACAAAGACGCCAAGCGCTACCGCGGCAAAGGCGTGCAAAAGGCCGTCTCCAACGTCCGCGACGTCATCGGCCCCGAACTCCTCGGCCTCGATGCCATGGATCAGGCCTTCGTCGATCACACCATGCGCCAGCTCGACGACACCCAGAACAAGGCCATGCTCGGCGCCAACGCCATCCTCGGTGTCTCCATGGCCTGCGCCGTGGCCGTCGCCGAAACCTTGCAGATGCCCCTCTACCGCTACCTCGGCGGTGTCCACGCCCGCTCTCTCCCCGTCCCCATCTTCAACGTCATCAACGGCGGGCAGCACGCCGACAACAACCTCGACATCCAAGAGTTCATGATCGCTCCTGTCGGCGCCGGCTCTTTTGCCGAAGCCCTGCGCGCTGGTGCCGAAATCTTCCACAGCCTCAAAGACGTCCTCCGCGAGATGAAGCTCGTCACCGCCGTCGGCGACGAAGGCGGCTTTGCCCCTAGCGTCTCGGGCGCCGACCAGGCCTTCCAGCTCATCATGCAGGCCATCGATCGCGCCGGATACAAAGCCGGGCAAGACGTCTTCCTGGCCGTCGACTGCGCCGCCTCGGAGTACTTCGACGCCAAGAGCAATACCTACAAGTTGGTCGGCGAGGGGCTCGAACTCAACCGCCAAGAAATCGTCGACTATTACGCTGAGCTCTTCGGCAAATACCCCGTCATCTCCGTCGAGGATCCCATGGATCAGAACGACTGGGAAGGCTGGTCACTCTTTACCGAGCGCCTCGGCAAGCGCCTCCGAGTGGTCGGCGACGATCTCTACGTCACCAACGTCGAGCGACTCACCAAGGGTTTGGCGACCAACGCTGCCAACGCCATCCTCATCAAGCTCAACCAGATCGGCACCTTGACCGAGACCATGGACACCATTCATCTGGCCCACCGTCACGCCAACGCCGCCATCATCAGCCACCGCTCTGGCGAAACCGAGGACACCTTCATCGCCGACCTCGCCGTCGCCACCAGCGCTGACATGATCAAAACCGGCAGCCTGTGCCGCTCCGAGCGCATCGCCAAGTTCAACCAGCTTTTGCGCATCGAAGAAGAGCTCGGCCCCATCGCCACCTACCGCGGCCGCGACGTCCTCATGGTCAAAGGCTAGCAGCAGGCCCTTCGCCTTCCGCGGCGAGTCATGAAAAAAGGCCGGCTCCTCTAGAGGAGCCGGCCTTTTTGCGTTCTGCCTATCACAGCGGACAAAAAGACCCGCCTGCGATCCCCAACATCTACGGGGCAACCACGCCGTCAATCAACACATTGTCGATGCGGAAGGCACCATTGACACTCGACGCGTCATAGCCGTGCAAACGAATGCGCAGCGTCTCAGCGTTGTTCGCGCCAGCCGGCAGCGTCACTGCAAAGGACTGGAACAGGGTGTTGAGCGCCAGCGGCGTCACCGTTCCCGGAGCTTCGCTGAAGCTCCCAGCGCCTACGGCGTAGCGCACCACGAATTGTTTCGGGCCCGTGTCGGAACGACGGACGTCGAAAGCCATCGCGATATCCGTATGCTCCGAAGCGTCCACTTCAAACTCGAAGTAGCTGTTCTCAGCAAAGACCGCAGAGGTTCCCCAACCCGCCAAACTCCAAGCCGAACCCGTGCTTGGGTTCCCGCCGAAGTAAGACTCATTGGTGTTGGCCGAGCCACGCCGGGCCACGCCTGCCCCTTCAGAGGGGGTGAGGTTCTGCAGATCGAAATCCCAGAACACGATGGTCCCTGGGATGATGTTCTCCACCACCGTCAGGGTCGCGCTCTGCTGCGAAGCGCCAATGCTCGCCGTGAGCACCACGTTCTCCGCCACCGACACCCCTTGCACCTCGAAGGTCGTCCGCATCGCGCCGGCCGGAACGGTCACCGTCGCCGGCACTTGCACCGAACCACCTGGCGCACTCAGGGTCACCACCTGGCCACCCGTCGGTGCCGGCAGAGAAATGTCGACCGTGAAGGTCACCGCCACCGAAAGGGGTACCAACGCCGAACCCGGGTTCAACGCAAGCACTTCGCGGGCCTCCGCTGCACCGTAAACCCGCACATTCGCGCTCTTCTCGACCCCAGCATAGGACGCCGTGATCACCGCAGGCGTCGCGCTCGCTGTCGCACCGGACAAGGTCACTTCGACCCGATCCTGCCCCGCCGGGATGGTCACGCTGTTCGGACCGCTCAGACCAGTGCCATAGACCAAGGCCACCGTCGTGTTGGCGTCTACCGTGCGGCTCATGCGTGCGATGAGAGGTGGGTTGGTGCTGCCGACGCCTGCGCCCGCCTGGACATAGACCAGAGACGGCTCGAGGGCGACCAGCTCCGGTGGTCCGGCGACGACATCGTTTCCAGAACGCGGCGAGAGCTTGGTCATTTCGTTGGCCCAACGCAGCACGCCCTTGAGTCCGGTCAGCTCCTGATTCAACGTGGGGAAGGGCTCGACCACGTACAACAGCGGATCCACCCGCAGGTTGCCCGTCACGACGAACTCGTTGGTCGTGTTGTGCCCCGTGTGGCCAGTCGGCGGGGCAATGTCAGTCACCGTCACCGCGCCCACATCGATCAACACGCCTTCCAACGCTTCAGCGCGAGCCCCGCCCGTCGCCACTTGAGCCGGAGTCACCACCGTCGCCGCTGGCACCCCACCCGAATAAGAAGCATCGATGGTCACCTGCACCTGGCCACTGAGTTGAAGCTGCGCAAAGTATTCACCGAGCGACCCTCGCACCTTCACCTTGTCGCCCACCTGCGGCATGGTGCCCGTGTAGGAGGTGCCCAGATAGACGTAGAGACCCGAATAGTCGACGCCATCGTAGATCGACGCCGCCGGATCCACCTGCACGAAGAAGCCGCGATTGCCAGAGACCACCGCCGTGACGATCACATCATCAATCTCGATGGCCGTCCCTTGGGCAACCTCTTTCTTCTTGATTTCATAGACCGTGAAGGGACACGGTGCGCCACCCGGGTTGGCCACCAGAGGACAGGGGTCACAAGCGTCACCCATCCCGTCGCCATCCGTGTCGAGCTGATCCGGGTTGTAGACCGTGGGGCAGTTGTCTTCCAAATCGGGGATGGTGTCACCATCGCGATCCCCAGCACTGGGACGCTCGCACACCGTGCCCGCTACGAAGGGACAGGGATCACAAGCATCGCCAATACCGTCGCCATCGGTGTCCGGCTGGACGCCGTTGTCGATGCCAGGACGAATCGGGTTGAAGACATCGGGGCAGTTGTCTTGGTCATCGGGCACGCCATCGCCATCGCGATCGTTGGCCATGCTCACCCCATACTCACCTGGACGCAGCGGCACGCAGCTCGGCTCGTTGAGAGGCACACCACAGTAGTGCAGGCCGTAGGCACCCGCCCCCACTTGGCTCTTCAAGTTCGAGAGCTTGATCCCCGTATCCAGCTCCAAGCACACCGCTTTCTGCACGCCACAAACCGTCTCGGCCTCGCACTGCGCAGCCCGCGCGCCGAGGATCCCGTCTACCACAGGCTTGTCACCTGTCAGCGGCTTGCCGCCACGCAGCACCAGGTTGGTACCCTCCACGGTCCCCTCGATGATGGCCCGATAGTCAGCCTTCTCACGGCCATCGAAGATGGCGATGTCGGCGACGTAACCTTCGCGCAACAGCCCGATCTGGGTCTCGGCGCCCATGGCAATGGCCGCATTGTAGGTGGCCATCATCCACAGCTCATAATCGGAGAAAGCGTTGTTGAAGTGGTAGGCGTTGAGATAGTCGGCACAGGCCAGCTCGCGCAACATGTTCATCGAACCCGACGCCGACCAGTCCGTCCCGAGCGCAATGGTCACGCCGAGATTCTTGAACAGTAACATCTGGGCAGTGTTGCCGTAGAGGTCGACGTTGGAGCGCGGCGACCACACCAGCTTCGCGTTCACCATGGCCATATGCTGGATGTCCGCCGCCAGAAGGCCGACGCCGTGCACGACTGAAGTGTTGGCGCGCACCAAGTTACGGGCACCCGCTTGCGCATCCGTGGTGCAGAGGAACTCGTTGCGGGTCACCGTGTTGATGCCCTCAGCGATATGAGCGTGGTAGATACCAGCCGACTCGACCCGGCTCTCGGCGTCGATGGCAGGGTAACCACAACCCGTCGAAAGCTGGGTGCCGTTGGAGTCACCCAGGGGGAAGGTGCGATAGTCGACGTTGACGCCAGTCAAACCTTCCAACTGGTTGGCCTTGTCCAAGTTGCGCAACATCCCGTTGGCACCACCCGAACCGGCAATACTGGTCGAGCCGCCCAGGGCCATGCGCACCTCTCCCCACAGCGGGTTGGAACCACCAGGCGTATTGAGCTTGGTCTTGCCGTGCAGACCCCGACGCCACTCATGACGGTGATCGTAGCGCTCCGTGCCATGGGCGGCAGGCGCCAACTCACAGAAGGTGATGTGATCGTGGGTGTTGATGAGGCCAGGAGAAACCACGCCGTTGGGGCAGCTCACCACCGTGGCACCAGCCGCCACGCAATCACAGCCAACGCACGTAATGCGGCCCAAGCCATCGGTCTTGTCGATGACGACCCGGCCATTCTCATAGATCTTGTCCCCGGCGAGGATCACACCTTCCAACATCAAAACAGCGTTACCCGCGCTCACCGTACATACAGCACCAGCGGCCGGCGTCGGCAAAACATTGTCACAGATCTCGCGCTCCGGCTCGACCACGTCGGGCTCAGTGTCACTCGTGTCGCTAACGTCTGTGATGTCCGTGAAATCACTGACATCGTCCACGTCTGTCGGCGGAACGTCCGTCGTGTCATCCGCATCGGTCGTGTCATCCACCTCCGTGCCATCGACACCGTCTACATCCTGCGTCTCTGCAGTGTCCGTCACATCGGTGACATCGACGCTCTTCTTGGGATCATCATCACAGCCGGTCACCACACCCAACGTGGCGATCAGTGCCACACACCACAGCACCAGATATCTTCGTAACATGCAGACGCTCCCCAAACTTGGCAAAAGAACTCAACCTGCGCGCTGCGCCGGCTTCCGAACCACCGCCCCAGGCACACATCCTCAACACGCTACCAACCCCCCACGCCAACGTCAATGCCCCTTCCACACAATTGAAAATCCGCGCTTTCTTCTGGGAACCACGCGCCGCTGGGCGTCACGGCGGCCCCACGCGTCTCGAGGACAACCCCTGGCCAAGGGCGTTACAACGGGGGCCGCTGACAGCGCGCATGCCACTCGAAGCAAAGCAAAGACGCGCCAAAATTCCACGTCCCCCCGACGCCTACCCATGCGACCGAGGCGATGAGCCCCAACGCTTCGATTGGCGACGGCGCGGCGCAGTGCTATGCTGCCCCAGCCTCGGTGGCGCAAACAGTGCTCTCACGACGATGCCCTCACCATGCTCTCCTCTTGCCTGAAGGTCACTCAGTCCACCCTCCTCCTGGCCATCTTGGGGAGCTGCACGCTCGCCGCCGTCATGCCGGCGCGCGCTTTTGCCCAGTGCCCTGACACCGCCACCATGCAGAGCGACATCGCCCGAGCCGAGTCAGCCTACGTGCGCCGACAATACCTCGAAGTCTTGCGCCACCTGCGCCCCCTCCTCGCGCCGCAAAATTGTCTGCCCCTTGAACAGGAGATCGAGGCCTTACTCCTGGTGGGTGTCGCCCAACACGAACTCGGCGACCTCCACGCCGCCCAGGCAACCTTGCTCGACATGCTCAGGCTCGACCCCGACTTCGTCGCCGGCGCCGTCATTGACATCCCCACCTCCCTGATCACCTTCATCGATGACATCCAAATGCAGCATGCCGAGGAGCTGCGCCAGATCCGCATCGCCAAAGGACGCATCCAGGGCGTGGTCGTTGAAACCCTCTATGTCGTCGTCGAGGAGACGGAGAACCAATTCTGGATCAACTTCGTACCCTTCGGCGCCGGGCAATTTCAAAATGAAGATTGGGCCTGGGGAATCACCTTCTTGTCACTGCAGCTCGCCGCCATCGGGGTCTCCGCCCTCGGCGCCTCCATGGTCGAGGTCGTCCGCGGCGATACCTTCACCTTCACCCCCGCCGAAAGACGCGCCGCCGTCGCCTGGCAACAGGTCCAGATCGGTGGCGCCATCGCCTTCGCCGCCCTCTATCTAGGGGGAAGCCTACATGGCGTCTACCACTACGAACCCAGGCGCCGCAACGTCCTCCCCCCCCAAAGCGAAAGCCCAGAAGGCATCGCCCAAGCCACCACCACGTCGTGGCAGCTCTCGCCCCTGGGAGTCGACCGCGGGGCCGGCGTGGCATGGACCCTGAGCTTCTGAGCCCCACGCACGCGCGCACTCGGCACATGAGTCACCGCCCATGCCATGCGCCGCCACGAGCCATCTACGACGGCAACGATCAATAATTGGGCTGCGGAAGGAATCGCCCGTCCAAGCGATTCCCAACATAGAGACGCGCACTCCCTTCATAAATCCGCTGGTACACACCCAGGTAGCGCGTGGCCTTCTGCACGTAGTTCCGCGCCTCATTGAAAGGAATCGTCTCGACGAAGGCATCCAGATCCATCGCCGTGCCCCGCTGGGTCAGCCAACGTGCCACCTGGTGGGGCCCCCCGTTATAACCGGCCATGGCCAAAAAATGCCGCCCGTGAAACTTCTCGACCAGGCGCGCAAAATACCAAACGCCAAAGCGTATCGACACCTGATAATCCATGAGGTCATAAGGGCCGTAGGGATCCTGTCCAATGCTGGTCGCGATCTTGATCCCTGTCATCGGGATCACTTGCAACAAACCACGGGCGTTCGCATGGGACACCGAGTCGGGGTTGAATCCGCTCTCCACGTTCATCAAAGACCAAATGAGATAAGGGTTGAGACCCTCGGCACCACACTGGCGCTCCACCTCCTCGGGAAATGCCCGCGGATAGGCATCGGACCACTGCTGTGCCGCCGGCCCCCCTGGCAAACCCAACAGGCCGACGCGCGCCTGGCGGCGCACCATGTGGTAGTCTCCCACCTCCTTGAGCGCCGGCCGAAGCAAGCGCCAGATCTCGCTCTCCCGCTCCAAAATCGCGCGCTGCCGTAAGGCCAAGGCGCTTTGCTCGGCCTTTCCACTCGGCACAGGAAAACGACGCTCCTTCGTCTCGATGCCCCACACCCCACTGCCGCCACCGCGATTGTCCACCAAATGGCCATCCATGCTCAGAGACAGCGCCCAGGGCTTACCCAACCCCGGGCGCTTGCGGCCTCCCGCCACGCGCTGTAAGCCCCGGTACTCGAGCACCACATCCCGCAGCTCCCACCGTGCCTCCGCGTCCATACCCAACTCATGAAGGAAATGCGCCCGCGACAACCGGGGGAAAAGCTCGCCCAGCACCGCCTCGGCCCGCGCCAGCGCGCCGCGGGACTTGTGACCGTCCAGGTAGGCCTCAGACCACCGCGGACCGCAACCCTCATGGCGCACACTCGACGACGTCGCCACGTCGCGATGGCGGCCCTGCTCCCAAGGCGGGCCCTCCCAAAATATCTGCCCATCCGCGCCAATCCACTGCGCCGACCCGACCCCCTCCTCCCCATCCCCGCCAGGCGATAGCCGCACTTGTCCGTGGGCGATCTCTGCCATCCTGCTGCGCGCCAGCACACCGTAGTAATCCATCGCATAGTGCTCATCGATCTCGGCAAAGATCGACCGCGCCTCCTCACCCAGGCCTTGCGCCATCAGTGCACGACCCTGCCAATACCGCATCCGCGCCCACTGGCGCCCGCGCTGGCTCGCTGCCAACGTCGCGAAGCGCGCCGCAGCAGCCTCGAAATCGCCCGCCAAGAACGTCAAAAAGGCATAGTCCCAGCTCCCCTTGTCTCGCTCCGTCGCGCTCTCGTTCCACAACGCCAGCGCTTCGGCAAAACGCCCATTGTCCCGCAAAAAGGTCAACAGGTGTTCCGCCTGTTGCCGCCGCGCCAGCACACGGTCGCGCGCCCTGAGCGCCGTCAACGCATCATCGTACCGACCCATGTAGTTGAGCGTGCGAACCACATAGTTGTGCACCACCCGACATCCCATCTCTGGCACTTTCTGCCCCGCATCACAGCGCGCCACGAGCGCCTGCCACAGCGGCAAGGCCTTCGCATAGTCGCTCGACTCGTATGCGTTGCGCGCCAACTGCACCTCCAGCCGCAAGCCCTGCGCCGCGCTCAAAGACGCATCCTCTCCCCCCAACGCCAGCATGGCTGACTCCGCCAGGGTCCAGTGTCGGCCGCGCCGCAGACGATCGGCTCGGGCGAAGCGCTCCTCCCAAGTCGGCCTTGGCACCGCGACGCCTTGCCCCCTCAGCTCCTCCACCAAGGCCTCAGCCGCATCAGCCGCCCGAGTCCACGGCCACTGATCGATGATCCAGGCCAGATCACTCACGGCGCCACTTGTCTGCCCCTGGGCCATGCGCGCGCGCGCACGCCACAGAAGTAAGTTGGGTCGCTGTGGCTGATCCGGGTAGCTCTCCAGCAGTCGGCTCAACGCGCGCTCTGCCGCAGGCCATGCCTCGAGCTCGAATAACAAACGCGCCTCGGCCAAAACGGCCTCATGGTAGAGCGGGCTCGAACGCTGCGAAATGACCTGCCTCACCGACACGAGCGCCTCCTCACGCCGCGCGAGCTGCCACAGCAGACGAGCTCGGGCGAAGGCTGCGTAGTCGCCTGGAATCACCGCCGCCGGCGCCGCTTCCAAGACCGCCAGCGCCTCTTCCAAAGCTCCCCGCGCGTCCAGCAGCGTGGCCAGCGCATAGGCTGCCTGGCCCCGCACCCTCTCGAC
>Ga0334883_1002187_pt1 | contig 25073 bp, 18 predicted proteins | sample GraSluR1_MG_6_FD_207230 | JGI IMG/M metagenome (GOLD analysis project Ga0334883, IMG submission 207230) | Sludge microbial communities from methane-producing bioreactor in Wageningen University, Netherlands - Granular Sludge_09_05-R1 | ecosystem: Engineered > Bioreactor > Anaerobic >...
CATTCCACGTCACCCTTTCGGAAGAGACTGGTTTGTGCCAACAACCCGCTTCTCACGCCGGAAGGGTGACTCCTCCTTGCTCCCCCCAAAAACGCACCTACTTTGCGCGGGCGCACCCGGCGGCGCCTGTCGCGTTTACAACCCAAGAATGCCTGTGGTATAATCACAGTGTCGCAGAGAATCGTACACGACGGCCCCACTGCAAGTCAACGACAGAGCGGTACGGCACCATGGATTCGGGAGGCGCAGCAGATGGCGCAAGAGCTTGATCTCGACGCCCTGTGGCAGCAGGTGAATGAGGCATTGCGACGCGGCCCGATCAACAGGGCACTGTGGGAGGCGGCCGCGGCCGCAAAGCCCCTGATCGTCGAAAACGATACGCTGGTTGTGGGCTTCAACCCCAAGGACATGCGGCACGCCAGCTACCTGGAGACCACGGTCAACAAGAACCGGATCCAGGAGATTCTGCAGGCCCGTACCACCCAGCGCCTGGATCTGAGGTGCATCGAGGGCGACACCCTCGCGGCCTGGGAGCACACCAAGGAGCGCGACGCCGCCCGCGAGGCCAAGAGCCGGGCGGGCTTCGAGGCCGTCCAGGCCCATCGCGGTGTGGCCACCAAGTGGGAAGAGTTCAACCAGGACCTGATCCGCTTCTTCGCCGCTCAGGAGACCAGACGTACCGCCACGCGGCGGGCGAGGCTCCTGATCAAGGCCATGCCCATGGTCGCGGAAAAGGAAGCCGAGCTCCGCAACGAGGACCCCGAAGCCGTTGAGCTGCACGAGCGCGAGCTCAACCGCGTCTTCGAGAAGATCGCCACCCAGTGCGATCTGCCGGCCACGCAGGTGGCGTTGGAGTATCTGCGCTACAAGGGCTCGCGCAAGACGGGCTAACCCCCCTGCGGCCAGAAGCCGACGCGGCCGGCCCGATGGGCCGGTCGCTGTCATTCGGGCCCGCCGACGGGTATATCGCCACCCCATCCCTCCCATGCACATACACCTCGGCCAAGAGCCGCTCACCTACTCCGGCCAGCAGTTGCGGTCGCACTGGATCTTCGACCGCTTCGGCCTGCTGGGCGATGCCATCGTGGCCTTCGTCGGCCCCTGCGATGTGGACCTGCGCCACATGGTGGACCTGGTCGATGTAGCGGCCGGCGAGATCATCCGCAGCCGCTCCATGCTCCACTTCATCGCCGAGTTCTTCACCGCCCCTCTCGAGGTGACCATCCTCCGCCAGCGCCTGCTGGTCGCCCTGGCCGGGGACCTGCTCTCCGCCGCCGGCGTGGCGTCCCTGCGCCGCAGCGGCGACGACCTCTACGTACAGGATCGCAAGCTCAGCGTCTCCATCGCCACCGCCTCGGCGGTCTCCACACTGATACACCTGGGCATCAACATCGATCCCGAGGGTGCCCCGGTGCCCGCCATCGGCCTTCAGGAGCTGGACGTGGAGCCGCACCGGTTCGCCGCCGACCTGATGGACGGCTTCACCGCCGAGCTGCGCAGCATCGCCCTGGCCCGGGCCAAAGTGAGACCGGTACCGTGACGCAAGCACCGCTTTCCCAGATCTTCATCTCTTTCCAGGGCGAAGGCCCGCTGGCAGGCGTGCGCCAGGTCTTCGTGCGCGTGAGGGGCTGCGACATCGCCTGCACCTACTGCGACACTCCCGACGCCCGCGACACGTCGGGCCCGTGCCTGGTGGAGACTGAGCCCGGTGGCGCGGATTTCCGCGCTCTGGGTAACCCGGTGACCATGGACGAGCTCTCGCGAGTGCTGGCCGAGCTGACCCCGCCTCCGCAGGGCGATCTGCCCACCCGCTGCAAGTGCTGTGACGAGCAGGGGTGCCGTCTGTCACGGGCGCCCGTTCACTCCCTGGCGATCACGGGCGGTGAGCCGCTGCTGTACCCGGAGTTCGTCGCGGAGCTGGCCGACGTCGCGGGACGGTTGGCCCTTCCCACCTATCTTGAGACGGGGGGGCACAGGCCGGAGGAACTGGAGGCCGTCATCGGCAGGGTGGCCTACGTCTCGATGGACTACAAGCTGCCCTCCACCCTGGCCACGCCGGTGGATCAGAGTCTCTTCGTGGCCTCCTATGCCGCCGCGCAGCGCTGCTTCTGGCGCTCGGTGAAGATGGTGGTCACCTCGGAGACCCCGGAGGAGGAGGTGGCCTGCGCCGTCGCCGCACTGGCAACGGTGTCCGACGCCGGCCCGCTGACACTGCAGCCGGCAAGCCCGACCCCCGGTGGTCCTCAGACTCCGGACGCTTCGCACCTCCATCGGCTCTTCGCGGCGGCTTCCGAGTGCATCCGGGATGTGAGGGTGATCCCCCAGGGGCACCGCGCGATGGGGGTTCTGTAGAGCGATGGCACAGTCCGTGGGCCTGACGACGACGGTCCCCGTCGAGGTGCTGCTGGCCGCCGGCGTGACGCCGACGGACCTCAACAACGTCTTCATCAGCGCCGACGACCGCGACGAGCTGGTGACCCGCGCCGAGCTGGACGGATATCCCCAGAATGTCTGTGGCTGGATCAAGGGGATCTACTCCACCGTTCTGTCCCGGGGCATCGACAAGATCGTGGCCGTCACTCAGGGCGATTGCAGCCAGACCCACGCGATGGTCGAGACCCTGCAGGCCGCGGGCGTCGAGGTGTTCCCCTTCTCCTACCCCTACGACCGCGACCGCGGCCTGCTCAGGCTGCAGATCCAGCGGATGGTCGAACACTTCGGAACCACCTGGGAGGCCGCCGAGGAGGCCCGCCGAGCACTGGTCCCCGTTCGCCGGCAGTTGGCCGAGCTGGACCGCCTCACCTGGGAAGAGGGCCGCATCACGGGGGCCGAGAATCATCTCTATCTTGTCTCGGCCAGTGATTTTCAGTCAGACGTGAAGGGCTTCGGCAAGGATCTGGGGAACCTACTATCCCGGGCCAAGCGCCGCTCGCCCGATACGGCCCGAATTCGACTGGGCGTCATCGGCGTCCCGCCGATCATGACCGACCTGTATGAGGTGCTCCAGGACCTGGGAGTGGCCGTGGTGTACAACGAGGTCCAAAGGCAGTTTGCAATGGTCGCCAACGACGCGGAGGACCTCCTGGAGCAGTATGCGCTGTATACCTATCCGTACGACGTGTTCGGGCGGATCGAGGATATCAACCGGGAGATCTCGCGACGACGGCTGGACGGGATCGTGCATTACGTTCAGACCTTCTGCTATCGGCAGATTCAGGATATCATGCTCAAGCGCCGGCTGTCGGCCCCGGTCCTGACCATCGAGGGTGACCGGCCCACACCGGTGGACGCCCGCAGCCGACTCCGGCTGGAGGCGTTTGTCGAATCACTGCAGGCCAGGCGCGCGCTGCCGTCGCCCCCCGGCGCCCGTGGCGTTGGCTAGGCGGCCGCACCGCCCTGGGAGACCGATCGACCAAGACTCGCCAAAGGCGGGAAAGTGAGGTAGCACACGTGAGACAGCGCATGTGGCAATCCGTTACCCTGGCAGGCATATTGATTGTGCTTGCATGGCTCCCTGCCTTCGGCCAAGACGCCGTCGGGGACTTCACGGGAACCATCACCTTGCGCAGCGGTCAGACGCTGCAGGGAACCATCAAGCTGGCGGAGTTCGGCGTCGTCTACGGCTCGAGCATCGGCACTCTGCAGCCGGAGTACGGTGCCATCGAGTTGGACGTGAACGGCGAGAAAATCGCCACACCGGGCAGGGACATCTGGGCCGTCCAGGCGGAGTGGAAGAACGAGGGCAGTGCCGAAGCGGCCGACTGGGTCATCGCCGAGATGATCGTCACGAAGAAGGACGGCTCCCAGGTGATCGGCAAGCCCGTCTGGAAGCTGCACTGCTCGACATCCAGTGTCGTGGGCGAGAACGGTGAGACGCGCCGAGTCAGCGCCATTCCTCTGACCCAGAAGGACTTCTCCGCCGACAACTTCATCCAGCAGGTCGTCATTGGCGACAAACAGCCCCCTGCCGCCCCGATCACGTCGGTGCCGGCCGAGGGTGCCGCTGCTCCGGCCGAGGGTGCCGCTGCTCCGGCCGAGGGTGCCGCTGCTCCCGCTGAGGGTGCCGCCGCTCCGGCTGAGGGCGCCGCCGCTCCGGCTGAGGGCGCCGCCGCTCCCGCTGAGGGCGCCGAGGCTCCGGCTGAGGGTGCCGCCGCTCCCGCTGAGGGTGCCGCCGCTCCCGCCGAGGGTGCCGAGGCTCCCGCCGAGGGTGCCGAGGCTCCCGCCGAGGGCGCCGCCGCTCCCGCCGAGGGTGCCGAGGCTCCCGCCGAGGGCGCCGCCGCTCCGGCCGAGGGTGCCGCCGCTCCGGCTGAGGGCGCCGAGGCTCCGGCTGAGGGCGCCGAGGCTCCGGCTGAGGGTGCCGAGGCTCCGGCTGAGGGTGCCGAGGCTCCCGCCGAGGGCGCCGCCGCTCCGGCCGAGGGTGCCGAGGCTCCCGCTGAGGGTGCCGCTGCTCCGGTCGTGGCCCCGATCGCACCGGTACCTGTGGACTGCATGCTGGAGTTCGCCAACCTCACCAATGTCGCTGAGCAGGATCGCGTTAAGGCGACCATCGTCGAGGTGGCGGTGGACGGTCGTGTGACGGTTGTTCCGTGCGATGCTCCGGGCAGCATCGGCATGGCTTTCACCCTGGCCGATGTCACGGCCCTGCCGGCTCTGGTGGAGAGCATCAAGTACAGGCTCACCGACGACGGCGGCAAGGCCTTGGTGTTCGAGGAGTCGGGCCGCATGGTGACCAGCAAGTTCCGCACGGCCGCCATCACCGGGACGGTCAGCGTCTCGGTCAGCTTCTGCATCGCCCCCGGGGCAGACCTGTTCTACTCGGCTGCTCCCGGCGAGGAGACCCAGGTGGCGGCCGGGAAGATCGACCGCGACGGCAATGTCACGCTGCAGGTGGCCATCGCCAGAGGTCAGGAGTTCATCTACGCGCGGACGGTGCTGGGCGAGATCGAAAAGTGCATCAAGATCGACATCTTCACCGGTGAGTCGGTGGAGATCTCGAGGGCTCAGTACGAGGAGCACTCCTAGGGTTCTGCGGTGCACGGTCTCTGGCGCCGCCGGCCTGAGCGCGGTGTCGTCATCCGTCGAGACGGGACCGGCAGGCGGCACGGCCCAGTCGCCGGGGGGCGGTCACACCCAGGCCTCGGGCGACTGAGGGCTCCGCGCCGCGGGCACCGATTGTGAGCCATTCACCAGAAGGCCGGGCCCCGCGCCCGGCCTTCTGGCTGCATCCTGTCGGGCACGGACCGCACCGGCACAAAGCAAGGCCAGGTGAACCACATGCGGATCGGCATCATCGGTGGTACCGGGGTGTACGCTCTGGGCGGATCCGACGCCGCCACCGTTCGCACGCGGTATGGCGAGGCCGTGTTGTCTCGCGTCCCTCACGGCGAGCACGAGCTGCTGTTCCTGGCCCGCCATGGGGCCGGGCACAGCCTCCCGCCGCACAGGATCAACTATCGGGCCAACATCGCCGCGCTTCACGATGCCGGCTGCCGCTGTATCATCGCCACCAACGCGGTGGGGAGCATCGATGAGAGCCTGGAGCCGGGCTCTCTGGTGCTACCGGATCAGTTCATCGACTTCACCAGGGCCCGCCCACTCACGTTCCACGACGGGGAGGACGGAGCGGTGAGGCACGTGGACGTCACGGAGCCCTACTGCCCTGCCCTGCGTCGGCGGGCGTCCGAGAGCCTGGCGGCTCTGGGCCTGGCCGTGCGCGAGGGCGCCACGTACGTCTGCACCGAGGGGCCCAGGTTCGAGACCCCGGCGGAGATTCGCATGTTCCGGCTCCTCGGCGGTGATCTGGTGGGAATGACCGGAGTGCCGGAGGTGGTGCTGGCGCGCGAGGCGGGGCTGTGCTACATGACCCTCTGCATCGTCACCAACTTCGGCGCCGGGATCTCCGGCCGGCCGCTGACCGAGGGGGAGGTCGGCCGGATCATGGACGCCGCGGTGGGGCAGGTGCGGGAGGCCATCTTCGCCATGACAGACAGTCTGGGGGCCGGCTGGGACTGCCGCTGTGCCCGGCCCGGGAATGCCGACTAGACGCGACCAGCGATCGCCGCCGAGACCGACCGGCGGGGTCTGATCAGATCACGCCGGAGGAAGGTCATTGAGGTCTGCCCTGGACTACGAAGCCTACATCTTCGACCTGGACGGCACCGTCTACCTGGGTCAGGAGCTGATCCCCGGAGCCGACACGGCGATCCAGTCGCTGCGTCAATCCGGGCGCAAGACGATGTTCATCTCCAACAAGCCCATCGAGACGCGGGCGGCGTACGCCGAGAAGCTCACACGCCTGGGCATCCCCACCTCGGAGGAGTGGGTGCTCAACTCGTCTCTGGCATTGGCCCGGTACCTGTCGCGGGCCATGCCCTGCGCCCGGACGTATGTCATCGGTGAGACGCCGCTGATTGAGGACCTCATCGTGGCCGGGCTGCAGATCGTCAGCGATCCTCTGGAGGCGGAGGTGGTGGTGCTGTCGTGGGACCGGGACTTTGGCTACCGCAAGCTCAGCGACGCGCTGACGGCGGCCTTGAATGATGCCCGGCTGGTGGCAACCAATCCAGACGTCTCCTGTCCCGTGGCCGGCGGCGGGTATCTGCCGGACTGCGGAGCGATCGCCGCGGCCGTGGAGGCCTGCAGCGGCAGACAGGTGGAGCTATTCGCCGGCAAGCCCCACCGGCTGCTGGCCGACATCGCGCTCCAGTGCCTGGAGGTGCGGGCCGACCAATGCCTGATGGTGGGCGACCGGCCGGAGACCGATGTCGTCTTTGGGCACAATGCCGGGATGGGCACCGCGCTGGTGCTCACCGGCGCCGGACGCCTGACCCCCCTTGCTCAGGCCCCGGTGCAGCCGGACTTCGTGCTGCAAAGCATCGCCGAGCTCACGGTCGGAGAACCTTCCCCGCTGGTCTAGAGACGCGGCCGAAGGCCCCGGCGGGGCGCGCGGGTGCCATCCCGGAACCTGTCCTGCCTGACAGCCACGGCGCCACACTCCCCCCAATCCCCTCCGCAAGACAAGCGCCCCGCGGGCGTTTCCTCCTGTGCTCCACCGCCGACGCCGTCGGGGACCCGAATGCCCCGGCCCGAAAAGCGGCCGTGCTACCGTCCGGCTCCGTCGACCGGAGGACAAGCCCCGCTCCCGGGCGAACCGTGTCCCGTCTGGCCAGGGCGAAACGAGAGGGTGGGCCGGCCCACAGGGCGCCCCGGCGACGGCCTCCAGGGGCACAAGAGAGCAGAGCAAGGAGTCCCACGATGCGACTAGTCAACTGCGATGGATCGATATGGGCATGGCCGGGCATGCGTTTGCTGTGGCTGCTGCCCGCCTTTCCGGCCTTCTGCTGGGCCGCCCCGCCGGTCGCCGAGGTGCGGGTGATCGAGGGAGCACCGACGCTGCTGGTGCATGGTCGCCCTACCCCTCCCCTGTTGTTCTTCACCAGCCCACCGGAGGCCCCGCTCAGGGTCGTGGACAGTCGGCTGGAGCTGGGGCGTGTCGCGGGCGAGGCCCTGGCCTCGGCAGCGGTGCCCGACGCCCTGCCGCTCGTTGTGGAGGCCACCGTGGCCATGCACGAGGGGTTCACGGATGACGCCACGGCCTCCCTGCGCACGTGCTGGGACCGCGGCACGGGTGCCGGCTATCTCTTCGGCCTGCAGTACACTGAGGGTGGGAACCGCTTCAAGCTGTGGAAGAACGATGGGGAGGGCTCGTGGCACACGTGGCACACCACGCCTCTGGACTGGCAGATGGATCAGGAGGTGCACCTGCGGCTGGAGATCGCGGACGGCCATCTATCGGCCTGGATCGATGACAGGCTGGTGGCCGAGCAGGACGACCCCGAACCCCTGCCGCCGGGCGGATTCTCGCTGGCGGCGTACCGTTGCCGGGCCTCGTTTGGTGATGTGCGGGTACAGGCCGGGGACGAGGAAGTGGTCTCGGGCTTCGGGGACCTCCCCGAGCGGCTCAGTCCTCCCTGGCAGGCGGGATCGTCGGCGGAGCGGATGCAGTCCTTCGGCGCCCGGGGCATCCGGCTGTTCACCTACGGCGTGTCCGCGGGCGAGTGGTGGCACGCCCCGGGAGTGTATGACTTCTCGAAAGTGGAGGCGGGCATCAGGAATATGGTCGCCGCGGTACCGGGTTCACTGGCGCTGCTGCGAGTGATGGTCAATCCCCCGGCGTGGTGGCTGGAGCAGCACCCGGAGGAGCAGACGAGCCTGCGGACCCGTGACGGCTGTGAGTGGAAGGTTCCCTGGCCTTCGATGGGCTCGGAGCTGTGGCGGCTGGAGGCTTCCGAGGCGCTGGCTGCCCTGGTCGGGCACCTGTCCGCCGGCCCCCTGACAGAGCACATCCTGGGCTGGCATATCGGCGGTGGTGACTGCGGCGAGTGGTCCTATGTCTGGGGCGAGAGCTGCGGTGACTACTCTTCCGGCCAGCGGGAGGCCTTCGTCCGCTGGCTCACAGACCGCTACGGCACCGACGCCGCGTTGCAGGAGGCGTGGCACCAGCCGGAGGCGACGCTGGCCACCGCCGCCGTGCCGCTCCCGGACCGACGGTACAGGGGCGCTCTGGGCGGGTTGCAGGATCCTGTCGGGGCGGCCGATGTCATCGACTATCTACACTTCCACTCCCACGCCTGCGCCGAGGCCATCTGCCACTTCGCGAAGACTGCCAAGGCCGCCTGCGAAGGGCGGCATCTGGTGGGCGCCTTCTACGGCTACTGGATCTCGCCCGGCTGGCGGCCCGGGTCCTTCCATAACTCCGGCCATCACGACCTTCAGCAGGTGCTGGCGTGCCCGGATATCGACTTCATCTGCGACCCGCACACCTATCGCGACCGGGCGCCGGGCGCCAGCTGGGTGGGGCAGGCGCCGCAGGCGGCCATCACTCTGGCCGGCAAGCTGCACCTGAGCGAGGATGACACGCGAACGTTTCTCACCCCGGACGACGCGAACCACTCCTTCGGCCGCTGTCCCGACCGCGAGACGACCATCGGCGTCCTGCGGCGCAACTGGGCGGGCGCCGTCACCGATGGCGGCGGGGTGTGGTGGATGGAGCAGGGACCGGGGTGGTTCGAGGACGCTGCGGTGCTGGAGGCTCTGGGGCGGCTGCACGCCGTTCACGCCGATCTGCCCGCGGCCGCCCGGCGCTCGGGGGCGCAGATCGCGCTGGTCATCGACGAGCGCTCCGCCGACACCCTCGTCCAGTCTACCGAGCTCACGCTTCCGCTGCTGGTGGACCAGACCGTGGGGTGCCTGTCGTACATGGGAGCGCCCTACGACATCATCCTGTCCAGCCAACTGGCGACGGCCCCGGAGTACAAGGTCTACCTGCTGCCCCAGGTCTATGCCCCAAGCCCGGAGGTCCGCGGCCAATTGCAGGCATTGCGGGGCCCGGGCAGGACCCTTGTCTGGGTGCACGCGCCGGGTCTGCTCACCCCACAGGGCCTGTCCGAGCAGGCGGCGTCGGAGCTAACGGGAATGCGGCTCAGTCTCAGGGAGATCGGCGGCCCGACGTTTGTGAGCCTGTTCGCACAGTCGGAGGGCTGGTCTTCTGCCCTGCCGGGCGGGTATACCTACGGGACGCACAACCGGATCGGCCCGTTGCTGGAGGTGACCGATCCGGAGGCCCGGGTACTCGGGCTGGCCCGCAGCACCTCGGCGAACCTCCTGGACGGGGTAAGCTGGCCGCTGTGGTGCTACCAGGGCGCCGGACTGGCCGAGAAGACCGTTGACGGCGCGCGGGTCATCTTCTCCGCGGCAGGACCTTTGCCGGCGCCGCTCCTGCGAGAGATCGCGCGCTCGGCCGGTGTGCACATCTACACCGAGGGCGGCGACTATGTGACGGCCGGTGCATCGCTACTTGCCCTCCACGCCGCCTTCTCCGGGACCCATCACATCCGGCTTCCGCGACAGGCGAAGGTCACCGATGCGCTGACGGGTGCCGTTGTCGGCGATGGTCTGAGCGAGTTCGCGGTACACCTGAACCTGGGCCAGACGGGGGTGTGGAGGGTGGAGTAGGGCCCGTCACTGTGTGCCCGCCGGGCGATCCGTCAGGAGGCGCGCCGCTTGCGGCCGCCCCCTCCGGGGGTGTCGGCCTCTTCGTCCCAGCTCGCGACGACCTCGCAGAGGCGGTCCAGCTCGCGGCGCAGCGAGGGGAGTAGTTCCGGCAACCGGTGGGCATCGCCGCTACAGGCGTCGCGCTCGGCGGCCAGCGCGACGCAGCGGATGGCTTCGGCCCCCACCGTGGCCGCGGCGCCCTTGATGGCGTGAGCGCACTTGCGCACACCCGCAAGGTCGGCGGCCTGCAGGCATGTCTCCATGTTCTGGAGCTGCGCGGGGGTCTCGGCCAGGAAGTCGCGGATGATACCGCGCACGAAGGCCTCGTCGCCCACCAGTCTCTCCACGACGCCCTCCCAGTCCAGGACGACGCCGCCATCGGGGGGCGTCTCTGCGGATGGCTGTTCGCGGGCGGGCCGCTGCGCGTCCTGTTCCTCTACCTGCTCCGGGGGCAGCCACCTGCGCAGCACCTGGGCCAGGGCATGCCGGGCCACGGGCTTACTGATGTAGTCGTCCATGCCGCCTTCGAGGCAGCGCTCGCGGTCGCCCTGCATGGCATGGGCCGTCATGGCGACGATGGGTATCCGGTGGTCGCGGACGTGCGACGACGGATCGCGGACGATTCTGGTGGCCTCCCAGCCGTCCATCTCCGGCATCTGCACATCCATCAGCACCAGGTCGTAGGGCAAGTCCTCGAGAGCCTTCACCGCCTCAGCACCGTTGGCCACGGCGTCCACGCGGACCCCAAGCTTGCGCAGCAGGCCCACGGCCACCTGTTGATTGATGATGTTGTCCTCGGCCAGGAGGACGCGGGCGTCCGGGCGCCAGCCCCCCGCGGCGTCGGCGACCGCCTCCCGGGCCCGCTCCTCGCAGGGCCCGTCGGCGCCAAGGAGCACCCTCGCCAGGGCCTCGAAGAGCAGCGAATGACGTACCGGCTTGGTGAGCAGGGCGCGGTACCCCAGCTCACGCAGGCGGGCTTCATCACCGGGAAGAGGCGTGGATGAGAGCATCACCATATGGGTGTCGGACAGCAGCGGGTCGGAGCCGATGGCGGCTCCAAGCATCACGCCATCCATGTCGGGCATCTGCATGTCGATGAGGGCGACGCGGAAGGGCTCACCTGCGGCCGCGGCCCGGGACAGAGCTTCCAGGGCCGCCGGACCATCCGCGACGACGGTAGGCGAGAGCCCCCAGGCAGCTAGCCGGACGGCGAGCACCTCTCTGCTGGTGGCGTTGTCGTCCACCACCAGAACGCGGGCCGAGGGCAGATCGTTCAGCGGCGCAAGGCCTTCGCGGGCGGCGACCTGTCTTGCGAAGCGAGCGGTGAACCAGAACTCAGAGCCCTCACCCTCTCGACTGTCGACGCCAATCTCGCCACCCATCATCTCGGCCAGCCGCTTGGAGATCGCCAGCCCCAGCCCGGTGCCGCCGTACTTGCGGGTGGTGGAGGCGTCCAGTTGCGCGAAGCTCTCAAACAGCCCGTCTACCCTGTCGGCCGGGATCCCGATGCCGGTATCGCGCACCGCGAAGCGGAGGAGCGCATGCTCGTCGTCCTGGCTCACGACGCCGACGCGCACCCCGACCTCCCCCTCGTGGGTGAACTTGATGGCATTCCCGGCGAGGTTGGTCAGAGTCTGGCGCAGGCGGCCCGCGTCGCCGCGGAGATAGGCGGGGACATCCGCCTCGGCCGCGCAGATGAACTCCAGCCCCTTCTCCTGGGCCCGGATGCCCATCATGGTGCCGAAGTCTTCCAGCAGGCACAGCAGATCGAAGTCGAGCTCCTCCAGGTCCATCCTCCGGGCCTCGATCTTCGACAGATCGAGGATATCGTTGATGAGCGACAGGAGCGCATCGGCGCTGTGCATGGAAACCTCGGCATAGCGCCGCTGCTCCGGCGACAGGTCGGTATCCAGAAGCAGCCCGAGCATGCCCATGACGCCGTTCATGGGAGTGCGGATCTCGTGGCTCATGTTGGCCAGGAACTCGCTCTTGGCGGCATTGGCCTCCTCGGCCTGAGTGGCCAGCTCGCCGGCCAGCGCCGTCTGCTTCTGCAGATGCTCGTTGAGCCGTCTGGCCTCGGCAAGCGCGGCCGCCAGCTCATCGGCGGCGCGCTTGCGCTCGGTCAGATCGAGCATTGCCCCGACGACTCCGGCCACGGCACCGTCGCTGCTGTGGAAGGGCGCGAGATGGAACAGCAGGTGGAGCGGCGGGCCGTCCTCGGCAGGCACCTCCGCTTCGTCCACGAGTGGCTCGCCCAGGGCACAGACCTGTGAGTGCATCCGGCCGAACAACTCAGCCAGTCTGCCGGGAGCGACGGCAGGCACCGTGTTGCCCACAATCTCGCCGGCCGGCATTCCTGCCTTCTCGACAAAGGCCGGGTTGCAGCCGAGGAAGACGCCGTCCGCATCCGTGTAGAACACGGGCACAGGGATGGCCCGGACGATGGTGTCCAGCAGCATCTGGCTGTCGCGCAGGGCCTCCGCCGCCCGGGTCTGCTCGGTCACGTCTCTGTCCGAGCCCCGGTAGCCCAGCAACTCGCCATCGCGCCCGAGCTTGGGCACACCGTTGGTCAGCATATCCAGCACGCGCCCGTCCCTGCTCTCCACGGTGTTATGCAGATCGCGGAAGGCCTGCTTGCGCGCGAACACCGCCATCGCGGCCTGTTTGAACTCGTCTCGCCCCTGCGAGGGGTGCAGGTCGTAGAAGTGGAGCTTGCCCACCACCTCGTCCGGGCGGTACCCCAACAGCGCCGTGCAGGCGGGACCGACATAGGTGTACAGCCCCCCGGCGTCCGTCTCCCAGATGATCTCCCCGGTCTGTTCGGCGATCTGCGAGAGCCTCTCCTGGCTCTCGCGGAGGTCGGCTTCGCGGGCGATGATGGCCCTGTCGGTGCGGGTCAGTACGACGAGGAAGAACGCCAGCAGCAGGATGACGGTGGTGACGGCGGCCACCCCGCCCACCATGCTGAGCCTGCGCAACTCCGCCTTCATGGGCGTCACATCGTGCGTCAGCACCAGGTCGGCCACCTGCCGGCCTCCGACATCCAGCAGGGGAGTGGCGGTCAGACGCCACCAGCGGTCCGCGGCGAACACTTCCGGCGGCCCCGCAGGCTTCTCGTGGCCAACCTGGGCGATCTGCGAGTCGAACTCGGAGGCGAGGCCGGTGGAGGGGTGGTAGACCAACACATGCTCGGTGAGGCGGTCCCAGCGGGCGTCGCGCTGCAGGGCGGCCATGGCCGCCTCCCACTCAGACCGTTCGACGAACTCCTTGCCCATCACCACCACCGGCTTGACAACGCCCTGGTCGGTAAGGCGATCCAGTATCTGATCGGTGCGTTTGCCCAGCTCGATGAACCCGTCCGCGCGCTCGCCTGTGCGAATGGGCCACACCACCCGCACCTCCAGCGGCCCGCCGCGGCCTACCTCGAGGCCGCCGGCGACGGCGCCGGTGACGGCGGCCCTCTCCGCATTGCCGCCCGCCTTGCGGTCGCCGTAGTCGCCCGGCCGCTCCATGCGTGCAACGCACACTCCGTCGGGACTGAGGAAAGCCATATGGCTCAGACGGTGCCGCCTGCGCAGCTCCTCGTACAACTCTCGGTGTGCCGAGAGCAGCGCGGCCCTGTCGCCGGCGGCCAGCGCGCGACGCATGCTCCGGTCGGCCGCGATCACCTCGGCAACGGCCGCCAGCCCCTGTTCCTCCTGGACGATGGCGGCATCGAAAGCCGCCGCCACCGTGGCACTCGTGCCGGCGGTGGACTCTCCCAGCCGGCGCTCCTGCTGGCCCCGGACCACGAGGCTGAAGGCGACCAGCAGGCCGACCAGCACGATGCACAGAGTGGGCATGAGTCGCCAGACCACAGGCCTCGGCGTGCGCTCCGAGACCTTGGCGCCGGCGAGGACACCTCCGAGAACGGCCAGCACGAACACCAGCAGGGCCGCGGGCAGGGCGGCGTGGGCGGCGATGTCGTATGTCCAGTTCTGTGCCTCCACATCCAGGCCCACCACGGCGACGACCTGCCGGGTCTCCGGGTCCAAGATCGGTACGAAAGCACTGACGAAGGTACCCCACTGATCCGTGTAGGGACCCACCGTCGCCGGCCTGTGTGTGCGCAGGATCCCCAGCAGCTCCGGCGGGGCATCGGGGTATGTGCCTCCCGGTGGGTTGTAGTCGGCGTCGGTGGGCACGGTGGTCTCGGGGCCAAAGAGGAACATCCCGCCGCGGAAGGCCATGACGTAGATCCAGCGGGCACGCGCGACGGCGTTGAAGCCCACTAGCTGCTCGCGAACGTGAAGGAAGCCGGGTTGCCCTTCGTCGGCCTCGGTGTATGACAGCGACGCAAGATCACCGAGGTCCAGCGCCCCGGCCACCATCTGGGTCTGCCGGAGGATCTGGTGGCGCATGCCCCGGTCGGCCCGGTCGGCCGTCCACAAGACCAGACACGCGCCGGCGACCGCCACGGCGATGAGGTAGGGCACGCGCGGAGTGGCGGAACGCGAGTTGGTCGAAGCTGGGCTAGACATCGGCGGCGCTCGCTTTGGCCTGCGTCTCGGGCAGTCGTCGCGTCGAGGAGTGCCACGGTGTGATGCGTCGGGGCCGGTCGGCTCCGGCGTGGGTTGTGTCCCCGGCTCCCACTCGCCCACAGTGTGGGGACGTCGCGCGGCTCCATGCAGCCGTTCGTGGTCCGGCAGACGCTCGGAAGCAGCGCGGACGCCCGCCGTACTCTGCGCTATCGTCAGTATCGGCACAAGTCCCAAGAACCCTGAGCCCTGCCGGCGTCCTGCTCGCGGCCACAGGGCCCACAGCCGCTTCGCCGGCGGGCCATACAGAGACGATCGGCCTTCTTGACCATGCGCCCTCAGTCGCCGGCGGACGGTGCTGCGGCCGGGATCCGGCCGCCGCGCGGCTCGGCCCCAGACGCGCACCCACTCGGCTACTGCCGGCGACGCATCAGGAGTTCTTCAGCCATCGTTCCAGGAACACAAAGCCCTTCTCGCCACAGAACTGGTGCTCGCCCTCGAACACCTGCATGCCGCAGCGGTGCGCGTAGCCCAGGACGTCGTAGGCCGCCGTGATCTGCCGGAAGGCCCTCTTGGCCGACTTGACCGGGAAGATCGTGTCCTGAGTGCCGCTCTCGAAGAACACCGGCCGCGGCGCGATCAAAGTGGCGATATCCGGCATCTCGGCATACTGCAGGATACCGGGCACGTAGTTGTCCTCGCAGTGCAGGATAGGCATGATCGAGTCGCGCCAGTAGCTCAGATACCCGCTGATGAAGGCGGCGGCGATGCGCTCGTCTATGGCCGCGGCGAAGGTGGTGATCGTCCCGCCGCCCGATATCCCCATGCAGCCGATGCGCTTGCGATCGCACTCGGGCCGCGTCTCCAGATAGTCGATGCACCTCATCACATCATATACGCGAACTCCCGGCACAGTCCTTCCCAGAAGTACCCCTGCCATACTGGGCTTGCGGCAAGTGGAGTTGCCGCGTCCCTTCTCGACATCCTCCTTGTCTCTGCGCTCGCCGAAGGAGAACATGTCCGGCGCGATGACGAAGTACCCACGGCGCACCGCCTGGATGGCGAAGTCCATCTGGTAGCCGGCGACCTCCTCGCGCTGTGAGCCATCCTCCTGCAGGCCGACGATGTCGTCCTTGCCGGGGCCGTGGCCCTGCAGACAGATCATGCCGGGAACGGGGCCGTCGGTTTTCTCAGGCGTCAGCACCCAGGCGGCCACCGTGAGGTTCGGCCGGCTCTGGAACACCACGTGCTCCCGGGTATAGCCATCCAGCTTCTTGCGCTTGCTGACCTTGGGCTCAAGGTCGCACGGGGGCTCATCCAGGCCACCGAGCAGGTCCATGAACTTGCGCTTCAGCTTGCGGCGCCACGCCTTCCACTCATCCTCATTCCGCGCGCCGAATGCCAGTTCGGGGGTCGTTGCATCATAAAGGTCCCACATGTACTGCATCGGGCTCAGGCAGCGTTTGACCGGCTGCCGAGCGGGCTGCTTCTTGCTGACGGCCACGTTGGGTCTCCTCCCTCGGGCTGTTGCGGAGTGCGTGTCTCACGCGGCGGAGTCTTGGGACGACCGTGACCTAGTTCGGCGCCCACCGGCGGCAGGCCTCCTGCCACGCAAGGAGGAGTACGGAGCACGTCAACGGCGCCTTACCCCCGGCCCTCCGGGCCACCCCCCTCTCGGCGTCTCTCCGAGCCGCTTGTACTCCGCGATACGATCGCGGAGGCGGGAGGGGGCGGAACGGCAAACGACCGCTCCGAACGCGTCGAGGCCGAAATGTGGCTCCTGCGCGTTCGTGCCTCACCTGAGCGGGAAGCCCGACCTCGCCACGGAGAGACAGTCCGGGTCCTGAAGGTGATCGCCCACCGTCGGCGAAGCTATCCTCTTCGTGCCATTGCCATTCACGAAGGGCCACGGGCCCATAGACAAGGAGCAATCCTGACCATGAAGCCGATCTCCATACAACTGTACTCGGTTCGCGAGGAGGCCGCTCAGGACTTCCCCGCCGTGCTGGCCAAGATCGCCGACATCGGATACGTGGGCGTCGAGTTCGCGGGCCTGCACGGCATGGCCCCGGCGGATGTGAGGAGGATTGTCGATGACCTCGGCCTTGAGGTGAGTAGCGTCCACATGGGCATGCCCGACAAGGAGAACGCCGCGCAGATGATCGACGAGTGCAAGGCCCTGGGCGTCACGCGCCTGGTCACCGGCCCCGGCGGCCCCATCGACACCATGGACGGCGTGCTGGCCGCCGCCGACCGCTTCGCCGAGGGCGTGGCCCTGTTGGCGGGCAGCGGTATCTCGCTGGGCCTGCACAACCACTGGGCGGAGTTCGAGGCCGTGGATGGTAAGCTCCCCGAGGACGTTATCCTCGACAGGGTCCCCGACATGTTCGCCCAGCTTGATGTCTACTGGGTCACCGTGGGCGGCCCCGACCCGGTGGAGACCGTGGCCCGGCTCAAGGATCGCACGCCGCTTCTGCATATCAAGGACGGTCCCGTGGAGCCGAAGCAACCCATGACCGCGGTGGGCAAGGGCAAGCTGGACATGCCCAAGATCATCGGTGCCGCCGACCCCAACGTGCTGGAGTGGGTCATCGTCGAATTGGACTCTTGCGCCACCGACATGATGGAGGCCGTCGCCGACAGCTACAAGTACCTGGTGGGCGAGGGTCTGGCCAGGGGGAACAAGTAGCCCCGCTCACGACGTTGGACCTACATGGGAACGCAGAGCCGCGAGACCGCCGGGACCCACGGCGTCTCGCGGCCATTGCCGTTCCGGGTCGTGACCGCCGCCGATGAGGCCCTTGGGAGCAACGCACAAGATGGGACAGACAGCCGGGACCGCGACCGGGGCCTTCCCCTGGAGCTGGGCCATCGTTCAGTTGGTGAGGCGTGATCTGAAGGTCAGGTACAAGAACTCCGCCCTGGGGTTCTTCTGGTCCTTCCTCAATCCGCTGATGCAGATCGTGATCCTCACCATCGTGTTCAAGTACATCATGGGCTCGCGGATCCAGAACTTCTCCATGGAGCTGTTCACCTGCTTTTTGCCCTGGATCTTCTTCGCCCAGTCCCTGGCCGACGGCGCCGCCTGCGTGGCCAAGGACTTCCTCCTCGTCAAGAAGTACGCCTTCCCCAGGATCATCATCCCCGTATCGAGTCTGGCCTCCAATCTGGTGCACCTCGGCCTGGGCTTCGTGGTGCTCTTCGCCATCTTCCTGACGCTGCCGGTAAGCATCAACGTCCACTTTCTGTGGCTGTTTCCGCTGCTGCTTTTGCAGTGCTGTCTGACGCTGGGGCTGAACTTGATGCTCTCGACGCTGCACATGTTCTACGAGGACATCAAGTTCATCATCGGCTCGGTGACGCAGCTCGGGTTCTTCCTGTGCCCCATCGTGTACACGGTGGAGCAGGTCATGCAAAGCGATCGGCTCAGCCCGCTGTGGAAGGAGATCTATCTCCTGGGCAACCCGCTGACGCCGCTTTTCATCGGCTACCGCACGGCCCTGCTCCACGGGGGCGTGTGGCCGATCGACAACTACTACTTCTACCTGGGCGTCTCGGCCCTGTGGGCGGTGCTGATCCTGGCGGTCGGCCTGCTGGTCTGGAGCCGCCATCACTCACGGTTTCCGGAGCTGGTCTGATGGCAAGCGCGCTGATCGAGGCAACCGAGCTGAGCAAACGCTTCATGATGCGGCACGAGCAGCTTCCCAGTCTCAAGCGTGCCTTCACGCGGCTGTTCCGGCGCCATCCCGCGGAGTACCTGTGGGCGCTTGACGGCGTGGACTTCTCCGTCGCCTCCGGCGAGGCGGTGGGGATCGTCGGCGGGAACGGCTCGGGGAAGAGCACGCTACTGCGGCTCATCGGCGGGATCTTCATCCCTACCGCCGGTTACCTCACGGTTCGCGGCCGCACCGGGGGCCTGTTCGAGTTGGCCGCGGGTTTCACCCCGGACCTCAACGGCCGCGACAACATCAATCTCAGCGGGGCGCTCATGGGCTACAGCCGCTCCGAGGTGGCCCGGCGGATGGACAGCATCATCGAGTTCTCCGAGCTGGGCGACTTCATCGACGTGCCGGTCAAGACGTACTCCTCCGGCATGGCCCTGCGCCTGGGGTTCGCCACGGCGGTGGCCTTCGAGCCCGAGGTGCTCCTGGTCGATGAGGTGATGGCCGTGGGGGACGCGCACTTCCAGCAGAAGGCCTACGCGCATCTGCGGCGGCTTCAGCAGCAGGGGAGTGCCGTGCTGCTGGTCTCCCACGAGATGCCGGCGGTACGGCGCATGTGCGACCGGGTCATCTGGCTGGAGAAGGGGAAGCTGCTTGCCGACGGGCCCACGGACGAGGTGATCGCCACGTACCTGTCCGCCATGGAGGTCGAGAATGGCGGCTAGCCTCCCGGAGGGGCAAGGGGGGGGCGCTTCCAAGCGGCCGGGCCCGCGGGCCCGGCCGACAAGGGTCCTGATGCTTACCGCCTCGTACCACCCGCACCCGGGCGGAGTTGAGAAGCACCTGCGCTGCGTGACCCGAGAGCTGCGGGCGATAGGGGTCGAGGTGCGTATCGCCACACCGGCGCGGGAGCAGCCGGAGGGCGAGGACCTCGTGGACAGCGTCTCAGTCACCCGGCTTAGTGCCCACAGGAGGGCGGCCCGCCACGCCCTGGAGCCCTTGGTGGACTGGGCCGATATCATCCACTCTCACGACGCCTACCCCTTCCTCAAGTTCTACCTCCCGTTCAGCCTCCGTTCCGGCGCCAGGCCCGCCTTCGTCACCTTTCACGGTTACGAGCGGTATCCGATCCCGCTGGAGGCCCGCGTCCTGCGACGCATCGTGCGGTGGCGGACCCGCGGCAGTCTCTGTGCCGGCGCCTTCATCCCCAAGTGGTACCGGTTCACCTGCGGGCACATCACCCACGGCGGCGTGGACGCCCCGCCGGTGCGGCCGCCCCTGGGCAGGGGCGCCGTCTTCGCCGGCCGACTGGAGCCGGACACGGGGCTGCTGTGTTACCTGGAGGCCCTGCGCCTTCTCAAGGAGGAGCATTCCATCGCGGTGCCTCTGCAGGTGCTGGGCGACGGTTCCCTACGGCCACAGGCCGAGGCCTTCTGTGCCGAGCACGGTCTGGAGGCGGAGTTCGCCGGCATGGTGAGCGATGTCATGCCCTTCCTGCGCGAGGCACGCTTCGCCCTGTGCAGCGGCCTGCTGTCCATGCTGGAGGCCATGGCCTGTGGAGCGCTGGTGCTGGCGGTGTACGACAACCCGCTGAAGGAAGACTACCTGCGGCTCTCGCCCACCGCGGGCTTCGCCTCCGTGGCAGGAGACCCGGCCACCTTGGCGAACCAGCTTCTGTGCCTGAGCGATCCGCCGGCCGCCGAGGAGGTTGCGCGGCGGGCCTTCGAGTTCGCCCGCACCCAGACCTGGCGGGCGGTGGCGGAGCTATACCTGGACCTGTGGTCGTCTCTGACCGCCGAGGAGGCCCCATGACCCAAGCCGCGCTCGTCACCACCTGCTACCAGGAGGCCGAGGCCATCGACCACTTCCTGGACGCCATCTTGCACCAGTCACGCCCCCCCGACGAGATCGTCATCGTCGATGCCGGCTCGGACGACGGCACGGTACAGGGCATCCGGGCCCGGATCGCCGCCGGGGCTCCCATAGGGCTCATCGTGCAGCCCGGTGCCAACCGCTCCGTCGGCCGCAATCGGGCCATCGAGGCCTGCACGGCCGAACTTGTCGCCGTCACGGATGTGGGCAGCCTGCCCGCCGCCGACTGGTTCGAGCAGATTGTGGCCCCCCTGGAGGCCGATGCGGATGTGGACATCGTCGCCGGCTACTACGAGCCGGCGCCGCGCTCCTCGTGGGAGGCGGCGGTGGCGGCGGCGACGGTACCCGCTGTGGACGAGGTCGATCCCGCGAGCTTTTTGCCTTCGTCCCGCTCCGTAGCCTTCCGGCGCAGGGCCTGGGAGGCCGCCGGAGGCTACCCGGAGCATGCATGGCACAACGAGGACACACCCTTCGACCTGGCTCTGAAGGCTTCCGGCGCCCGCTTCGTCTTCGCTCCGGCGGCTCTGGTGCGCTGGCGCCCCCAGAGCTCCCTGCGCGGCCTGTACACTCAGTTTCGCCGCTACGCCCGAGGCGACGGCGAGGAATGCCTGTGGTTCTCGCACTATGCCAAGGCGTACCTGCTGGCCCTCGCCTGTCTGGGGCTGCTGTGGGTCAGCCTGCTGTGGCCCGGGTGGTTGTGGGGCTACGCGGCGCTGGCGGTGCTTTACTGGGCCCGGCACGCGGGGCGGGCCAAGAGACGGACGCGGTCGTGGCCGGTGGCGGCGCTGGCACCGGTGGCGAACGCGATCGTCGATGTGGCGCATCTGGTGGGATATACCGCGGGGATGCTGAGCAGGAAGAGCCAGGGGGAGAGATGAGACGTTACGCCCCATGCCGGCGGGAGAGCCGGCGAACGGACGGCAGCCAGAACGGCCCGGTCCGCCCGACGCCGCAGTGACAAGGGGGAAGCCCATGGGACCGCGCCAACTCAGCGGCATCGGCGCTCTGGCGGTCGAGTGGTTTGAGAAGCTCTGCGAGGAGTACCCACAGTACCCCACGGTGGCCCTGTGGCGGGCGTGGGAGATGGCTCTGTTCAGCACGGTGGACTTCGCCGCGCCGGTGCTGGACCTGGGCTGCGGCGACGGCCGCATCGCGCGGCGCCTGCTGGGTGTCTCCCCGGAGCGCCGCGTTGTCTTCGGTCTGGACCTGGACGAGGGCTCGGCCCGCACGGCGGCCTCCACCGGGTTCTACGCAGGTGCGCTGGTGGCCGATGCCCGCAGCATCCCTCTTGCCGCAGGCGCCTTCGCATCGCTGCTGAGCGTCTGTGTGCTGGAGCACATTCCGGACGTGGCCCAGGTCCTCACCGAGGCCCACCGGGTTCTCAAGCCCGGCGGCCTGTTCGCCTTCTCGGTACCCACGGATCGGCTGCTCGCCATCGCCGCCGATTCGCACCCACCGGCGGGTGCCGAGTACGCCCATTGCTTCTGCGACCGAGTCGCCCACCAGAACTCCTGGGACCTGCCCACGTGGACCTCGGCCCTGGAGCGGGCAGGCCTGCACGTGGAACAGGCCGCGGGCTTCATGCCTGATGAGGCGGCGCGGGCATGGTTCTCGGTGTACGACTGGGTGGTCAAGCCGGTACGGGGCCGCGGTGCGCTCTACCGCGTTGCCGGGCCGGGACTCCGGCGCTTCGGCCTGGGGCACATGCTGGCCGGCCACTGGTTCCGGCGCCTGCGGCGCTGGGCCGCCGAGGGTGTACGGGCGCCGCTGCAGCAGGCCGGCGCAATGATGCTCGTGGCACGCAAACCTGAGGCTCCGTAGAGCACCGGGAGGCGCAGACGACATCGCCGGTTCGCGTGCGTGAACAAAGACCGCAAGAGGAGACACCATGACACGTGATACCGGGGATGACGCCCGGCGGTGGGACGCGGCGTGGAGCGATTCCACCTTCGATGACGAGGTGGCCACGCTCTCCTACGACTGGGTGCAGCCGACCCTGCAGTTCATCACCCGGAACCTCGAGGGGTGCCGGACGGTTCTCGAGGCCGGCTGTGGTCCCGGCCGCATCCTCCACTTCCTGGGCGAGAACGGCTACCTCCCGGTGGGCATCGACTGTAGCCTCACGGCCCTGCTGGAAGCCCGGGTGCATCTGCCGCAGGGCCGTCTGGTCCTCGGCGACGTGCTCCGACTGCCCTTTGGCGATGAGACATTCGATGCCTACATTTCGTTGGGCGTGATCGAGCACTTCCCGGAAGCAGAGGTGGACCGGTGCCTGCAGGAAGCCCGTCGCATTCTGCGTCCGGGGGGGGACACTGGTCATATCTGTGCCCCACATTCACCCACTGGCGCGACTGGGCCACCCGCTGAAGCCTCTGTACCGCAGAGTCCGGGGCCTGCCGGAGCCCCGCGAGGGAGAGCACGAGCCTCCCGGACGCTACTACCGCCACGACGAGCTGGTTGGCGCCGTACGCCGCAACGGATTTGAGATCCGGCAAGTAGCACCCTTGGGCCACGAGTACGCGTTCCACAGCTTCTCAGGCATCTTCCGCAAGCGCAACGCCTATCACGATGTGCCGCATTTCGTCGAGTTGCTCTCCGGCGTCTGCCGCCTTCTCGCCCCCTGGGCCACGGCGTTCCAGAGCTTCGTCGCCGCGACCAGGACCTGAGCCGCCCCGGCCAATCACCCAAGAGCAAGGTCCGTGCTCGTCCACCGCACCCACCGGTCGCCGGTGACGGGCCCTGTGGCCGGTCGGCCCCCGGTGTCTCGGTGAGAAGTGGAGACCGGTACCTGCCGCTTCCTCCCGTCCGTCCACACGCCCCTCACGTCCCCTCCGGGGACCGCATCCGTCCCATCGGCCAAGCGCCGTCGCGCCCCGCGTTTGCCGCTTCCGAGGCAGTCCCGGAACGCCTATCAGACCGCGTCCGCCGCCGGCCCGTGGCTCAACCGGCGGGGAAGCACGCGGCACGATGGCTCCTGTCTGACCGCGACGCGGACTGCGGTGGGTGACCCGTCACAGCGGGAGAGTGTGATCGACTTTCGGAAGATATGAAGACCATCTAACGAGCATATCATGACCTATGGTACTGCGTTGCGCTATCCTGTGTGTTGCAGTCCGGAGGTGCCGCGTACCGGCAGCATTGCGTTCAGCGGGCCGAGTTGTCCGCCGGTGGACGAGCAGGTGCGACCACCTCCAGCCCGGGCCATGGCAGAGAGGAGTGTGGCCGTATGGGCAAAGGCCCTCGTCTGCTGATGATCGGGATCGACGGCGCCGACCACGGCATGGTGCAGGAGTGGCTGGCGGCGAGATTGCTCCCGAACCTGCAGCGTCTACTGTCTGCGGGCCACCTATTTGCGCACCACTCCACTCATCCCCCACTGACGGCCCCCGCCTGGACGACGATCTTCACCGGCTGCGACCCCGGCAAGCACGGGCTGTACGACTTCATGGACTACAGCTACCCGGAGCGCCGGCCCTGGTGGGAGGTGGCGCGCTCGTGCCCCTCTCTCTGGTCGCTGTTGACCGAGGCCGGCCTCCGGGTAGCGGCGGTGAACATGCCCATGGCCTATCCCGCGGAAGCCGTGGAGGGCGCCTTCATCTGCGGTTTCGGGGCTCCGAGCCTGAGCGACAAGGTCTTCCATCCCGCCGGGCTGGGCGAGGCGCTCCGCGGCGCCGTGCCGGGCTACGACCTGCACCCGACACTGGAGCCCGGAAACTGGCCCTCCGTGACGGAGCTCAACAGGTATACGGACATGCGGGCACGGGCCCTGTGGCACATCCTGGGCTCGCAGTGCCCCGATGTTGTCTGTGTGGTCCTCAATGCCCTGGACTGGGCGGGCCATGCCTACGCTGTGCAGGGATCGGGGCCCGATGGCCCGATGGCCCGGGTCGCGGCCCACATCGACACGCGCCTGGGCGATCTGCTGGCCGTGGTGGATTGGCCCCGGACCCCGGTGATGGTGGTCTCCGATCACGGGATGCGGTGTGCGCGCAGGACCATCAACCTGCCCAACCTGTTCACCCGGCTCGGCCTGATGAGGCTCAGCGGCCAACCGGCAGGGAGAGCCTCGGGCGGCTCCCTGTCACGCCGTGCTCTACTCCGCGCCTGGTATCTGCTGAAGCGCGCGCTGCCGGCAGGCGCACTCTCCAGACTGCGGCGGGGGGCGGAAGGCAGACGGCAGGAACTGCTCGCCGCCACCGAGACCCGTATCGACTGGGAGCACACGGTGGCCGCGCCGCTGGTGGGGCTCTACGGCTGCATCCGCCTCAACGTCCGGGGGCGTGATCCTCAGGGCATCGTCAAGCCCGACGAATACCAGACGGTGGCCCGGGAGACCGCGGACCTCCTCAGGTCTGTGACAGACGGCACGGGGCAGCCGGTCTTCTCCGATGTGCTGGTGCGCGATGAGATCTACCACGGCGATCGGGTGGAGGAGGCGCCCGATCTCGTGCTGTGGCCTCGGGCCCCCGACATGACCTTTGGGGCCGCACCGACGGAGCAGGAGCTTGCCCTGTACACGGCGCAGGCGGGGATCATCAGCCCGCTGCACCCGCCGACAGGGGTGCACGGGCGCACAGGCATCCTCCTGGTGAGCGGAGACGATTTCGGCCGCCTGGACTGCGGCGACACCTGCGACCTGGCGGACGTGACGCCCACGGCTCTGGGTGTGCTGGGGCTCCCGGTACCCTCCCACATGGACGGCCGGCCGCTTCTGCCGGCCGACACGCCGAGCGCGGAGACCGGGGGAGGGCGGGGGCCCGGGGAGTGCCCGGCCGAGGACGTGTACAGCCAGGAGGAGGCGGCCCAGCTCACAGAGCGACTGAAGGCGCTGGGGTACATGTAGGGGTCGGAGGCGCCGGTGCGTCGGGTGGGATTCTATTTTGTAGGCAATTGCCCGACTCATGCTGCTTTAGCTGCATTTTGGACTCTCTGGCGGTCGCCGCTGAGCATGGCTGTGCGGACAGCGAGT
>Ga0334883_1002190_pt1 | contig 25025 bp, 30 predicted proteins | sample GraSluR1_MG_6_FD_207230 | JGI IMG/M metagenome (GOLD analysis project Ga0334883, IMG submission 207230) | Sludge microbial communities from methane-producing bioreactor in Wageningen University, Netherlands - Granular Sludge_09_05-R1 | ecosystem: Engineered > Bioreactor > Anaerobic >...
TAAAAATATTGGATAAAGGAATGTTGAATCTTCTCTTCACATTCTTTTATCCATTTTTTATTCTATCGGTTAAATAAATTTGAAATAAACTTTCTTTTTCAAGAGATTTTAAATTACAAGTCTACAAATGATTGAACAAATTATGACTGATGCTGAGAAATTTGTGAATAAGCAGATGTCTAGCGTGTATAAGAATCAGAAAAAGCATTTAGATGAATTACAGCAATATATGAGTTTACTATATATGCGTCAAGGTACAGAGGGTTTATTAAATGTAACAAATAATCAGAGGAGAGCAATATTATCCGATATAGATAGACAATTAAAAGCTATGGGTAAGGATTTAGGAGAACAGGAAATAGATGAAGTTACTAAAATTCTTGAGCAAAGTTATGAAACTACCTATTATCATAATGCTTATACACTAGATTTTGGATTTAAGGATACATTAAGTTTTAATATTCTTAGGCAAGAATATATAGATGCAGCAGTAAATACACCTTTAGCAGAAGAGATGTTTAGTGACCGTATATGGAAAAATAAAGCACATTTAGTAGATACTCTTAGAAAATCTTTAGTTGATGCAATGAATGGCAACAAACATTTGGACCAAATAGCTAAAGAGGTAAAAAATAGATTTAATGTTACTGCATATGAGAGTAAAAGATTAGTTAATAATGAAAATACTAGAGTACAAAGTCAGGCTATAGATGATATTGGTAGGAATACAGGAGTAGAAAAACAGATTTATACAGCTACTTTGGATAATAAAACTAGTAAATTTTGCCAGGCACATGATGGCATTGTATATGATATTGATGATCCAAATAAACCAAATATTCCTGAAGATAGTCATGTTGGGTGTAGAAGTTGTTATATAAATATGCCTTTTAATGACTGGAGACCAAGAATGAGAAGGAATAATGAAACTGGTGAAAATGTAGAATATATTAGCTATGAGCAGTGGGCAAAAGATAAAGGAATTAATGATAGCACTACAAATTAGTAGTGTTTTTTTAATGTAAAAAAATAAGTAACAACGGCATCTTTGAGTAGAGTAGATGTAAAAGAATACCAAAAACAAAAATTTTATTGCACTTTACGGACTAATTACAGTACATAAAGGGCGAAGGGAGGAAATATAATGCCAATTGAAAATGTAAATGAAATACAAGAATACATAAACAATAATCAAGATAATGAGGAAGTACAAAACTATATTGGGGGTTTGATTACATCCGATAGAGTTGAAAATTTCTTAAATACAGAAGATGGTAAAAAATTATTACAGCCAAAACTTGATAAAAATTTTAACAAAGGTTTAGATAGTTGGAAAAATAATAATCTTCAAAAACTTATCGATGATGCAGTTACAAAAGCTAATCCTGGTGAAACAAAAGAACAAAAAATGATTAGAGAATTAACTGAAAGAATTGATAAGGCTGAAAAAGATAAGACGCATGAGAGTTTAAGGAATAAAGCTCTTAAAGTAGCTAGTGAAAAGAAATTACCTAGTGAATTAGTAGATTATTTTATAGGTAATGATGAAGAAACAACTAGTAAAAATCTTGAAACATTGGAAAGTGTATTTAGTAATTATGTAAATCAAATAGCGGAGGAACGCTTAAAGGGTGGATATAAACCACCAGTAGGAGACAATAAATCTACTACATTTACAATGGAACAAATTAAAAATATGAGTCCTAATGAAATTAATAAAAATTGGGATGCTGTACAAGCAACATTAAAAAATAATAAATAAAAATAAATTTATAAAACGAAAGGAATAGGTGATTTAAATGGCAATTACAAATTTTATACCAACTATATGGAGTGCTAGATTACTAGCAAATTTAGACAAGTCTTTAGTTTACGGAGGTCTTGTTAATAGAGATTATGAAGGTGAAATAACTGGACAAGGTTCTAGTGTAAAAATCAATCAAATAGGCGATATAACAATTTCCGATTATGTTGATGCAACAGGTTTATCTAATCCACAAGCTATAGATGGAGTACAACAGACACTTACTATAGATCAAGCAAAATCTTTTCATTTTTCTGTAACTGATATCAACCAAGTACAAGCAAATGTTGACCTGATGAATGGAGCAATGCAGAGAGCATCATATGGAATGGCAGATGTTATTGATAAATATATAGCAGGATTCTATACAGGGGTAGCAGTAGGAAATACAATAGGCGATGATACTACCCCAATATTACCTACTAAAGATAATGCTTATGAATATTTAGTTGACCTTGCAGTTAAACTTGATGAAGCAAACATACCTTCTATAGGAAGATTCGTTGTAGTACCATCTTGGTATCATGGTTTACTTTTGAAAGACCCTAGATTTACAAAAGACCCTGCTGTATTATCAACTGGATATATTGGAGATGTTGATGGTTTACAAGTATTTAAATCAAACAATGTACCAAATATAGATGGAACTAAATATAAAATAATGGCAGGAAGTACTATTGCAATATCTTTTGCACAACAACTAGTTGAAATAGAAGCATATAGACCAGAAAAATCTTTCGCAGATGCAGTTAAAGGCTTAAATGTTTATGGTTGTAAATTAGTTCAACCTAAAGCAATTGCAGTATTAACAGCAAACCGAGGCTAATAAGTGGGGCTATTATAGTCCCTTTATTCTTTAGATTGGAGGTAATAATATATATGTGGTACTTAAATAAGATAACAAAACTCAAATGGGATATCGATCCCAAAAATAAAGATTTAATTAGAAGACTAGATGAAGATACAAAAACCTATGAAAAAATAGTTGAAGAAAAGAAACCTACTAAAAAAGCAGGTGATAAATAATGGCTGTATTAGATGATATAAAAACACTTACAGGATCTACAGAAGATGCTGTAATACAGATTTACATAAATAGAGGTATAACACAAATACGAAATTATTTGAACTTAAAGGATAGTGATACTACTGATATTGAAGCTAACTATTCTGATGCATTAATAGAATATGTTGTTGAACAATATAGAAAACGTGGATTAGAAGGAACTAAGCAATTTAGTCAGGGTTCTAGAAGCGGTACATTAACAGATGGACTATCTAATGATGTAAAAACATTATTACCAAAACCTTATGTTAGGTTAATGGGGTGATAATATGTTAAAAAATACAACATATGCTTTATGGCGAAAGACTGAAGGACATACAAATGAGTATGGTGACTGGATTAATGGTACTGATTATATTAAGGATATAACAGTAGATAAACAGCCTTATAATAAGGAATTATTGTTAAGGAATTATGGATATAACATTGAAGTTACAGACAGGCTATTTTATGAAAAATTTGGTGGAGATAATGATATTCAAATAAATTATATTCTTAAAAATGGTACAGAGGAATATGAGATACGTCAAATAATAACTTGGGATTCCTATGTAGACATCTTCATATACAGAATAAAATAGAAAGGATGTGATATAATAATGGCTTTTAAAAGTTATAAGCAACAAGTAAAATCTCAACTCAAATCTTCAAAAGAACAAATTCTAGAAAAGTGGGCTACTACAGTTACAGCAGAATATAAATCTAGGATTCCTGTGGGTAAGCGTGAAGATGGAGACTTTCATCCAGGTTTAGCTAGACGAGATGCAACCTATGAGATAATGGAAAACCAGGAAGGTATACGTGTTGGTTCAACCCCTGAAGCCTACTATATGGAATGGGTGGAAAATGGATCTAGTAAACAACCAGCTCAGCATATACTAGAGAATACTATTATAGATTGTTCAGGAGATATAGAAAATATTGCAAAACGTATTATGTCACAAATGGGTGATTAATAATGCTAGATTTATATAAAACTATTTTACCTATCATAAATCCTATTCTAACATGCTATTCTGACAATTATCCAGTAGATAAAGAAGCACAAGATGGACATAAAATATATCCTTACTGTACAATAAGATTTCCAAATACCATTCCCAACAATGAATATAGCAATAATATTTCTCTAGTAATAGATGTATGGTCTAATGTTAATGGAGTACAGGAAGTTGAAATATATGCAGATTCTATATATAATGCTTTAAATAATCAAAAAATAATGACAGAAAATATGTTTATACAAATATATAGAGATAATCCTTGTAGGACAAGAATGGATGATGAAGATATAAATATAAAACGTAGACAAATTAGATTTTATTTAAAAGTTTACGAAGACTAATAAAATTAATAGGAGGTAAATATATATGAATGGAACAACAACACATGGCTTAACTGCCGAGACAAAAAATAGACTATTACTTGATGGTGGTGCAATATACTTGCATTATGGATTACCTGAAGAAAAAATATTAAGTGCTACAAATGGTGGCAATACATTCCAAGTAGAAATTGAGACAAGAAATGTAGAGGTAGATGGAATAAATAGTCAACACATAAAAGGATTAACTCTTAAAGTTAGAGAAACTGCTACACTTGCAGTAAATCTTTTGGAAATGACAACTGAAAACTTTAAGATGGCTTTAATGGGACAAGTAGATACAGCAATAGATCCTGACTACGATATAATTTCTGGAAAGCCTACTATAGATGATGACGATTTCATCGACAATATAGCCTTTGCAGGCACCATAAGCGGCTCAGCAAAACCTGTAATAATTATTCTTAAGAATGTATTAAATTTGGAGGGTTTTGAATTAGGTGCTGAAAATGAGAACGATAATACATTGCCTGTAACGTTTACAGCACATAATTCAATTGAAACACCTGATGAAAGTCCGTATGAAATTAAATATCCAAAACCAACAGTATAACATTAGCACTCTTTAAATAGGGTGCTTTTTTATTACAAAAAATAAATAATAGAAAGAGGTAATGATTAATGAGAGGTTTACAATTCAGTGATTTATTCACATTTACAAAAATTGTTAGAAAGATGAATATAAAAGAAGATATAAAAGGATTAATGACAGATGTAACAGGCAAAAGTGATGAAGAAAAAGCTAAAGCAAAAGAACGTATACAAATAGATGGAATAATGTTATTCGTAGAACATATAGGCGATGCAGAACAGGAAGTATATAAATTATTGAGTGATATAAGTGGAAAAACAACTAAAGAAATTGCAAGTAGTAATATAAAAGATATTATGGGAATAATTGAAGCAATATTTAATGATCCACAATTTGAGGATTTTTTCGGACAAGCACTCAAATTAATGAAATAATCTTGTTTGCACACAATGTTGTGCCTGATAATTTCGATGAATATGAGTGCTTGGATGCAATTTTACATAGATATAACAATATTGATTATGTAATGAATATGGGTTTTTTTGAAGGTATTAAATTAGTAAGTAAAATGAATATAAAAATTGCAGAAGAACATTTATGGGAAAAATGGAATATAGAACACGTATATATGGAAAAGAAAAATTATATGAGTTTTGAAGATTATAAAAACAAAGCATTTGGTTTAATTAATACAAATGTTAATATTGGCAAGAAAATGACAGCAGAAGAAGCGATTGCTGAAGCTGAAAAGATAAAAGAAATGGACAGAAAGGCAGGTGATAAATAAATGAAACTTTTTTCAGTATTCGGAGAATTACTTTTAAAAGATGATTTATCTAAGAAATTAGATGTAGTAGAGAAAAAAGCACAAGGTACAGAAAATGTATTTAGTAAAAGTTTTAAAAGAATAGGTGGAATTATAGCAGGTGCTTTTGTTGTAGATAAAATGGTGGACTTTGGAAAACAAGTTGTGGAAACATCGGCAAATATACAAGCCTTAGATTCCCAGTTTCAACAAACTTTTAAAGGGAATGAAGCTGCTAAAGCTATGGATCTAATTACCCAACAATCTAAACAACAAGGTATAAATGTAGATAGATTAAAAGGGCAATGGGCAGGATTCTACGGTACTTTTAGAGGTAATGGATCAGATGCAAACCAATCTTTAGACCTTACTAATAAATATATGAATTTAGCAGCAGATGGGGCAGCTTATTATGATTTATCTTTAGAAGATGTATCATCACGATTAAAAAGTATAACTATGGGTAATTTTGAAGCTGGAGATGCGATTGGTGTAAACATTAATGCTACAAAAATGGATACAATAGCTAAAGAAAAGTACGGTAAAAGTTGGCAAAAATTAAATGATACTGAAAAAGAATTCTTGCTTATAGATACTGTGGGTAAGATATACCAGAACAGTGGTGCTTTAGGACAAGGTAGTAGAGAAGCAAATAATCTTAGCAATGTTATGGGGAATCTAAAATCTACATGGGATAGATTTATTTCTGTAGTTGGTGCTCCAATATTAAATATAGCAGTACAGATTATAGGTAAACTTACCGATAAAGTTACTGGTTTAGTAAGTAATATGAATACAAACGGTGTAGGTAATTTTGTTAATGGTATTAAAAGTGCTATTACTACCTTATCTCCTATAATACAAGGAATTATAAAAGATATAGGACAAATAGCAAGTAAAATATTACCATCTTTAGGTGTTAGTACAGGTGATTTAGGTAATAAAATATTGTCTTTAGTGCAAGGAGGTCTAACAACTTTTAAAGCAATGTTAGACTGGGTAATAGCTAACGGGGAATTAGTTAAAGTAGCTATTATAGGCATTGGAACAGCAGTGGCTACAATAAAAGTAGGCACAGGAATATTAAGTGTTATATCTGGTATTAATAATATAAAAAAAGCAGCTGATGGTCTAAAAGGTATGGCAGCAATAAGCAAAATATTTACAACTGTTTTTGGATTTAATCCTATGTTGCTTATTATTGCAGCAAGTATAGCAGCCATTGCAGGATTAGCATATTTAATTATTACAAATTGGGGATCTATTAGTACTTTCTTTAGTAATCTTTGGAATGGTATATCTACAACGGTAGTAAGTGTATGGACTACTATTACAACTGCAATAACAAATTTTGTAACTGGAATAGTAACAACTATATCTAGTATATGGACAGGATTAATAGGTATTATATCTGGTATATGGAATACTATTGTAACAATAATTACAAGTATTGTAATGGGGATTGTTACAGGGGTATTAAATTTATTTAGTGGTATGCAGGGTGGAATAAATACAATACTAACTGGAATACAACAATTTATTGGCGGAATATGGCAAGTAATAAAGAATGTTGTATTAGGCGTTGTTCTATTAATATTAGACTTAGTTACTGGTAATTTTAGTAAATTATCTTCTGATGCACAAGGAATATTTAATAATCTTAAAAATGCAGTTAGTAGTATTTTCAATGGCTTAAAAAATATTGTAATAGGCATAGTTATGGCATGGGCAGGACTATTAAGTACTATATGGAATGGTATTAAAAATATTGCTATATCAGCATGGAATAATCTTAAATCTGCTATTATGTCTATTGCTAATGGAATAGTAAATGGAGCAATAAATATATTTAATGGAGTATTAAATTTCTTTGCTAGTTTACCAGGAAGATTATATAATCTGGGATCATCTGCTTTTAATGCATTAAAAAATGGTATTACTGGAGCAATCGGTGGAATTGCTAGTATAGTTCAAAATGGATTTAATGGTGCTATAAATTTTATAACATCGTTACCTAGCAAGGCTGTGGGATGGGGTAAAGATTTTATTCAAGGACTTATAAATGGTATAACAGGCATGATTGGTGGTGTAGTAGATGCTGTAAGTGGTGTAGCAGATAAAATACGTTCATTTCTTCATTTCTCTGTTCCAGATGAGGGTCCGCTTACTGATTATGAATCTTGGATGCCTGATTTTATGACAGGATTAACAAAGGGAATTGATAAAAACAAATATAAAGTTACTGATGCTATTAAAGGTTTAAGTAGTAATATGAGTGTTGGTTTTAATCCTAATAGTTTAAACAAATTATCTATCCCAAATAATATAAATCCTAAAATTAATCAAATAGAAAATAAATCTAAACAACCAGTTATACTACAAACTATACTTAATAGTAAGGTAATTGCTCAAGAAACTTATGAAGATATAAGTGAATTACAGGAAAAGAAAACACAACAAGAGGGGAGGAATATAGGTTATGATCCAGCTTGGAGTAACATTTAATGGGAAAAATAGTTTTAATGATTTTGGATTATATATAGAAGAGAAACATATAAGTTCTCCTTCACCCAAAATTGTAAAAGATTCAGTACCATATTTTAACGGATCTTATGATATGTCAATGATTGGAAATGGACATATAACTTATGATAGTAGAATTATTGTAATAAAATTTTTATTAGTAAGTAAAGATATGACAGATTTGCATGATTTATATTCTTCTATCTTAGAATGGTTATTAAATGTAAAACAAAATCAATTGATTTTTGATTATATGAAAGATTATTATTTTATGGCAAGAGTTGAAGATGTTCCAACTTTTGATGAATTTGTAGATAATGGAGATTTAACAGTTACTTTTACTTGTAATGACCCATTTAAATATGTAAGAAATAATCAAACAATAACTGTTACTACACCTATGAGCATATATAATCCTTATATTTATAGTAGTCCCAATATTAGGATTTATTCTAATGGACAAGGCAATTTTATCCTTGATGGAAAAACATATGCAATAAATACAACTACATATAAAGATTTAAATTACCTGTATTTAGAACATGGAGAAAATACAATCTCTTTTAGTGGAAATATAACTAAAGTTGAAATAACACCAAATTTTAGACGATTATAGGGGGTGAATAAAAATGAATAATATTCCAATTATTTTAGATATAAATAATACTAGTGCTGGGTATATTCCACAATTTTCTCCAACTGTTGGAGATAGTGGATTATGTATTTTAAATATAACATTAATGAATAATAGTATACCATTCGATTTGACTACTTTGACAACTAAAATTGCTTTAGGTAGGATAGATAATACATCTACATTTGCAGATATGACAATTGTAAATGCTACAGCAGGACAAATTAGTTATACATTACAAACAGCAGATATATCTGTGGCAGGAAATGTTAATGCTGAAGTAGTTATATATGGTTCTAGTAACAATCGACTTACAAGTGTGACTTTTAACTTTAGTGTTAAAAAAGGAATTTTAGATGAAGGTAGTGTAGAAAGCAGCAATAATTTTAGTGCTTTAACCACTGCTCTTTCATCAGTTAATTTATATGATACTAGACTTAATCAGCTAAAAGCAAAACAGACTTTTACAGCAACATCAGTCAATACAACAGTTATAACTTTAAATGCACCTAGTGTTGATTTAACACAATGTACAGTAGATGCCTTTTTTGAAGGATGTTTGCTGGATGAAGGAGACCATTATACATTAAATGCTAGTGCTAAGACATTGACTTTAGATGGTTGGTCATTAGATAATGGAGAAAAAATAGAGTATAGAATTTATATGTAAAAGGAAGTGATGATATGAAACCAAAGATATTATCAGATATAGATGATATTAATAATTCAATAAATGATACAAATAATAGAATTGCTAATAATGAGGCTAATTATAATGCCAATGATGTACTAGCAAAAATTGAAACTATAGATGGCAGTGGTTCTGGATTAGATGCAGATTTATTGGATAATAAAGATTCTACATTTTTAGTTCCAACGGGAACAGTACTTTGGTATGCAGGAACAACAGCACCTGTTGGATGGTTAGTACAAAATGGTCAAGCAATAAGTAGAACTACATATAGTAATTTATTTTCTATTATTGGAACTACATATGGAAGTGGTGATGGTAGTGCAACATTTAATCTTCCTGATTTAGTTACTGGAAATAGATTTATACGTGCAAGTGGTGGTAGTTTAAGTGTAGGTACAAAACAATCGGATGATTTTAAGTCTCATAATCATACTGTTGGTGTTCAAGATCCAGGTTCAGCAGGTTCAGAGAATGGTTTTAAACCACTTGCACAATCAGGACAAGGAAAATCTCCTGGAACTGTTACTTCCAATAGCACTGGTGGTACAGAAACAAGACCCAAAAATATAGCATTCTTGCCAATAATTAAATATTAAATTTTAAGATATATAATGAATGACTTTATATATCTTTTTTATTTTATAAAAAGGAGGTGCGTAGTATATATAAGGTAAGTATTTTTAATGATAGTATAGAAACAATTATTAATTATCCCAGTACGGAAATTAATTTAAATCATTTAAGGAAAATGAATTTAACAGCAAATGCAGGACAAGTTAGTAATTTTAATTTTACTATTACAATTAATAATGATGGTTACAATAAAATTACTAATATGGTAACACTTATTACAGTGGAAGATTTTGAAACTGGTGAAATTTTATTTGATGGTCGAATTTACGACAATGAAGAAAATATGGATAGTAATGGTTTGTTTTATAAAGATGTTTCGTGTGAAAGCGAACTGACATATTTAAATGATACTATTGTAAGAAATTGGAATATTGAAAATATGTCAGTTCAATTATTTCTTCAGCAAATTATAGATAACCACAATAGTAAAACATCTCTAGATAAACAATTTGTATTAGGTAATATAGAATATAATAATACAATTACTTGTCAAACTAAATATGAGAATACCTTAAATTGTATCATATCGAATATAGTTAATGCTATTGGAGAGGGTTATTTAAGAGTAAGAAAAGTTAATGATATTAGATATTTAGATTATATACAATTGTATTCAGGACAATCAGATGATATTATTTTAGGTCAAAATATGAAAGACTTAAAATGGAAAAAAGATATGTCTAATATAATTACAAGAGTTGTCCCTATTGGCAAAGATGGATTAACTATTTCAGATGTAAATAATGGACTTGATTATTTAGATAATCCAGAAGCTATAGGCACAATGGGAATTATTGAAGGTAAATTAGAATTAAATGATATAGATGATGCTAATACATTAAAGACTACAGCACAAGATAAACTACCAAATTTAGCAAAATCAGTATACCAGTTAGCAAGTAATACTCTTGATTTAAGTAAACTAGGTATTAATCCATTTGGATTTAGTATAGGTACAGATGTAAATATTATTGCAGATGCTATTAATTTTAATGATAGTTACACTATTATAGTAAAAGAAACAGATTTATTAGATCCAGCACACGTAAAAATAACATTAGATAATAAATTTGCAAGTCCTACTAATAGACAATTAGCATTACAAAGATATGCTCAAATCTTGCAAAGTTGCCTTACTACAAATAAAAATATAAACACATTTTCTTTAGAAGGTATTATAGATACTCTTAAAAACCAAATTACATCAAGCGGTTCTTTTACTAATGCACAAGTTATAGAAAATAAGGGAATTCTAGTTGAAAATACAAATGCAGAAAGTAACGATTATGGGGCGTTATATTTAGGATGTGGCATACTTGCTATAGCTAATTCTAAAACAAATGGACAATGGAATTGGAGAAGTTTTGGTACTGGAAATGGATTTACAGCTAATCTTATGATTGCTGGTACTATGTTAGCAGATAGAATAAAAGGTGGAACATTTACTGCTGGTGGTAATGGAAATGGAAATGGTACAATAGTTATAAAAAATAGTTTAGATAAAACTGTTACTATTTTAAATAACGAAGGTATAAAAGTTTATAATGATAATGAAGTTGAGGTCTTATGGGTAGATAATAATACTGGGAATTTAACTTGTAATTCCTTAGATGTTATAGGCGATGGAAACAATACTGTACATTTTAAAGGAATAGGAGATAAACGAGTTGTTTTAGAAAGTGATGATGGTGGAGATTGTAGTATATTATTTAAAAGTAATAACTATGGATTAGAAAGTAAAGCAGATATACGAAGTTTTACAGATTCACAACCCTTAGGAAATTTGTTTATAACTGCAAGAGACTATTTGGTTATTAGAAGTTATGAAAGCACTGACATAGAAAATAAACCAGTCCATACTCTAATTTATGGGGATATAGAACTAGGAGGAGGAACATATGTAGATGGAGATGGTCATAGTAACAATGATTGGAATGGTCAAACTACAAATGGTAATTTAACCATTCATGGTAATGGAACTTTTAATGGGAATGTCACAATTGGTGGTGATTTAGGAGTTATAGGAAATAAACAAAGAATTGTTCAGACAGATCAAGGTCATTTTGCTATGAATGCTATTGAAAGTCCTGATTGTGAATTTGTACTTCCAGGTCGTGGTCTTATATTGAATGGAGAATGTGTTGTTACTATGGATTCAAAATGGCTATTATCTGTTAATACTGAAATTGATTATGATGTGCAAGTTTCGGCTTATGGTAATTCTAAAGTATGGGTAGATAAAAATAGCATGACTTCAACTAGTTTTAAAGTATGCGGTGATGCAGATGTTGAATTTATGTATAGAGTTTATGCAAAACAAAAAGGGTACGAAAATACATATATGGAAACAGTTACAGTGCCAGAAAAAATACTAAGTATACAATCAAAAATCAATAAAGCATCTAATTAATAGGTGTTATATTTTTATGCTTTTTTGGGAGGTGTGATATGGAAAATTTATTTATGGAGGTGGCAAAAGCTTCACCATTACTAGCACTTATGTTAATTCTTTGGTTTTTTCAAAGACAAGATTACAAAAATTTTGTTGATAAAGTACAGAGTGATAATTTAGAAAGAGAGAAAAAATACCAAGATACAATTACAGAAAATCAGGGTATAATTTTTAAATTATCAGAAAATTTTAATGTCGTAAAAGATATGAAGGATGATATTAAAGATATAAAAGATAAAATTTTCAAATAATAATAAATAATACATAATAGGCAATCTAAGGTTTACCCCTAGACTGCCTATTTTTTTCGACTTTTTGCAAGGAATAATGAAGAAATAATTGATACTTGTACATATTAAGGATTATAATGGGAATATGAATTATTTATTTAATATTTGTAAAGGAAGTGTTAATTAATATGGGGGCAAAAAATAAAGTGATTGCTGGAGATTATGAAGGATGTAATGTAGGTGAATTGGGAATATTTTTAAACAAAAATAGTCATGGTTATAAAGATATATTGAGTATAGATTTTGAAACGGTTGAACGGTATGAAGTAATAGATGAAAAAACACAAAAAAGTGCTACAAGTGCAATACTTAGAGGTTTCGCTGGTGCGGTATTATTAGGTGGAGTAGGATTACTGGCAGGATTATCAGCAAAATCAAAAGGCATTTATGTATTAGCAATTTATTTTAATGACGGAAAGAAAAGTTTAATAGAAGTTAATGATAAAATTTATAAAAATTTAATGATAAAATTATTTGATATATAAGGTATTAAGGAGGTGTTAATATTATGGATAATAGTAGTTTTTATCTAATTATAATTTCAATTATTGTTATTATATGTGCAAGTTTTTTATTTCAGCATAAGCAATCGAAGGAAGAAGGATTAATTTCTACTACTATAAATAATAAATATTTTGGTGGATTTGATGAGTTTGAAGGTGGAAAAACTTTTCCTTTAAAGTTTTTTTATGATAGATTAGAATTATATTTAAGTAAGTCACCTAAAATTATTAATATGGTTGATATAAATAAAATTAGTATAAAATCTGATATACAAATACAAAATGATGTTACACTAGGTAGATTATTAGCAGTTGGTGTATTGGCTTTTGGAATGAAGAAAAAAAGAACAATTGTAAATAATTATCTTGTAATAAATTATAATGACAATGGAACAGAACGAAATATAATTTTACAAACATCCAATAATGAAAATATGGTAAAAGATGTTAATCATATAATAAATGCATTACCTGAAAGAAAAGTAGAGTAGAGGAATTTTAATATTAATAAAAATATAAATTTTTAGCTAATATATATATAAAGTAGGTGTTAATGTGGGATGGAGTGGACTTATAATATTTTTTACTATAATAATTGCAACAATAATTATAGTTGCATGTATAAGTGGAGATAGTGTTAAAGAATATGAAGAAAAACAATTAAAATACATTAAAGATAAAGACAATTATAATAAAGAAAATAAAATTCCAAGTACATCAAAGATTATCAAATATATAAGTGGATGTCCACAAATTGATAAAGAATTACAAAAAATCAATAAAAGTAATTTAACAGAATTTAATTTATGGAAAGATAAAGGTGCTTTGAAACTGGTTAGTGTTTTTCAAAATAATGATGATAATTGTATTAAGTATAGTATTAATATTAATGATATTATATCTTTTAATATAATTGGAGATTCATATGTTGAAACAAACATATCTGGTGGTAATAGTTCTATAAAAGGAGCAGTGGTTGGTGGTGTCATTGCTGGTGGAACAGGTGCAGTAATTGGAAGTAGAAAAGAAATAAAAACTGAAAATAAATATGTTGATAACAGAAAAACGGTAATAATGTATAAAAATAGTGACGAAGTAATGAGCATGTTTTTTTCAGCTGAAACTTATGAAACCTTACTTAATTTAATCCCAGAGAAGGATGTAAATAATAGTAACATAATAAATAGTAATAAATTTAATAATGATTATAAAAGTAATGTATATACTAATATTAGAGAATTATCAAAATTAAAAAATGAAGGCATAATAACTGAAGAAGAATTTACTATGAAAAAAAATAAATTACTAGACGAAATTTAATATTTATTGAAGGAATATTTAACTTAGTATAATGTTAGAGTTTAAATAAAGAAAAGTACTTGATAAAGTACTTGATAAAGTACTTGATATTGTATTAATATATAAATATTTTAGGGTGTTGCCAAAATTGGTGATGCTCTATTTTTTTCGTGGGTGATGGAGATTTTGTACTACCTTTATTTTTTAGAGTATTTAATATATGTATAGAAAAATATCTAAATTAAATATTGTAAAAAGTAAAGATTGATACTTGAAATATAAATAGATTTGAGTGTATAATAGAAATTAATAAAAAGTGAGTAAACCATTGAAGTATTAGAACGGAAAATAGTCTTCAATGTAGTTATATAAACGGTTGGGTATGGCTCAACGGTAGAGTAGTGGTCTCCAAAACCATTGGTTGTGGGTTCAAATCCTACTGCCCCTGCCATTTTGAAAAACAAAAAACGCACGAAAACCGCACTAAAAAATAATCAGTGCGGTTTTCGTGTGTTTTTTCTTGTTTACGTCTAAACAACATTATAAAATATTACATAACTCCATAGAGTAATATAAATTTTTTAGTAAATATTATTTTAGTATTTATAAAGAAAATTCATATTTTAAGTGAAATATATAGTATAATATTTGTTAGTTGAAATTTAAGTATACAAAGAATAATTTTTATATTTAATAATTTCTAATAATGGATGGGGAAAATAAAGAGATGACAATTGAATTGGAGAAGTACTACAATAAATTTTGCGAGGACAAAAGATTAACTAGAAAATATGGACAAGTTGAATATATTACTTCCATGAAGTATATTCATAAATATTTAGAAAATAATGAGAACGTAAAAATATTAGATGTTGGTGCAGGGACAGGGAGATACTCTGTACAATTAGCAAATGAAGGATATGATGTTACTGCAATTGAATTAGTGAAGCACAATCTAGGTGTTTTGAAGTCAAAAGGAAGTACAGTAAAAGCAATGCAGGGAACAGCATTAGATTTATCTAGGTTTTCAGAAAATATTTTTGACATGACGCTGGTGTTTGGACCAATGTACCATTTATATAAATTTGAGGATAAAGTAAAAGCACTACAAGAGGCAAAAAGGGTAACGAAACTTGGAGGGATTATCTTAGTAGCATATTGTATGAATGAATATAGTGTATTAACCTATGGTTTTAAGGAAAATAATATTCGTGAATGTATTGATAATGGGAGACTTAATGATGATTTCCATATTATATCTGAACCAAAAGATTTATATGATTATGTAAGGATTGAAGATATTAACAAATTAAATGAGGAAGTAAAACTGGAAAGGATAAAATTAATTGCATCAGATGGACCAGCTAATTATATGCGACCTATTTTGAATGCCATGGATGAAGATACATTTCAAATTTTTCTTGATTATCATTTTTCTACCTGTGAAAGACAAGATTTGTTGGGGGCAAGCGCACATACATTAGATATTTTGAGAAAAGAATAAGGCAATGTGGTATATTTTGGGACATCCTATTTTTGCGTATTTGCAATGCAACTAGTAGAGAGATTTTTAAAATAAAAGGCAGAAGTGTGTGGTTATTAACTTTTAGAAAATAAGAATGAAATTAATAGGGTTTAGACAATATAAATAAATTTAATCTTTGATACTGGTTTTGAATAATTGTTGTATTTTAAGAAGAAATAGTATATAATGAGCTTGTGATAATTTTTTAACAATCTTTTGTGAATTATGACTCACACCTAATATATAGTTAAAACCCATACACATTATAATATATTACTTTGATTTTGAAAATAATTGTTAAGGAGGTGTTAACTATGGCTTATGTTATTAATGCTGATGAATGTCAAGCATGTGGTGCCTGTAAAAGTGATTGCCCTACATCTTGTATAAGCATGCAAGAAGGAAGTTATGCAATTGATGCTAGTGTCTGTGTAGATTGTGGAACTTGCCTAAATTCTTGTGGTTTTGGTGCAATTTCAGCTGAATAATTTATTGTGAAAAAACAACCAGAAATTACTATTTTATTATAGTAATTTCTGGTTGTTTTTTTGTCAAATCATTACACATAGTTGCTCACTATCAATGTAAAACATCTTAATTTTACAATTTTTTGGTCCAATATCAGCAAACGTGTCATGAAGTGCAAAGTAACTTCTAGGGATGAAGGTAAAAAATTTTATTACTTTTACATAAATTATGATAATTAAAGGAGCTTATGAGTTCTAAATCAAGTAACTAAAAGTATTTGAATAACTAAATTGTAATAATTATAACTTACTTCCCGATCATTTATATGGTATTATCTTAATTACAATTGAGAAGTACAGTACTATGAATAGACTTGGAGGAAGTTATAATGACCGGAAAAACACATGCGGCAGTGGGAATTTGTTCAGCTGCTTTTATACTAGTACCTAAAGTAGATATAAAAACAGCGTTAATAGGATTGGGATTTTGTATTATAGGATCTTATGCTACAGATGCAGATCTTAAAAGATCTAAAGCAGGACATATTATTAGTGATGCTGTTCATGCAATTTCTATTTTGACACTGTTATATTTATTATTAACATATAAATTCCATTATAACATATGGGATTTACTTGGTATAAATATGCCTGGTAAGCTTAAAATTTTAGGAGTTGTACTTATAGTTGGATCCATAATACTTGGCAGGATTACAGGTCATAGAAAATACATGCATAGCTTGATTGGCTTGGCTATTATGACTTTAGGTGTGTGGTTAATTGCAGGTGGTTTTGCTGTTTGGTTTGGACTTGGATATGCTTTGCACATGATAGTGGATCTTCTAAATGAGAAGCCAGAAGATTTATTATTTCCATTACCAATAGGTAGAGTTTGCTTTTCAATAGTAAAATCTAGGGGAACTGTAAATTCTGCTTTATCTACAATAGCATATGTTGGTTTTACATGTAAGATAATATCTATATATAATATTAATTATCTATATAATATTTTTATAAAGTAGGAGTTAAATATATAAAATTAATAAATCTAAAGGGATTTTTAAAATTTATAATTACAATACAGTTTATAGTTATAAAAATAATATTAAAGAGTATTTGCAGAAATGTGAATTCTCTTATTTTTTTATTTTTATCTAGTTTAATATATAAAAGAAAATTTTTAGTCGTATAGTTTATCTGAAATTTATTATTATTGCCCAGGAAATGACAAGAAAACAGCGAAAGTATATAATTAAACATAATATTTTAGTATAATAGGTATTAATATGAAATAAATGATGAATTAGGAAGTGAATTTTTGATTTCAATTTTAAGAAAAAATACTAGAGTTCTTAATTTCATTCTTTAATTAATGTTCTAAATTATGGAGGTGAATAATTTGAAATCGCTGGAGGAATTAAAAAAGTTACAGAAAGATTTTCAAGAAGATTTAAGAAAAATAAAAAGACAAATTTTAGTTTGTGGTGGAACGGGTTGTATTTCCTCAGGTTGTAGAGAAGTTCAAAATACATTGAAAGAAGAACTAACTAATAATAATTTAGAAAATGAAGTTGAAATAGTGGAAACAGGCTGTCATGGTTTTTGTGAAAAAGGGCCAATTGTAATTGTCTATCCGGAAAAAATATTTTATTGTGAAGTAAGTGCTGAAGATATAAAAGAGTTAGTAGAAACACAGTTTATAGAGGGCAAAATATTAGAAAGATTATTATATAAAAATCCCATTAGTGGAGAAAATATTTTCTATTATAATGATATTGATTTTTATAGTAAACAGCATAAACTTGTATTGAATAATTGTGGTGAAATCAATCCTCAAAATATTAAAGATTACATAGTGAGAGGTGGTTATCAAGCATTAGGACAAGTTCTAACTGAAAGGAAGCCACAGGAAGTAATTGATGAAGTTAAGCAATCAGGTCTTCGAGGACGAGGTGGAGGAGGATTCCCAACTGGACTTAAGTGGCAGTTTGCTCGGGATAGTAAAGGAAGTAAAAAATATGTTATTTGCAATGCTGACGAGGGTGATCCAGGTGCTTTTATGGATGAAAGTGTATTGGTAGGGGATCCACATAAGGTTCTTGAAGGTATGATTATTGCTGCTTATGCTATTGGTTCTGATGAAGGATATATTTATGTCAGAGCTGAGTATCCATTGGCTATTAAACGATTAGAAAAAGCTATTGTTCAGGCACGAGAGTATGGTTTTTTAGGAAATGAATTATTTGGTACAGAGTTTAATTTTGATGTGGAGATTAAAACTGGTGCTGGAGCTTTTGTCTGTGGTGAAGAGACGGCTTTGATAGCATCTATTGAAGGAAAAAGGGGAATGCCTAGATCTAAGCCTCCATATCCAGCTCAGAAGGGATTATGGGGCCATCCCACAAATATTAATAATGTAGAAACCTATGCCAATATTCCAGGAATTATTAGTAGTGGATCTAAAGTATTTAGTACAATAGGCACTGAAGGCAGCTGGGGAACTAAAGTATTTTCTCTCACAGGTAAGATTAATAATACTGGTTTAGTAGAAGTACCAATGGGGACCGCAATGAAAAAAATTATTTATGATATAGGTGGAGGAATTCCTAATGGCAGAGCCTTTAAAGCAGTTCAGATTGGTGGTCCTTCTGGAGGCTGCCTCCCAGAATATAAGTTAGATTTGCCAGTTGATTATGACTCATTATTGAGAGCAGGAGCTATGATGGGTTCTGGCGGATTGGTTGTTATGGATGAAGATAACTGTATGGTAGATATAGCTAGATTCTTTTTAAGTTTTACAGTAGCAGAGTCTTGTGGCAAGTGTGCTCCCTGCTGCGAAGGTACTAAAAGAATGTTAGAGATACTGGAGAAGATAACAGAAGGTAAGGCTGAAATTGAAGATTTAGAACAACTAGAAACTTTAGGAAAATTAATAAAAGATGCGTCCTTATGTGGTTTGGGACAAGCTGCACCTAATCCTGTATTGTCCACGTTGAATTATTTTAAATCTGAATATGAAGCTCATGTAAAAGATAAGAAATGTCCAGCTGGGGTATGTCAGGTATTAGTGAAATATCATATTACTAGTGATTGTGAGGGGTGTGATAAATGTGTAAAAGGATGTCCTGCAGGTGCTATTAGTGGTGAAGTTAAAAAACAGCATAGTATAGATAAAGATAAATGTATTAAATGTGGAGCTTGTATTAAAATTTGTCCTTTTAATGCCGTAGTTAAAGAATAAAAAATACTGATATCTATTTTAAGTATTTATAATTAATAAGAGAGAGGAGTAAAGAATTTTGATTAGAAAAAAATTCTACGATAAAGTAACACAGGAAGGAATTAAAAAAGCACATTCTGATGGAGTAGAGACTATTTGGGATAGACTTGAAGCACAACAACCTCAGTGTGGCTTTGGTCAACTTGGTTTATGCTGTAGAAATTGTAATATGGGACCCTGTAGAATTGATCCTTTTGGGGAAGGACCTTCTAAGGGTGTCTGTGGTGCCACTGCTGCTACAATAGTTTCTAGAAACTTAGTTAGAATGATTGCAGCTGGAGCGGCTTCTCATAGCGATCATGGCAGAGAGATAGCATTGGCCTTTAAAGAGATAGCCGAAGGAGAATTACAAAGGTATGAGATAAAAGATCAAGCCAAGTTAAAACAAGTAGCCTCTAAATTGGAAGTTGATACAAATAGAGAAATTAAACAAATTGCTGAAGATGTTGCTAAAATAGCTCTTTTAGACTTTGGAAAGCAGGATGAAAAGATACTTGCTTTTGCTAATGCCTATGCACCTGAAAGTTTAAAGAAGCTTTGGAAAAGTATAAATGTTGCACCTAGAAATATAGATAGAGAAGTTACAGAAAGTATGCATCGTACACATATGGGAGTTGATGCTGATCATTTTAACTTGAGTCTACAGGGAATCAGAACAGCTCTTTCAGATGGTTGGGGTGGTTCTTTAATTGGCAGTGAATTTTCAGATGTAATGTTTGGTACTCCTCAGCCTGTTCAATCTTATGCCAATTTAGGTGTGTTAGAAGAAGACAAAGTAAATGTAATTACCCATGGACATCTCCCAATTTTGTCTGAAAAGATTGTCGAAGCTGCTGAAGATGAAGAAATGATAGAACTGGCTAAAAGTAAAGGGGCAGCAGGAATTGTGGTAGCTGGTATGTGTTGTACAGGAAATGAAATTACAATGAGACATGGGATACCAACAGCTGGTAATTTCCTGCAGCAAGAATTGGCAATAGTTACTGGCGCTCTAGATGCTATGGTGGTAGATTACCAATGTATTATGCCTTCTCTGGTAGATGTAGCTGATTGTTATCATACTAAAATAATTACCACTTCTGAAAAAGCAAAGATACCAGGAGCAGAACATATTGAATTTTATCCACAACAGGCAGATGAAATTGCTAGGAAAATTATCAAAAGGGCCATTGAAAATTATCCGGCTAGAGCAAAAGATAAGATTAAAATACCTTCAGAAAAGATGGATGGAATTGTAGGATTTTCCGTTGAAGCAATAGTAGAAGCCTTAGGTGGTTCACTAAATCCACTTATTGAGGCAATTAAGAAAGGTACAATCAAAGGAATAGCTGGTATAGTAGGTTGCAATAATCCTAAAATAGAACAGGATAAAAGCCACATTGAAGTTGCTAAAGAATTAATTGCTAATGATATTTTGGTAGTGGGAACAGGTTGCTGGTCAATTGCTGCCATGAAAGCTGGTCTTTTTAAGCTAGAAGGTGCTGAATTAGCTGGAGAGAGTCTGAAGACAATTTGTAGACAACTTGGTATTCCACCTTGCTTACACATGGGGAGCTGTGTAGATAATGCAAGAATCCTTGCGGTTATATCAGCAATAGCAGAAACTCTAGGCGTTAAGACTTCTGACTTACCTGTTGCAGGAGCAGCACCTGAATGGATGAGTGAAAAGGCAGTAGCTATAGGTACTTATTTTGTAGCATCAGGAATCTTTACTGTTTTAGGGAATACACCGCCTATTTTGGGAAGTGTTGAGGTGGTTAAGTTATTAACTAAAGATATAGAAAAAGTTATTGGAGGGAAATTCGCAGTGGAAAGTAATCCTCATAAAATAGCAGAACTAATGCTTAGGCATATTCAAATCAAGCGGGAACAATTGCTAGGGAAGAGAGGATAAATATGAAAAAAATTATAGATGTTGATATGGATAAATGTTTAGGCTGTCATACCTGCGAGATGGAATGTGCTATTGAACATTCTAATTCCAAGAATTTATTTTCAGCTATTCAGGAAATTCCCATACCACAGTATAGGATGAGTGTAGAATTTATAAATGGAAGTAACATTCCGTGGCAATGTCGTCATTGTGATTATGCTCCCTGCGAGACTGTCTGTCCTACAGCTTCCATAGGCAGGAAAAATGATGAAGCTCCAATTGTTATAAATAAGAGTAAATGTATAGGATGTAAGATGTGTATTCAAGTTTGTCCTTTTGGAGTATTGAAAATAAGTAAAGCAGACAACACTGTAATCAAATGTGATTTCTGTATAAAGAGGCTGGAAGGAGAAAAAGAACCAGCCTGCGTTAAAGGATGTCCTACAAATGCCTTGAAATTGATAACTTTAGAAGAGTTATCTAATAAGAAAAAAGAAGCAACAAAACAAAGATTTTTAAGTGCCTTTAAGAATGATGATGATTAAAGAAGAGATTGGGCAGGAGTGATAGGATGAAAGTAAGCATTGATGGTAGAGAAGCTGAGGTGCAGGAAGAAAAAACTATTCTTGAATTGGCAAAGGAGTTAGATATTGAAATTCCAACTCTATGCTATCATGATGGTTTAAAACCTTACGGTGCCTGTAGATTATGTATTGTGGAGATAGAGAAGAATGGAAGTAAAGGACTAGATGCTTCTTGTACTAGATTTATAGAAGATGGTATGGTAATTAAAACAATAAGTAAAGAATTGGTGGAAAAAAGAAAATTAATAGCTGAACTGTTACTGGCTCGAACACCAGGCTCAAAAAAATTAAAAGAAATATTTAAGAAATTAGGAGTTACAAAAAGCAGATTTGAAGGCAAGAATTATGATTGTTTATTATATTGTGGTAGATGTGTTAGAATCTGCAAAGAAAAAATAGGGGCTGAAGCTATAGGGCTTGTAGGAAGGGGTTATGATACTAAGGTTGATACTCCTTTTTCTATTGATTCTGATGTATGTATAGGCTGTGGAGCCTGCGCTGAAGTTTGTCCTATTGGAACTATAAAAGTTAAAGATGAAGGTTCAACTAGATATATTGAATATTTTAATACAAAAGTTGAACTCAAAAAATGTAAGGGGTGTGGAGAATTTTTTAGTACTAAGAAAATGATTGAAAAATTAAAAGAGGATTTTTCATGCTTTTTAGACTTTGATTTATGTGAAACTTGTAAAAAAAATAAAGAGATTAAGAAATTTTGGAGGGTAAAAATATGAAGATAGCTATTTCAGGAAAAGGTGGAGTAGGTAAAACGACTGTTTCTGCAGGGCTTGCTAGAATATTTTCAAGAGAAGGAGAAAAAGTAATTGCTTTAGATACAGACTCTTCTCCAAATTTGATAACTACTCTAGGTGGAAGTCAAGGGAATATTAGACCATTGTCAGAAATGGATGATTTAATTGAAGAAAAAACAGGAGTAAAACCAGGCAGTGGTTATGGACAAATGTTCAAATTAAATTTTACAGTAGATGATATTTTAGATAGGTTTGGGGTTCAATGTAATGATGGTGTGCAGCTTTTAGTAGCTGGATCTATTAGACAAGGAGGGGGTGGATGTTTCTGCCCTGAGAATGCACTTATAAAAAAATTATTACAACATTACTTAAATAAATCTCACTATACCTTAATTATGGATATGGAAGCTGGAATTGAACATCTAGGAAGGGGAACTGCAGAAAATGTAGATGTATTAATAACAGTTGTGGAGCCAAATTTACGTTCAGTTGAAACTGCAGAAAGAATAAATAGATTAGCTACAGATATAGGTATAAAAAATAATGTGGCAGTCTTAAATAAAGTGAAAAATCAAAAAGAGAAAAAAATTATTGAAGATAAATTAAGTATTCCAATTATCTATACTATCCCCTATAGTGATAGTGTTGGTGAAGCTGATCTTAAAGGGACTTCTGTATTTGATGAAGATGAAAAGTTAATGAATATAATGTTAGAATTAAAGCAGAGATTATAGGTATTGCTTTCTATGACAAACAATAGCGACTTTTTAGTATATTGAAATCTAGTGGCAGGTCAATATGCTAAAAAGTCAGATAGCTTTTTGCGAAGGAGAAGCCATTTGTACTGATGATTAGTATTTTACCGTTTTTTGTTTAATTCCTTTAAAAGTTCAGAGGCCTTGTCCGGCGTCATGGCAGGATATACTTTTTCGTTTACAGTCAATACTGGAGATAGTCCGCATGCACCAAGACAGGATACAGTTTCTACAGTAAAGATTAGATCATCGGTTGTAGCTTTTGATTTCGATAGACCTAATTCTTTACGTAGCCTGTCAAGTATAGGAATTGATTTTTTAACATAGCAGGCAGTACCGTCACAAACTTTTATCATATATTTGCCTTTTGGTTCCAGTGAAAAGTTTTTATAAAATGTAGCTACACTATAAATCTCAGTTTCACTGATGCTGAGTTTTTTTGAGAGATATTGAAAAGTCTCCTTGGGTATGTAACGATAATGTTCCTGTATACTCTGCAGAATAGCAATAATTGAACTTTGCTTACATCCAAGGTTATCAACAATATTATCAATGACCTTGAAATCAATTGTTTCATTCATATATGTCCTCCATTCAAAATGATAAATTTGCTTTCAATCAAGCTTTAATGATTGTATTGAAATATAAGTTGAGGATTTCTTGATGTTGCATAATAGTTACTTTCAATTATAATATTATTTTTTAAATATAGACATTGCAATACTGAATTTTTTTATTGTCAATATCATATACTAATCCCAGCGTATCAATATAAGAAAATTAGAGATATAACTTGTAATTATAAGAAATAGGTAAAAATAATAGAGATTTTAGCATTATTGTAATATTCAATACATCTTTAATATGATACTATATAACACGTCGTCGAAAACGACACACTAAAATGAATTTAATTCAATGATAAAAAAATGTTGACAAAATTCTCGATTAGTGATATGATATAAAAGCTGTCAGATGACAGTGATTGATCTTTGAAAATTAAACAGAGTATAAGAATAGTAAGTAAACCAGCAATTCTTTAAATTTTAAGAAATTAAAATTGAGAGTAACAAACTCTTCATTGAGAAGAGAAGCGATGAGCTAACATCAAACTTATAAATTGAGAGTTTGATCCTGGCTCAGGACGAACGCTGGCGGCGTGCTTAACAC